>Ga0102925_1002324_pt1 | contig 10466 bp, 8 predicted proteins | sample SalPonR1_A_D1_MG_FD_78216 | JGI IMG/M metagenome (GOLD analysis project Ga0102925, IMG submission 78216) | Salt pond soil microbial communities from South San Francisco under conditions of wetland restoration - Salt Pond MetaG R1_A_D1_MG | ecosystem: Environmental > Aquatic > Marine > Intertidal... | reverse complement strand
GGAAAGCTCGAGGACCTTGTGCAGGACACGTCTGACAAGGGAACGGCAGTTTTATTCACCGAAAAGCCCCTGAACAGAGCACTGACCATGGAAGATATCTTCGAGGACATACTTTACATCAACATGTCCCCCCATATTCTTTACGAACAGCTCCAGTGGAGGGCCCTTTCCTACTTCAACTCCGCCCTCGAAGACCGTGAATGGAATCTGGTGGAGATAAGGATTTATGACACATACAACAGGTACCAACTTCACAGCAAGCGCCTCAGACTTTTCCTCGAGGCCTTTGAGATGGGTATATCCGTAGGAGAAGGCTGGGGAAAGGATTATGCCCATGTACTCATGCCTCTGCAGGTATACACCATGAGAATCCTGACATTTTACAAACCGGCAGCCCTGAAAAGAGCCCTTATGGGACTTGAGTACTCCGGGGAAGGTAACCGTTTCGTAGATTTCGACCTTTACAGTAAAAAAAGAAAGATAGGCTGGACAACACTTTCAGACGACAGAAAGTTGGACAGAAAGATCTACTCCCTGGAATTCAGGAAGGAAATAATGGAGAATATCCCTGATATATACAGAAAAGACATTTTGGAGATAGAAAAAGAAATAGTAAAACTGGGAGAAAAAGGGAAAATTAAAAACAAGGCATGAAGACATTTCTCTTCATGCCTTGTACCTTGACCTGAGATGCTGATTTTAAGCTTCCTGAATTGGTTTGGAGAAAAGCCTGAAGACAAGACAGGCAATTACGATAGCTATAAGAATATTAGCAAGAGCAGGTAGTCCGTAAGCTACACCTACGTATCCTGCAATTGCACCACTTGCCGCAGTGAAAGCATAGGGTATCTGGCTGTTCACGTGATCTATGTGGTCAGACCCGGTGAACATTGACGACATGATCGTAGTATCTGATATTGGACTGCAGTGATCTCCCCATACAGATCCTCCGAAAACTGCTCCTATTGTGGGAATTATGAAGGTCATTGGATCTATTCCCGCTACTACCGAGACTTTGAAAACAAGAGGAACCACAATGGGCATCAGGATGGCCATTGTTCCGTAGGAAGTTCCTGTACAGAAGGATACTGCCGCACCTGTCACGAAGCTTATCACAGGTATCCATGAAGGAGAGAGCACATCTCCGGCTATACCGACAAGGTAGGATGCAGTACCGACTTCCTTTATGGCTGATCCGATCCCCCATGCAAAAACAAGTATTATTGTTCCGACGAAAATCGACATCATACCTTCCATATATCCCTTGAAAAGTCTCTCAAGTTTTGCCAGACCCTGCAGCTTGTAAAGAACCATGGTAAGGAAAACCCCACCAAAGGATCCCCAGACCAGGGCCTTTGAACTGCTTCCTTCTCCTATAGCCTGTGCCATAGAGACCTCAGGCCATCCGCCGGTTATTATAAGCATTCCAAAAATGAGAAAGACAAGGAACAGTATGGGAAGAACAAAGTTGATCCCCCTTCTGGGGCAATTTTCCTCTGGAAGAGTTGTCTCCTGGGTATTGTTGGCAAGTGGGGTAGCTCCCTCTCGAAGCAGCCCCCCCGTCTTCCTTGCTCTTCTTTCCGCATGAAGCATGGGTCCCATGTCCCTCTGCGAAAGGACTACGTAGGTAAGCAGGACCAGTGCAACGATATTGTAAAAAATGAAGGGTACGGACTTAAGATAGGCTACATATGGAGACATTTCGATCCCCAGATCGGAAAACTGGGTTCCTATCTGCCCCACCATGTAGGCTATCCATGAGGAAATACCTGCAATACAGGCAATAGGAGCTGCAGTGCTGTCGACTATGTACGATAGTTTTTCTTTGGATATCTTGTATCTGTCAGTAATGGGAGACATGGTAGTACCGACAACTGCGGTATTGACGTAATCCTCAAAGAAAATGATAAAACCTGCAAGTTCTGTAAAGAACATGGCTCCCCTGGCACTGGTTATCTTTTTGGTTATCCACTGGATAGCTGCATCGATTCCACCACCGACGCGCATCACACCGACCAGTCCTCCCATGGTAAGACTGGTAAGGATTATCCTGGCACCCCATGGATCTCCAAGGCTGTTCCACAAAGCTTCCACGGCTTTACCAAAACCGGTAACCGGGTTCCAGCCCATTATCATGGTGCCTGCGATCCAGATACCTACAAAGAGGGATGGAATTACCTCTTTTGTTACAATACAAAGACCTATTGCCACGATAGGGGGCAGAAGCGACAGGATCCCAAATCCCGGGGACTCGGTCTCCGCGGCAAATGCCATGCCTGCGAAGAACAGCACGAACAACGATGAGAACAGAACTGTCAGAACCTTTCTTTTGCAATTTGTAATATGAACCATCTCTATATCCTCCTTTTTTAAATTACCTTCCTGTTATCTACTTTTTATTTGGCACCACTGAAATTCAGCCTGTCAGGAATGGACTGTCCTCTTATAAGATCTTTGTAAGACTGCCTTTCAACAATAACATCTGTTTCTTTTTCTCCAAGAAGAACTACAGCCGGGCGAGGAGTAAGGTTATAGTTGTTGGCCATGGAATAAGTATACGCACCGGTATTCAGTACAGCTATAATATCTCCCCTTTCCGTAGCAGGCATGTCAACATCTCTTACCAGGATGTCACCTGATTCGCAACATTTCCCGGCAATTGTGACCATTTCAGCTGAAGGGCAACCATACCTGCTGGCATTGACAGCTTCGTATTTTGCTCCGTAAAGAGCAGGACGGGGATTGTCGGTCATACCGCCGTCAACGCTTACATACTTGACATGACCGGGAATATCCTTGATAAACCCTGCACTATAGAGAGTTATACCTGCTTCGGAAACTATCCACCTGCCGGGCTCTATGGTCACGTTGGGAATCTCAAGACCCTTTGAGCGGCATCCCTCGTCAATAGCCTTAATAACAGCTGTTGTGAATCGTGAGATATCTACAGATCCATCGGCAGAGGTAACAGGGACTCCGTATCCACCACCAATATTGATCTCTGTTACAGTTGCTCCAAGCCTTTCTTTAAGAGATCCTGTCCTGTCCAGAACAAGCTCTGTAGCCATCACATAGGATTCTGTATCATAAAGCTGAGAACCCAGATGAAAATGATATCCCCTAAGCCTTATAGCAGGTGATGAAACCGCTCTATCCTCAACTCTTTCAAGGTCCTCTCCGAAAAGGGGGAACCCGAATTTCGAGCCGGCATGACCTGTAGAAATATACCTGTGAGTTTTCACATCTATTCCGGGAGAGACCCGCAAAAGAATATCCTGCGTGGCATTAAGAGCTCTTGTGATCTCATCGAGAACCTCAAACTCGCTCTCGTTATCGACAACAATAGCCCCTAATCCAAGCTCCACTGCCATTTTGAGTTCTTCCGGGGATTTGTTGTTACCGTGAAAATATACCCTATCAAGGGGAAAATCCGCCTTACATGCTGTATAAAGCTCTCCTCCAGAGACAACGTCGAGCCAGAAACCTTCCGACTCAACTATTTTGCACATGGCAACAGTAAGAAAAGCCTTGCTTGCATAGACTGCCCTGGAACCTGCATATTTCTCCAGAAAACCGGTCCTTACGAGTCCGAACTTTTCTCTCAGTTTCATTTCCGAGAGCAGATAAAGTGGAGTCTCAAACTTTTTTGCAAGTTCCACTGTATCCCATCCCTGAAAAATAAAATGCTCCTCAGTTGACATCTCAAAACTCCTTTCACCAAAACCTTAAACAATAAAAAAAGCCCGCCCCAATGAAGGGACGAGCTTATACTCGCGGTACCACCCCGCTTGGAAACCAGTTTCTCCAGTTTCCCTCTCGGACCCATTAACGGAGGGTATCCCGGGAAGCTTACTACAGCTAAGCTTTTCAGCCCCAGCTCATCAGGTTTTACTCCTCGGAAAAGCCTCAGACAGTCTTTCAGCCGGCGAACTGCCTCTCTGTATCAGCTTTTGTTTCCTGGCACCCTGAATCATCGCTTTTGAAGTTATTAAAAACTCTGCCTTTACTTTTGTGTTTACGTGGAAACCATTATAAGTTGGTTTTTATGAATGTGTCAATATTAATTTTTTGTAACAAAGCTATATTAGATAAACAACAGACCTGTTAGTCGTAATAGCTATCATTCCTCTTTGATCTTCAGACCAACGTTATCCGGGAAAAATTTTTCCCTGTTAACTCTTCCAGATATTATTGATCCTGTCCTCTGATCCCCCTTAAAACCGGAACAAAATGACAGTAATCATACCAAAGGTCAGCAAAATCTCCGGAATGTGTTCTTTCCCTCACGAGAAGCCTTTCAAGTCCCTCACTGACTTTTAAAGGCAAGACCAGACGACCTCCTGCCGCAAGCTGATCCTCCCATTGCTCTTCAATCCGTTCACAAGCTGCGGTAACAATGATCCCCTGATAGGGACCTCCCTCAGGGAAACCTTCTCTTCCATCTGCAGTGATTACTTTTACTCCATATCCGAGAGATCTTAGAAGTTTATCTGCCTTTACTGCAAGTTCCTCTATCCTTTCAATGGACACAACATCCGCTCCTATTTCAGCCAGAACAGCTGCCTGATAACCGGATCCAGTACCAATTTCCAGAATTTTCGATTTCTTGACAACATTGAGAAGTTCAGTCATCCTCGCAACCATGTAGGGCTGTGAAATGGTCTGGCCCAATCCCACAGGAAGAGCACAGTCCTCATATGCCATTTTTCCGGCGGTTTCCTGTATAAACAAATGCCTTGGCACAGCCTTCATTGCAGAAACTACAACTGGAGAGACAATGCTTCTTGACTCAATCTGCTCTTTGACCATCTCTTCTGCTTTTCTTCTCCACCAGTCCATGAACATCACCCTAATGACAATATGCTTTTTTTTGGTGTTATTATACTACTTTAGCATTTCAGGATTTTTCAAATCTGAGAAAATGTTATTTTATGGTTTTATATTTCTCAAGTGCCCTTGACATTCTCAAAACACCTTCCCATGATGTATCACCGTCAACCTGGGCAAAGGAAAACCTTAAAAATTCTCTTCCATCTCCGGGATCATCAAAAAAACCTGATCCGGGAATTGCTCCAACTTTTTCCTCCAGGGCAGCGAATCGGGCAAAATCAGTACAATCTATTCCCGGCAATCTTCCCCAGATGAAGAAACCACCCATGGGCACCTCAAAAAGCAGACTTTCCGGTTCAAAATAATTCTTCATCGCATAAATCATCTTATCCCGTCTATTTCTGTAAACATCCCTTATGGATCCGAGATAGGAATCCAGATCCACACTGACAAGAAATTCAAAAAGGGCCCGCTGAGTCAGCGACGAAAGACCTATTTCCATTAGTACCCTCAAATCTACCGCCTTGCCCATAATTTCTTCCGGCAGGAGGGCGAAACCGCACCTTAATCCCGGGGCTATGATCTTGGAAAAACTTCCCAGGTAAATTATATTGCTGCTCCCGGAAGAAAGGGAGATATAGGTTGCAGGAGGACAGGAATCGTACCACAACTCCCTGTAAGGATCGTCTTCTATTATCCTGATTCCATAACGTTCTGCTATTTCCAGTATTTCCTTTTTCCTTTCTTCGCTTGTGGTGATACCGGAAGGGTTCTGAAAGGTTGGTATTGTGTAGAAGAAAGAAGGTTTCTGCTCTCTTGCCAGTTTTTCAAAATCATCTGGCAGGGGACCTTCATTATCCATATCCACAGAAAGAAGGGTACACTCTTCTTTACGGAAAGTAAGCATTGCCTCAGTATAAGAGGGTTTTTCAACGACTATGGCTGTTCCTTTCTGAAAAAACATAAGGGCAAGTATTCCAAGAGCAGCCTGAGACCCATTCGTTAACAGGATACGGTCAGGTCCGGGATCTTTTTCTACATAGTCTCTTTGCTTGAGCCAGCTGGAAATCCACGACCTCAGAACCGGATCACCCGCCGGTGAAGCATAAGAAAGCAATTCTGGATAACCATTCAGAACCTTTTCGAAAGCAGCCTTGAGACCCTCTATGGGAAAAAGTTCCTGAGATGGCTCCCCTGCAGTAAAAGAAACTGTACCCGGATAGGATACCAGATCTCTCATTTCCTGAATTATTGATGGAGACATGTTATTTACACGATCAGTGTAAAGTTTATGCCATGACATTACTACACCTCCAGAAATTTATTTCCTTTAAATTCAGTACCTATTATATGAAAACAAATAGATATTCTGAAAGGAAAAAAACATAAAAAGATATCATATTGATATTGACAAACATCTGCCTGACATTTATTCTATGTCAATAAACTTTTTATCACCTACATCTTAAATCATGAACTTAAATTTATCCAAGGAGGAAAACAGAATGAAACGTTTAGTTGTTTTGACAATTACACTCATGACTTTTCTTGTAACATCTACCTTTGCATGGGGAAGCGCTCTCCAAAAGGATGTGGTAGTTGTAGGTACGGAAAGTACCTATCCTCCCTATGAATTTCGCGATGAAAACAACGACCTGAAAGGCTTTGACATTGACCTTATGGAAGCTATAGCTGATAAGGCAGGATTTAAAATCGAATGGCAGGATATGCCTTTCGACAGCCTTATTCCGGCACTGATATCTGAGAAGATAGACATTATAGCAGCAGGTCTCAGTGCCACCCCGGAAAGAGCTGAAAGGGTTGCCTTTTCGGTCCCCTACGAAATATCACTGAGCACTTTCATAGTAAAAAAAGGGAATAACTCCATAAAGACAGTTGAAGATCTAAAAGGGAAAACAGTGACAGCCCAGCTGGGAACTGTGCAGGAAACATATTCCAAAGGGCTCGAGGATATTCACGTAAAGGCCTTTCAAAAGTTTGATGACTGCGTGAGGGAAGTCGCTCTCGGACGGGCAGATGCTACACTTATGGATAAACCTGTTGCTTTGAAATTCGTGAAGCAGAAGGACTTCAAAGGCAAAGTCCAGATAGCTTTTGACCAGGAGATAACTGGAGCAGGAAAAGCCCTGGCCATGAACCTTGAAGAGGAAAAGCTAATTTCAGCTGTTAACGAAACTCTTGAAAAAATGGAACAGACTGGAGAACTTCAGAAACTGAAAGAAAAATGGTTCGAGATTGAGTAATTGATCCAGGGGACTTGTCAATAAAGACAAGTCCCCATCCTTATTTTTCCGATCTTACTACAACGCAATTACCAGCCTTTAGGAGAAAACCGGTTGCATTTGCTTCTGAGGAAGTGAACTCAGAATCTACAGCCTCTTCTACAGTGTCATAGATTTTACCTGGGAAAAAAATCCCATTTTTGTTCTGAGTAACCAGCGCAAGGGGATTATCTTTTGAGTCAAGGACAAGCTTCAGGGCACAAAAGGAGGGTATAGTAAAATCATTCTCAAGTGTTGCCATAACTTCTGCAGGATCCTCCACAGCTTTCTTTAACAGATCACCATAACCTTCAGGTCCCATTCCGTCCTCAAGATCTGCAACCATTATTATGGGAGCTCCTTTTTTTACGGCTCCCTTCACAGCAGATATTGATTTTGTCGACTGGTAAAGGTTCATATCATATGGGAAACCACCTGGGGAAACCAGGACAAAATCGGCTTTCTCCTCAACGGACAGAAGCTGTAGAGCAGACGCCTGTTCTACTCCTTCTTCCCAAGCCTTCACGGGATCTCCTGCTACGTATCTCCAGGGTAAACCAGACTCATCCGGTATAACATTTAATAGAAATGATTCCTTTCCCCTCAAGACTATTGACATGAATTCAAGCATGTCATTATTAACAGGATTTCCTGCAAGTTTGCCACAGTCACAGGCAGGATTGATGCCTCCCTTCTGCAGGCAGAAGGAATGATTTCTCACTATGGATTCACGGGCACTAACTCCTGGTATCAGCCCTTTTCTGCCGCCGCTGAAACCCGCCAACTCGTGATGAATTATTCCTCCTGTCAGAACTACTCCGTCAGCTTCCAGAACCTTTCTGTGCACTGTAACGGGATTTCCCCTTGACGTTACATGGAAAGTATCTGACATCTCCTCAGGTATGCAACAAAAGACCCTGTCCTTTTTCCTGAGAGCCTTTCCCAGTAAAAGTTCCTTTTCAGTTTCAGTAGGCAACTTGTGCTGGCCCCCTCCAATAATCCAGTCCACCTTCTCTGCTGGGCCAAGGGTATTGCGAACTGCTTCAGCCATGGAGCTGACATTCTGCCAGTTCCTGGTCGCATCGGGTAAAATAACTGCAATTGAACTGCAATTTTCAGCCATATACTCAAGCTTTTTTGAACCATATGGCTCTTTCAGTGCTTCTTCTATCGTATTTGATGGCGGTTTTTCCTGATGTCGTTCCGGAAAGACCAGCTGGCAGGGAATGTCAAATTCCATTTGGGTCCTGCCACAGACAAGAGAATGTTTTCCCATAATAACCTCCTGGAATATTACCTTGATACTCTTTTGGCCCTTTATTCACCATTCTTAGCTAAAACTCTTTCTCAGACTGATAATACTGACTGGAACATGATAACATAAAGATGTCTGGAATTTCCCAGGCTCTGCCCGGTTTTACTTACCAAGACGCTCAGGAAGGAAACTCTCATGGCATTCCAAGCTGAAACGTTGCATTGACTTTTATCTCCTGAGAGAATAGAATCTGTTCTTCAGTTAAACTCGGACAATTTGCAACAACAACATACAAACCGGACCATAAAAACAGATCAGGACGGTGTTCAAGTATGAATGACATTTTAAATGCACTTGACCTCAGCTACGATGAGCTGAATGAAATATGTATTACGCAATGGGATCTCCCCCGTTACAGGGCGGATCAGATCTCTCAATGGATATATGCAAAGAAGGTCTTTGACTTCAGCGAAATGACAAATCTTTCCAAGGAACTGAGAAAAGAGATGGTAAACCGGATAATGGTTTTACCTCCTTACGAGATCAAGAGACAAGTCTCCGAAAAAGACGGAACTACAAAATATCTTTGGGGAATGAACGATGGAGAGACCATTGAATCGGTGGTGCTTTTCCACGGCAATCATACAACAGCCTGTATTTCAACACAGGTCGGATGTCCCCTTAGATGCCTTTTCTGTGCTACAGGGAAGACAGGATTCGCAAGAAATCTCGCTACAAGCGAGATAACAGGACAATTTCTGTCAATGGAAAAAAATATCGGCAGAGATATCAACAATATCGTTTTTATGGGTATGGGAGAACCTCTTCTCAATCTGGAAAATGTCAAAAAAAGCATTCGCATCCTTAACCATCCAAAAATGAGAAACCTTGGGATCAGGCATTTTACTGTTTCCACAGCTGGAATAGTTCCGGGGATAAGGGACCTTGCTGATTCTGAACTTCCTGTCAGGCTTTCAGTTTCCCTTCATGCCCCTAACAACGACATAAGGAACAGAATAATGCCCGTCAACAGGGAATATCCCCTGAACAGGCTTATGGAGGCACTGGAATATTATCAGGACATAACTGGAGAAAGGATAACCATTGAATACATAATGCTCAAGAATATAAACGATCAGCCGGAACACGCTTACGAACTGGTTTCACTACTGGGAAATCTGAGAACGTATATAAACCTTATTCCCTACAATCCTGTAGATTCAGTATTTGAAAGATCGCCGGCAAAACAGGTAAAGGAATTCTACTCTATCCTTTCCTCTCTTGGCTGCGAAGTCGAGACCAGAACTGAAAAGGGAACCGATATTGACGCTGCCTGCGGACAGCTCAGACGAAAAACATGAGCCTTTTGACGGCCTTTTTATCAGGCCGTCTTTATTTTTAAAACATATCATGTTAGACTTGACTAACAAATAACAAAAAATCCATCAATGGATAAATCGAGGGAGATACGATGGCAATGCCAATTACTTTACACATGCTTAAAAACGGAGATGAAGGTATCATAGAGGCAATACCCTCCGGTGAATGTGCGAGAAGGCTCTATGCACTTGGATTGAGAGAAGGAAAGAAGATCAGGAAAGTTTCAGGAATGCCTTTCCACGGTCCTGTAACAATTATTCTTGAAGGAAGACAGATAGCCATCGGGAACAGGATCGCGAGAAGAATAATGGTAACCCCGCTGAGCAAGGTATGATCAACTGGAGGTCGTAATATAAATGAATTGCTTCAGATCGGAAAAGGTAAAAAGTAATCCTGCCTCTGACACAGAAGGCAAGGTTCTCCTTGTAGGGAATCCCAACGTCGGTAAAAGCGCCATCTTTACAAGACTTACCGGTGTACATGCATTATCATCGAATTATCCCGGAACAACTATCGGCTTTCTTGAAGGCAGGCTCGACCTCGGAGAAAGAGTTTACAGGCTTATAGATGTCCCAGGAGCATATACCCTGGATCCCACCAATGAGGCTGAGGAAGTAGCAAGCAGGATCATTGACGAAGGAGCAGAGTGTGCAATTGTAGTTCTTGATGCAACAGCACTGGAGAGAAATCTTTATCTGGCCTTCCAGGTATTGGAAAGG
>Ga0102925_1002322_pt1 | contig 10471 bp, 6 predicted proteins | sample SalPonR1_A_D1_MG_FD_78216 | JGI IMG/M metagenome (GOLD analysis project Ga0102925, IMG submission 78216) | Salt pond soil microbial communities from South San Francisco under conditions of wetland restoration - Salt Pond MetaG R1_A_D1_MG | ecosystem: Environmental > Aquatic > Marine > Intertidal... | reverse complement strand
CTCACCACCGCCCTGGAGATGCTCGGCATCGAGGAGATGGAGGTCTCCGACGGCGCCATGCGCGAGGGGCTTCTCCAGGACCTGCTCGGCCGCCTCCACCACACCGACGTGCGCGGCCGCACCGTGGAATCGCTCTGCCAGCGCTACCACGTGGACAGCGAGCACGCGGCCCGGGTGGCAGCCACCGCCGGCGGCCTCTTCGACCAGCTGGAGCCGGAACCGGCCGACGACTCCCCCTGGTACCTGGAATGGGCCGCGCGGCTCCACGAGATCGGCCTGGACATCGCCCACAGCTCCTACCACAAGCACGGCGCCTACATCCTGGCCAATGCCGACATGGCCGGCTTCTCTCGGGCCGAGCAGGCCATCCTGGCGGCCCTGGTCCGCGCCCACCGGCGCAAGTTCCGGCGGGACACCTTCGACGCCGTGGACAGCGGTCGCCGAAAGGGGGTGGTCCGTCTGGCCATCCTCCTGCGGCTGGCCGCCGCTCTGCACCGCAGTCGCGATGACACCTCCCTGCCCCAACCCGAGGTCCGGGAGACCGGCAAGGACTGGACCCTCACCTTCCCCGCCGGCTGGCTGGAAGAGCACCCCCTGACGGTGACCGACCTGGAGACCGAGACCGAGTACCTGGCCGATGCCGGCTACACCCTGCACTTCGGCGACGCTAACGTAACCTGAGAGCCGACGACCCGCCCCCTTGCGCCGCCCGTGGGGGGTGGCGCAAGCTGCGGAAGACCGAAGAACCGGCTCCAGGGAGGCCCCATGCCGCACAACGACCGCAGCCGCGCCACCACCGAAGGCGTCCGCCGCACCCCCAATCGCGCCATGCTGCGCGCCGTCGGCTTCGATGACGAGGACTTCGACAAGCCGGTGGTGGGCGTCGCCAGCGGCTTCAGCACCATCACCCCCTGCAACATCAAGCTGGGGGACCTGGCCCGCCGCGCCGAGGAGGCGATCTACGGCAACGGCGCCATGCCGCAGTACTTCGGCACCATCACCATCTCCGACGGGATCTCCATGGGGACCGAGGGGATGAAGTACTCCCTGGTCTCCCGGGAGGTCATCGCCGACTCCATCGAGACCGTCTGCCAGGGCCAGTCCATGGACGGCGTCATCGCCCTGGGCGGCTGTGACAAGAACATGCCCGGTGCGATGATCGCCATCGCCCGCATGAACATCCCGGCCATCTTCGTCTACGGCGGCACCACCAAGCCGGGCTGGTACAAGGGCGAGGACCTGACCATCGTCTCCGCCTTCGAGGCGGTGGGCCAGTACCAGGCCCACAAGCTCGCCGAGGAGGACCTGGTGGGCGTGGAGAAGAATGCCTGCCCCGGGGCCGGCTCCTGCGGGGGCATGTTCACCGCCAACACCATGTCGTCGGCCTTCGAGGCCATGGGCCTGAGCCTGCCCGGCTCCTCCACCATGGCCGCCGAGGACATCGAGAAGGCCAAGTCCGCCGAGGAGTCCGGCGAGGCCCTGGTCCGCGCCATTGAACAGGGGATCCGCCCGCGCGACCTGCTCACCCGGGAGGCCTTCGAGAACGCCATCGCCGTGGTCATGGCCATCGGCGGCTCCACCAACGCCGTCCTCCACCTGCTGGCCATCGCCGACGCCGCCGAGGTGGAACTCTCCATCGACGACTTCGAGCGGATCCGCCACCAGGTTCCGGTCCTCTGCGACCTCAAGCCCTCCGGGCGCTACGTGACCACCGATTTCCACCACGTGGGCGGCATCCCCCAGGTGATGAAGATGCTGCTGGTGCGCGGCCTCCTCCACGGCCACTGCCGGACCATCCGCGGCACTACCCTGGCGGAAGAGCTGGCGGTGGTCCCGGCCGATCCCGAGCCGGATCAGGACATCATCCGGCCCTTCTCCAACCCGGTCTATCCGCGGGGCCATCTGGCCATCCTCAAGGGGAACCTCGCGCCGGAGGGGGCCGTCGCCAAGGTCTCCGGCCTCAAGACCCATACCATCACCGGGCCGGCCCGGGTCTTCGACTCCGAGGATGCCGCCATGGCCGCCATCGAGGGGCAGCGCATCCAGGCCGGGGACGTGGTCGTCATCCGCCACGAGGGGCCCAGGGGCGGACCCGGCATGCGGGAGATGCTGGGGCCGACCTCGGCGCTGGTGGGCCAGGGCCTGGGCGATTCCGTGGGGCTCATCACTGATGGCCGCTTCTCCGGCGGCACCTACGGCATGGTGGTGGGCCACGTGGCGCCGGAGGCGGCGGTCGGGGGACCCATTGGCCTGGTAATGGAGGGCGATACCATCACCATCGATGCCGACCAGCAGCGCCTCCACGTGGAGGTGACCGACGACGAGCTGGAACGCCGCCGTCGGGAATGGCAGGCGCCAGCGCCGCGCTATACACGCGGGATCCTGGCCAAGTACGCCCACCTGGCCGGCTCCGCCAGCGCGGGGGCCACCACGGGATGACCCCCGGGCGCCACCGGCGCTGGCTCACCGCCCTTCCCGCCACGCTCCTGGCCGCCCTCGCCCTGCTGCTGGTTGCAGCACCGGCGGGGGCCGCAACCGGGGATGGCGAGGGGCCCGGTCTGCTCGAGCGCGGCCCCTCCCCGCTGGCGCCCGGCACACTGAGCGAGGCCGCCCGCGAGGTGGTCGACCACGTTGAGCGCATCGCCGGCTCCCTGGGCCATCTGACTCTGCGGGAGGCCCCCGGCGAGGCCGTGGAGGTCCCCGTCTTCTGGTTCCTGGGCCTGGGGCTGGCAGCCGGTCTCGCGCTGGGCCTCGGCATCCGCCACTCCGCCCGCCGCGCCCGCACGCGCCTGGCCATCAGCCGGCTGGGTCCCCGTCTCCAGGCCCCGGTCGTGGCCCTGCTCTCCGCCTTCGGTGACCGGGCCTTCTCCCTGACCCTCCCCGCAGTGCTGCTGGTCGTTCTGGAGGCCGTCCACGCCCGGGAATCCCTGGCCGGGACGCTGACCATGGCGGGGCTGCTGCTGTTCGCCCTCTATCGGCTGGTGGTGGCACTGTTCCCGCTGCTGGGACGCCCGCAGGACCCGGCCGGCCTCGCGGAGCGGCTTCAGCAGCCACCCGCGAACCGGCTCTGGCGGGCCGGGCGCGCCCTGCTGGCCCTGACGCTCCTGGGCGGCTTCCTGTTCCGGCTGGACCGGGCGCTCCCCCTGGGAGAGCCGATCCAGACGGCAGGCCAGTTCCTCTTCAGCCTGGCGGTGCTGGTCGTGCTCTGGCGATTGCGGGATCGGGAGGCTTGGCAGGCCATCGCCGGAGACGAGACCGCTACTCCGGGCAAGCGCACCCTCATGGCGCTGGGACGCGGCGCCCTGGCGGTGGCGGCCCTGGCTCCGGCCATCGCTTCGGGGCTGGGCTATCACACCCTGAGCATCACGCTCCTGGTGAACCTGCTGGCGACGGTGACCATCAGCCTGGTGGGCGGCGCCATCGCCGCCGGGGCGGCCCGCACCCTGCGGCGGCTCGAGGCGGCGCCGCCCCCGGAAGCCATCGCCCCGATCCTCACGGCGCGCCACGTATCGGGGCTCTCCCGCCTGCTGAGTCTGCTGCTCCAGGGGACCCTGCTGCTCGGTACGCTGATGCTGATCCTCGGGCTCTGGGGGGTTCCGCTCGGGCTCATCTGGGCCAGCATCGCCCCCCTCCTCTTCGGCTTCGAGATCGGTGGCCACGAGCTCTCGCTGGTCGCCCTCATCGCGGCAGTGGTCGTCCTGGTGCTCGCCTTCCAGGTCGGCCGCTGGGCCCGGCGACAGCTACGCGACGGCCTGCTCCCCGGCTTTACCGCGGATGCCGGCCTGCGCAACAGCATCGCCTCTCTGGGCTACTACCTGGTGCTGGTCCTGGGGGTGCTGCTGGCCATCGGGGTGGCCGGCTTCGACCTCACCAACCTCGCCATCGTCGCCGGTGCGCTCTCGGTAGGCATCGGCTTCGGCCTGCAGAACGTGGTGAACAACTTCGTCTCCGGCCTCATCCTGCTGTTCGAGCGACCGGTCCGGGTCGGGGATGTCATCGACTACCAGGGGACCTGGGCCACGGTGGAGGAGATCAAGGTCCGTTCCACGCATATCCGGACCTTCGATCAGGCCGACCTCATCGTGCCCAATTCCGAGCTGGTCTCGAGTACCGTCACCAACTGGACGCACAGCGGCGAACAGGCGCGGGTGATCGTCGACGTCCGCACCGCCTACGGCTCCGATACCCACCGGGTCCGCGAGCTGCTACACGACGTTGCCACGGAACACCCGCAGGTGGATGCCGAGCCGGAGCCCACCGTCCTGTTCCGGGACTTCGGTGACAGCGCCCTGATCTTCCAGCTGCGCTGCTTCACCCACCTGGACAACTACCTGGCGGTGCCCTCGGATCTGCGCTTTCGTATCGACGAGGTCTTCCGGGAAAACGGCATCACCATCCCCTTCCCCCAGCGGGACGTCCATCTCCACCCGACCCCCGACACCGCGCCCTCCCGGGCCTCCGGCTAGGGCGCGTGTCCCTCTCAGCTCTTCTCGGCCAGGGACTCCAGCAGGTGGCGCTGGGCGGCGAAGGGCTCCTCGCCCGGGGCCGGTTCAGCTCGGCGATAGGAGCCGTCGGACTGGAGGATCCAGGCCTGGGTGTTGTCCGCCAGATAGGTCTCCAGCTCGGCGATGACCCGTCGCCGTAGCGCCGGATCCTCGAAGGGGAAGCAGGTCTCCACCCGGCGGAAGAAATTGCGCTCCATCCAGTCGGCCGAGGAGCCGAAGACCTCCGGATCGCCGCCGTTCTCGAAATAGAAGACCCGGGTGTGCTCCAGGAAGCGGCCGATGATGGAGCGGACCTCGATATTCGCCGAGACGCCCTCGAGACCGGGCCGCAGGCTGCACATGCCACGCACCACCAGCCGGATGGTCACCCCCGCCCGGGAGGCGGCGTAGAGCGCCTGGATGATCCGCGGCTCCACCAGGGAATTCACCTTGGCCAGGATCCGGGCCGGCCGGCCGGCCCGGGCATTCTCGGCCTCGCGCTCGATCCGCTCGATGAGCGCCTCGTGGAGGGTGAAGGGCGACTGCAGCAGCTTCTTGAGCTGCGGCGCCCGGCCGAGGCTGGTGAGCTGCAGGAAGAGGTGATGGATGTCGTCCCCGATGGCGCGATCGCAGGTCAGCAACCCGTAATCGGTATACAGCCGGGCGGTCCGGGCGTGGTAGTTCCCGGTGCCCAGGTGGACGTAGTGGCGCAGCCGGCCATTCTCTCGCCGAACCACCAGGATCATCTTGGCGTGGGTCTTGTAGCCCACCACCCCGTAGACCACGTGCGCCCCGGCCTCCTGCAGGCGGTTGGCCAGGGCGATGTTCTCCGCCTCGTCAAAGCGGGCGCGCAACTCCACCACCACGGTGACCTCCTTGCCGGCCCGGGCGGCGTCCACCAGCGCATCCACCACCGCGGAGTCGGGGCCGGTCCGGTAGAGGGTCTGCTTGATGGCCAGCACGTGGGGGTCGGCCGCCGCCTGGCGGAGGAAGTCCACCACCGGGGCGAAGGACTCGAACGGGTGATGGAGGAGGATGTCCTCCTGGCGCAGGGTCGCGAAGACATCCTCCTGCTGGACCAGATGGCGCGGCTGCGACGGTGTGAAGGGGGCGAACTTCAGCTCCGGCCGGTCCACCAGTTCGTGCATGGCCATGAGCCGGTTGAGGTTCACCGGCCCGTTGACCTGATAGACCGCATTCGCCGGCAGCTCGAACTTCTCCCGCAGGTAATCGGCCATCTCCGGGGGGGCATTGTCCGCCATCTCCAGCCGGACGGCGTCACCGTAGCGGCGCGAGGCCAGCTCCCCCTCCACGGCGAGCAGGAGGTCGTCCACCTCCTCGGTATCCACGAACAGGTCGGAGTTGCGGGTCACGCGGAACTGGTAACAGCCGCTGACCTGCATCCCGGGGAAGAGGTCGGCAACGTAGGCGTGGATCACCGAGGAGAGGAAGACGAAGTCATGGGGGCCACTACCGGTGGCCTCCCGCGGCAACCGGATGAGCCGCGGCAGCGCCCGGGGGGCCTGGACCACGGCCACCCCGGAACTGCGGCCGAAGGCATCCTTTCCCTCCAGGGAGACCAGAAAGTTCAGGCTCTTGTTGAGGATGCGCGGAAAGGGGTGGGCCGGATCCAGCCCCAGCGGGCTGATGACCGGCGCCAGCTCCGACTCGAAGTATTCCCGTAGCCATCGTTCCTGTGCCGGCGTCCAGTCACCGCGGCGGATGAACCGGATGGACTCCGCCTCCAGGGCCGGCAACAGCTCCTCGTTGAGGGTGCGATACTGCTCGCCCACCAGTTCATGGGCCGTCTCGCTGATGGCGCGCAATGCCTCGGCCGGCGCCAGGTTGTCGGGCCCGGTGGCCAGGGAGCCCAGCTCCGCCTTCTGCACCAGCCCTGCTGCCCGCACCTCGAAGAACTCGTCCAGGTTGGTGGAGGAGATACAGAGGAACTTGAGTCGCTCCAGCAAGGGGTTCTCCGGATCCCGGGCCTGCTCCAGGACACGCCGGTTGAACTCCAGGAGGCTCAGTTCGCGGTTGATGTAGAGGTCGGGTTGCCGGAGGTCGGCGTCGTCAGCCATGGGTGGTTCCATCTGGTGGTGAATTCGGGCGCGAGAAGGCGGACACTCTACCGCCGGTCGCGCGGGTTTCAAGCGGCGAAGATTGTTGCCGTCCCCCAGAAGACCGCGGTGGAAGCCACCGGTTCCGGCCTGCCGAAGACGGCCCTCAATCGGCCGCGAGTCGTCGTCTCACCCAGCGCAGGACCGTCCCGAGCAGTGGCAGCCGCTCGTAGATCCCGGCCGCCGGGTCCCAGTAGTCGATGTGATCGACAACCCGGCCATCCTCGCCCAGGGCCAGCCGGGAGACCCCCTCCACCGACCACGGCTCCTTCGCACGGCCGGGCGTGAAGGTGAAGCCCCAGCGCACGTAGAGCAACGGGGCCGCCCCGACGACCTCGTGGACGGCAAACCGCGCATCCGGTGCCTGCTCGAACATGTCGGCGAAGATCCGCCGAATGGCGGGGAGGCCGACGACCTCGTTGAAGGGATCGCGAAAGCGAGCCTCCTCGGCATAGATTCGAGCAAGCTCATCCAGGCCGTCGGGGGCGAGGCCCTCGAAGAACGACCGAATCACCGCCCCCTCCGGCGGCTCGTTCGAAGGTGCGGAGACCATCAATTCTCTCCCCTGGCTCGAAGATCCTCGGCCATCGGTACCGAACGGGCTCCGGGCTCGGAGGGCCCCGTTACGGCCCGATGAAACTTCTCCACAGAAACTGTGGATAACTCTGTGGAGACTGCGTGGGAACATCTCTCCAGCCCCCGCCATTCCGGCACTGTCCCTGAACTGGTCACTCTATAGCCACCAACCTCATGTTATTGAGTTTAAACGATTTTTCGCAAACCATTGATTCGCCGTTGAACAGTCTTGCGCGCTCGGGTCAAGGCATTCCGAACCCGTCCCGGCCTGTTGAAAACGGACCTCCCTCAACCCCGGAGCATGCGCCCTGTCAAGGCCAGATAGAGCCGGATCGGCAGGCATCGCAGAACCTTCATCACGCGCGTGAACCGCTTGGGGAAATGGATCTCGAAACCCCGCCCGAGCAGGCCGGCTACCAGGGCATCGGCAGCCGCCCCCGGCTCCATGAGCGCCGGCATATGGAAATCGTTCTTCGCCGTCAGCGGTGTGCGGATGAATCCGGGATTCACCACGCGCAGACGCAGACCCCGGGCGCGGAATTCGGGCTCCAGGGACTCGGCCATGCTGATCACGGCGGCCTTGCTCGCGCCGTAGGGGGCCGCGCGGGGCAGCCCCCGATAGCCGGCGACGCTGGCAGTGAGCACGACCTGCCCACCGGGGGCCATGCGTCCGAGTACCGCCTGGATGCCGTTGATCACGCCCAGGTAGTTCACCTCCATGATCCGTCGGAAGAGGTCGGCGTCGAACTGGTCCAGGCCCATGGGCTCGTAATCGCCGGCATTGAACAGCGCCAGGTCCAGGGGCCCCATCTCCTCGCGGATCGCGGCTGCCGCCGCCTCCATGGCCTCCCGATCGGTGACATCCACGACATAGGGATGGATGGTGCCGACCGGGGCCTCCGCCGCCAGCGCCTCCAGCCGCTCGCGGTTCCGGCCACTCACCGCCAGGCGCCAACCCCGCCGGGCCAGGCGCAGGGCCGTCTCGCGGCCCAGTCCCGATCCGGCCCCGGTAATCCAGCCAATCTCTGCCATGGTCCTGTCTCCCTCTCCGGACAAATTGTGAACGGCTCCTTGTACTGGAAGAGTAGCAATTATGGCATCATTTACTATACATACCTTGTACGTAACCCCATTCACGCAACGCCAGGGCCGCGGAGCACCCCATGTCCCAGGACACACCCGGCAAGGCGCCGGCACGCGACGACGAAGGGCTCTACCCCATCCGCACGGTGGCCAGCCTTACCGGCGTCAACCCCATCACCCTGCGAGCATGGGAGCGGCGTTACGGCCTCATCCGCCCGCATCGGACGGAGAAGGGCCACCGGCTCTACACCCAGGCGGATATCGACCTCATCAATCAGGTCGTGCAGCTCCTGGAGCAGGGGATCCCCATCAGCCGGGTCCGCCACCGGCTGGAGCAGTCCACGGCCCCCAACGAGAACGGGGAGGCGCCGGACAGCGACCCGTGGCACCTCTTCCGCCTGCGCATGCATCATGCCGTGAACCGCTTCGACGAGGTGGCGGTGGACGCCACCTACAACGAGGCCCTGGCCCTCTACCCCATCGATACGGTCACGCGCCGGCTGCTCATGCCGCTGCTGCGGGAACTCGGCGAGATCTGGGCCCAGCGCGACAGCGGCATCGCCGAGGAGCACTTCTTCGCCACCTACCTGCGCAACAAGCTCGGGGCCCGTTTCCACCATCAGACACAGGGCAATGACGGGCCGCGCCTGGTGGCGGCCTGCCTGCCCGAGGAGCGCCACGAGCTGGGACTGATGCTCTTTGCCCTCTCGGCGGCAGCGCGCAACTATCGCGCCGTCATGTTCGGGGCCGACATCCCGCTGAGCCAGGTGGCGCTGGCCGGCCAGCGGGTCGAGGGTGCCGTGGGGGTCATTCTCTCCAGCTCCGTCCCGCCCAGCCGCGCCGTCCTGGAGCAGGAGCTGCCATCACTGGCGGCCGCGCTGGACATCCCCGTGTTCATCGGAGGCGAGACGGCGGTCCGGCAGCACGACGCCCTGATCCGCGCCGGCACGACCCCGCTGGGCAACGAGATCCCGGCGGCCCTGCGGCGACTGGAGGAGCACCTGGGCCACGAGCGGAAAGAGACAGTGGGTTGAGCGCCCCGGTCGCCATCGCCTGGCTCCGCCACGACCTGCGGCTGGCAGACAATCCGGCCCTGGCCGCCGCCGCCGGGCACGGCCGCCTCGTGCCCCTCTACATCCTCGAGGAGCCGACGGCGAGACCCGACGGCGCGGCCAACCGCTGGTGGCTGGAGAACAGCCTGGCCGCCCTCCACGGCGATCTGGTCCGCCTGGGATCCGGCCTGCTCTGCCGGCGCGGCGATCCGGAAAGCCTCCTCCCCCGGCTGGCGAGCGAACTCGGGGCCGCTGTCTACTGGAACCGCCGGTACGGCCCCGAGCGGGCCCGCGACGAGCGGGTCAAGACGGCGCTGCACGAGGCCGGCCACCCCGCACACAGCTACCCGGGCAACCTGCTGTTCGAGCCCTGGACGGTCGCCACCGGCACCGGCACGCCCTACCGGGTCTACACCCCCTACTGGAAGGCGGTCCGCCCACGGCTGGGCGAGGTCGCCCCGCAGCCGGCCCCGACCGAACTCCCGCCCCTCCCGGACGGCCAGGCGGCGGACGGGCCGCCCGCCGTGGCCGACCGCCACCCGTGGACCGGGAAGCTGGGGCATCACTGGACCCCCGGCGAGAGCGGCGCCCGCGGCCGGCTCTGCGACTTCTCCGGGGAGTGCATGGCGGACTACCCGCAGAGCCGGGAGCGACCCGCCCTGACCACCGGCACCTCGCGACTCTCGCCCCACCTCCACTTCGGCGAGGTCACACCGCGCCAGGTGGCGGCGGTGGCCCTGGCCTGCATCGAGGAGGGTCACCCGCGCGACGGCATCGAGACCTTCCTCCAGGAGCTGGTCTGGCGCGAGTTCGCCCACCACATCCTGTTCCACTACCCGGCCACCGCCGACGAACCCATGGACCCGCGCTTCGCCGACTTCCCCTGGCGCGACGCCCCGGAGGATCTCGCCGCCTGGCAGCGCGGGGAGACCGGCATCCCCCTGGTGGATGCCGGCATGCGCGAACTCTGGGCCACCGGCTGGATGCACAACCGGGTGCGGATGGTGGTCGCTTCCCTGCTGACCAAGAACCTGCTGCTGCCCTGGCAGCGGGGGGCGGAGTGGTTCGAGGACACCCTGGTGGACGCCGACCTCGCCAGCAACCGCTTAGGCTGGCAGTGGGCCGCCGGCTCGGGGGCCGATGCCGCCCCCTACTTCCG
>Ga0102925_1002318_pt1 | contig 10477 bp, 8 predicted proteins | sample SalPonR1_A_D1_MG_FD_78216 | JGI IMG/M metagenome (GOLD analysis project Ga0102925, IMG submission 78216) | Salt pond soil microbial communities from South San Francisco under conditions of wetland restoration - Salt Pond MetaG R1_A_D1_MG | ecosystem: Environmental > Aquatic > Marine > Intertidal... | reverse complement strand
GCCAAGCTCGTTGACCCGGTTGCGCAGCGTCGTGATGTTCTGCTGCAACGCGGTCTGCTGAAGTTCGGTCATCACCTCGGGCCGCACCGTCGCCCGGATGTTGAAAGTCTCGCCGCCGTCGAAGGTTTCCAGTTCGAGTTCGGGCAGGTCGCGCGAAATCTGGGTCATCGCGGTCTGGCGGTCTTCGGGCGTGCGCAGTTCGGCCACCAGCGCTTCCCGGTCGGCCCGAACCGAACGGTAGCGGATACGCTCATCCCGGAGCAGGTTGCGGATATCGTCCACGAAGCGCTCCAGCTGCTGCGTGCGCGCGGTATCCATGTCGACCTCCATCAGGAAGTGCACCCCGCCCTGGAGATCAAGCCCGAGCACCATCGGCGATGCGTTGACGGCCCGCAGCCAGTCGGGCGTGGCCGGCGCCAGGTTGAGCGCGACGACGTAGGCGTCGCCGAGCTGCTCCCTCAACGCATCGGCCAGCGCAAGCTGCTGTTCGGAATTGTTGACGCGCAGCATCAAACGGTCGGGCGTGAATTCAGTCGACTTGACCTGGATTTCCTGGGCCTCGGCGACATCCTCGGCCACGCCCTGCAGGGCCGGATCGAGTTCGAAGCCACGCGCAGAGGAAACCTGCACGGCGGGATCGTCGCCAAATAGATTGGGCAGCGCGTAAATGATTCCAAACGCCACGACGGCGATCAGGAGAATGTATTTCCAGGCGGGATAGCGATTCATGGATTAACCGGTTTGTTGTTCTTGCGACTTGTACTTGTCGCTTGGTGTTTCGGAGAGCGCGCCCGCTGCCGGGCGCGGACGACGGCCCCGGCGCTCAGGCGGCCGAGTCGAACGTTCCCTTGGGCACCACCTGCCCGACCGAACTCTTCTGCATCTTGACCAGCACGCCGTCGGCAAGTTCGACCTTGATGAAGTTGTCGCCCACTTCGGTCACTTTGCCGAGCAGCCCCCCGGATGAGACGATTTCATCGTCGACGGCGAGGTTCGAGACCAGTTCGCGATGCTGTTTGGTGCGCTTCATCTGAGGACGAATGATAAGCAGCCAGAAAATCACGACGATGAACACGAGCGGCAGAATCGATGCCAGCACGCTGGGCTGCTCGCCGGCGGCCTGCGCCATCGCTGAAGGGATCAACAGTTCGGAAAAAAATTCAAGCATGATCGAATCTCTCGTTGGAGTTGGGCCGCTACCGGGAATTTCACCGGCCGCGCACCGCATCAAGGTCTCATATCAACCGCGGATTATCCCACATCGCAAGCGCTTGTGTCTGCCGCCCCGGCGCGCGAAAAGCCACGAAGACGCGGCTTCCCGCGTCCTTCCGATTTGATATAGCGACACTGCCGACGGAATGCAACCGTCCGACGGTCCGATCGGTTGGCTGGTTTGCTCGTTGGCTTGTTCGCTGGTTTCAACCAGTCAACCAGTCAACCAGTCAACCGACCCTAATCGATCTTGCCGTGGCACTGCTTGTATTTCTTGCCGGAGCCGCAGGGACAAGGCTCGTTGCGACCCACCTTGCGGCCGTCGCGCACGAATGGCTGGGTCTGATCGTTCCCCGCACCGGCACCCTGGCCTGCAGCCGGATCGTTTGCAAGGCCCGCAGCTTCCCGGTGCTGGAACTCCATCGGCCGCTCACGCCTGCGCTGCTCGTCCACGGCCGCGACGTCCTGTTCCGAGCGCACCTGAACACGCGCCAGGATCTTGATGACCTCGAAGCGCATGCTGGCCAGCATTTCGGTGAACATTTCGAAGCCTTCGCGCTTGTATTCCTGCTGCGGCTTCTTCTGGGCAAAGCCCCTGAGATGAATGCCGCGACGCAGATAGTCCATGCTGGCCAGGTGCTCCTTCCACTGCTGGTCGAGCACGTTGAGCATCACCGCCTTTTCGAAATTTCGCATCACGTCGCTGCCGGTCTCGGCCTCCTTGGCAGCGAAATGCGCCTCGACGCGCCCCATGACCCGCTCGCGGATGCCTTCCTCGGTCAGGTCCTCGTCGGCGGCCAGCCAGTCGCGGATCGGGGCGTCGATACCGAATTCGCCTTCCAGCGATTTTTCCAGTCCCTCGGCATCCCACATGTCTTCGATGGACTGCGGCGGAATATATCGGCTGATGAGGTCATGGAAGACCTCCTCGCGCATTTCCTCGATGTAGTCGTGCACATCGTCGGACTCCATCAGTTCGTTGCGCTGAGCGTAGATCACCCGGCGCTGGTCGTTGGCCACATCGTCGAAATCCAGCAGATTCTTGCGGATATCGAAGTTGTGCGCCTCGACCTTGCGCTGGGCGTTCTCGATAGCGCGGGTGACCCATGGATGCTCGATCGCTTCGCCTTTCTCCATGCCCAGCTTCTGCATCATGTTGCCGAGCCGATCGGAAGCGAAGATGCGCATCAGACTGTCTTCAAGCGACAGATAGAACCGGCTGGAGCCGGGGTCGCCCTGGCGGCCTGAACGACCCCGCAGCTGGTTGTCGATACGCCGGGATTCGTGCCGTTCGGTGCCGATGATGTGCAAGCCGCCGGCCTCGATGACCTTTTCGTGGCGGCGCTGCCATTCGTCCTTGATGTCCCGGATCTTCTTTTCCGGAACGTCTTCGCCAAGCTCGGCAAGCTCCGCATCGAGGCTGCCGCCGAGGACGATGTCGGTACCGCGGCCTGCCATATTGGTCGCGATGGTCACCGCGCCGGGCTGCCCGGCCTGGGCAATGATCTGGGCTTCGCGCTCATGATGCTTGGCATTGAGCACTTCGTGCGGGATTTTCGCCTTGTTCAGTTCGCGCGAAAGCAGTTCGGAGGTCTCGATCGAGGTCGTGCCGACCAGTACCGGCTGACCGATGGCCGTGCGCTCCTTTATGTCCTCGATGATCGCGGCGTACTTCTCCGTCGTGGTCAGGAACACCAGGTCCGCGTTGTCCTTGCGGATCATCGGCTTGTTGGTTGGAATCACGACCACTTCCAGGCCGTAAATGCTCTGGAATTCGTAGGCTTCGGTATCTGCCGTACCGGTCATGCCCGAGAGCTTGTCGTAAAGCCTGAAATAGTTCTGGAAGGTAATCGAGGCCAGCGTCTGGTTCTCGCGCTGGATCGGCACGCCTTCCTTGGCCTCGATGGCCTGGTGCAGACCATCGGACCAACGCCGGCCCGGCATTGTCCGGCCGGTGAACTCATCGACGATGATCACTTCACCATCGTTGACGATGTATTCGACATCCTTGTTGAACAGGTGGTTGGCCCGCAGGCACGCATTGAGCGTGTGCATCAACGCCAGGTTGTTGGCGTCGTAGAGGCTTTCGTTTTCGGCAAGCAGCCCGGCCTGCGACAGAAGGCCCTCGACCTTGGCCATTCCGTCCTCGGTCAGGTGGACCTGGCGCGACTTCTCGTCCAGCGAAAAGTCGCCCGGGCCGTCCTCTTCGGTCTGGACTTCGAGATGCGGCACGATGCGGTTGATCTTGATGTAGAGCTCGGGGCCTTCGTCGGCCGGGCCGGAAATGATCAGCGGGGTTCTGGCTTCGTCGATCAGAATGGAATCGACTTCGTCGACGATCGCGAAGTGCTGCTCTCGCTGCACCTTCTGCTCCAGCGAAAAGGCCATATTGTCGCGCAGGTAGTCGAATCCGAACTCGTTGTTGGTGCCGTAGGTGATGTCGCAGGCGTAGGACGCACGTTTGGCGGCAGGATTCATGCCGGGTATCGATACGCCAACGGTCATGTCCAGCGCCTCGTAGATCGGCTTCATCCAGTCCGAGTCCCGGCGCGCCAGGTAGTCGTTGACCGTCACCACGTGGACGCCCTTTGCCGGCAGCGCGTTGAGATACACGGCCAGGGTCGCCACGAGGGTCTTGCCCTCACCGGTTTTCATTTCCGCAATCTTGCCCTGGTGCAGCACCATGCCGCCGATCATCTGGGCGTCGAAATGGCGCATTCCCAAGGTTCGGACAGAGGCTTCGCGGACAACGGCGAATGCCTCGGGCAGCAAGCTGTCCAGAGTTTCGCCTTCGTCCAGGCGCTTGCGAAATTCAGTCGTTTTCGCCCTGAGCTGGTCGTCGCTGAGCTGCTGGGTCTGCGCCTCGAGCTCGTTGATCTGGTTGATGTTCCTGCCGAGCTGCTTGAGGAGTCGCTCGTTGCGGCTGCCGACCAGCTTCGTTATCAAGCGTTTGAGCATAAGAGTTTGCTGCCTTTATATGGCGAAAATCGCGCGAAAGTCGCGGAATCCCGCGGCATGACGTATTGAAGTGGGGTTGAACCCCGCGCCCGTCAAGCGGGGCAATCCGACATTTTAGCCAATTCCCGAGCTTCGCGGCCAGCCTCGCGGCGAGCCGCAGACCGGAAATGGTACAACACCGCCATTGCGTAGCCCTGCCCGGACGATCCGCCTGGCCCGATCAGACCCTGCAGCCCGGCGCGGCAAGCGGATAGACTGGCGGCATGACGGCCGAAAAACACCCCACACGAAATCCGGCGGGCGCGCGCCGCGCCGACGCGATCGCCCGCGAACAGGGCGGGCTCGGCCAGGCCCTGCGAAGAGCCGAAGCCTATCTGGCGTTGAACGCGAGGCTGGTCGACCTGATTCCGGAACGGGCGCGAGGCGAAATCATGATCGCTTGCGTGGACGGCGATTGTCTGGTCATCGCCGCCGCGTCGTCGGCCCGCGCCACCCAGGCGCGACTGCTGGCCACCTCGCTGCTCGAGGCCGCCCGGAAACATTGGCCGGGAGAACTTTCGCGCAGTCGGGTCATCGTCACACCGGGGCTTGAACGAGCGTCCTGACCCCGACAGGGGCCGGAAGTAGATTCTAGAATGCCTGTGCAGGTTGCAGGTAGGAAATCGGTGCGCCGTCGTCGTCCGGAATCGTCACTTCTTCCCAGACTTCGCGGTGCAGAAGCAACTCGCGCAACAGCGCGTTGTTGAGTTCGTGACCGGACTTGTATCCGACGAAGCGGCCGATCAGGCTTGCGCCAAGCAGGTACAGATCGCCGATCGCGTCGAGTACCTTGTGCTTGACGAATTCGTCGTCGTAGCGCAATCCGTCGGCGTTGAGCACCCGATAGTCATCGACCACGACCGCGTTGTCGAGGCTGCCGCCCAGCACCAGGTTGCGCTGGCGCAGGAACTCGATGTCGCGCATGAACCCGAACGTTCGTGCTCGCGCGACCTCCTTTAGATACGACGTCGTCGAGAAATCGAGATCCACCTTGCAGTTACGGCTGCGAAAGACAGGGTGGTCGAATTCGATCTCGAATGCCACGCGGAATCCGTCGTAGGGTTCGAAGCGCACCCACTTGTCGCCGTCCGAGAGTTCTAGCGGCTTCTTGATCCGGATGAAGCGTTTCGCAGCCTGCTGTTCGGCAATACCGGCCGACTGGATCAAGAATACGAAAGGACCGGCACTGCCGTCCATGATCGGTACTTCGGAAGCGCTCAGGTCTACGTACAGATTGTCGATTCCGAGCCCTGCCAGCGCCGACATCAGGTGTTCGATGGTCGACACACGCGTACCGTCATCAGCGACCAGCGTTGTCGAGAGTGCAGTATCCCCGACCCGGTTGGGCTCGGCGCGAATTTCGCAGACCGGGCTGAGATCGACTCTGCGGAACACGATACCGGTGTTGACCGGAGCCGGCCGCAGGGTCATGAGGACCTTCTCGCCGTTGTGCATGCCCACGCCCGTCGCCCTAATGACGTTTTTCAGGGTTCTCTGCTTGATCACTGGCCTTGCATGCTCCTGGATTTTGATAAATCCGCGCGATGTTAGCACAGGGGCTGCATCTGCTCCGCAAATGTTACGTTAATTGGACAGATCGGGACCAAAAAACGTGACCTGATTAACGTTCTGGCCGATTGCACCCGACGAGAGTCGCCGATGCTCCGGGGGCCCGGCGAGTGGCGCCCCGAAGTCGGCGGGCGCGTCAGTCGCGCGCCCGGGCAAAATTGTTCGGCGCCTTAGCTCTCTAGTCGGCCTGATTGCGCAGAAACGCCGGAATGTCGAGGTATTCGAATTCCTTCTGCTCGGCCTCGCGCTGCCTCTGATGCTCGCGCCCGCCGCCGCGCGTAGCCGGCTTGTGCTCCGGCTCGTCCTCGTCGCTGAACACCGGCATGTCGTCGGTGCCCGTGCGCACGATCTGCATCGGCTTTTCCTTGCGCTGGACGCGTTTCTGGCCCAGGCCGGTGGCGACCACGGTGACCCGGATCTCGTCGTTCATGTCCGGATCGATGACGGTGCCCATGACCACCGAGGCGTCTTCGCTGGCCAGGTCGGCGATGGTGGTGCCGACTTCCTCGAATTCGCGCATCGACAGGTTCAATCCTGCCGTGACGTTGACCAGGATGCCGCATGCGCCGGCCAGGTTGATGTCTTCGAGCAGCGGCGAGCCGATCGCCGATTGGGCCGCCATCAGGGCGCGGTCCTGGCCGGTGGCGCTGCCGGAGCCCATCATCGCCATGCCCATCTCCGACATCACGGTGCGCACGTCGGCGAAGTCGACGTTGATCAGGCCCGGACGTGTGATCAGTTCTGCAATGCCCTGGACTGCGCCCGAAAGCACCTGGTTGGCCGCCTTGAAGGCGTTGAGCAGGGTGATGTCCGGTCCGAGCACGCTCAAGAGCTTGGCGTTGGGGATGGTAATCAGCGAGTCGACGTGGTGGGTCAGTTCGTCTATCCCCTGTTGCGCCACGCCGAGCCGGCGCTGTCCTTCGAACGGAAATGGTTTTGTGACCACCGCCACCGTCAGAATGCCCATTTCCTTTGCCGTCTGTGCGATCACGGGCGCAGCACCGGTGCCGGTTCCGCCGCCCATTCCGGCGGTGATGAAGACCATGTCGCAGCCTTGCAGCAACTCGCAGATCCGGTCCCGATCCTCCAGCGCGGCCTGACGGCCGACCTCCGGGTTGGCGCCGGCGCCCAGGCCCTTGGTGACGCTTGATCCGATCTGCAGCGTGCTCTTGCCGGAAAAGCTCTTGAGCGCCTGGGAATCGGTGTTGATCGAAATGAATTCGACGCCTTCGATGGATGCCTCCAGCATCTGGTTGACGGCGTTGCCGCCGCCGCCCCCGATGCCGAGAACCTTGATCGTTGCGCTTGGTGTGTAATTTTCTACAAGTTCAAATGCCATGATGATTCTCCTTGCTCTCGCCGTTTGGAACACGGGATTCGAAAAGCACGCGACACGCGAATCTTGTCGTTCGCTTGGTGCCGCGCACTGTCTTGCCCGCAACCTTGATATGAAAAATTGGATGACTAATTAAATTCACTCAGAATTCGCCCTGAAACCACTGTTTGAAGCGCTGGATCATGCTGCCGGCCGCGCCGCGCGGCCGGCCGCGACCGGTGCCGGGACGGTCGAGCTTGCTGCCGCGCAGCAGAAGCCCGACGCCGGTGGCATGAATAGGATTGTTGACCACTTCGGAAAGGCCGCTGACGTGCTGCGGTGCGCCCAGACGCACCGGCATGTGCATGATCTCTTCGGCCAGTTCAACGACGCCTTCCATGCGCGCCCCGCCGCCGGTCAGCACCAGGCCGGCCGGCACCAGGTTTTCGCAGCCCGACTGGCGCAGCTGCTTGTGGACGTGGTTGAACAATTCGCGGTAGCGGGCCTCTACCACCTGCGCCAGAGTCTGGCGCTCCAGCCGTCGCGGCGGCCGATCGCCCACCGACGGCACCTGGATGGTCTCGTCGCTGGACGCCAGCTGCTCCAGCGCACAGGCGTACTTGATCTTGATCTCCTCGGCATGCAGCGTCGGCGTGCGCAGCGCCACGGCAATGTCGCTGGTCACAAGATCTCCCGCAATGGGGATGCACGCTGTGTGCGCGATGGCGCCGTCGGCAAATACTGCAATGTCGGTGGTGCCTGCGCCGATGTCGACCAGCGCGATACCCAGCTCCTTTTCATCGTCTGAAAGCACCGATTCACTGGACGCCAGCTGGTGCAGAATCAGGTCGTCGACCTGCAACCCGCAGCGCGCCACGCACTTGGTGACGTTCTGCACCGCGCTGACCGCCGCAGTGACCAGGTGCACCTGCACCTCCAGGCGAACGCCGGACATGCCGATCGGCTGACGGATACCGTCGGTGGAATCGATGACGAAACCCTTGGGCAGCACGTGCAGAATGCGCTGGTCGGCCGGAATGGCCACGGCCCGCGCCGATTCGAGCACCCGTTCGACATCGGATTCATCGACCTCCGAATCGCGAATCGCGACCGCCCCGTGCGAATGGCGCGAGCTGACGTGCGTGCCCGCGATGCCGGCAAACACCGAGTGGATCTCGCAGTCGGCCATCAGCTCGGCTTCTTCGACCGCTCGCTGGATCGACTGCTCGGTGGATTCGATATCCACCACCATGCCGCGCTTTAGGCCCCTGGAGGCATGCGAGCCCAGGCCGATCACCTCGACGCGGCCGTCTTCCTGGACCTCGCCGACAATCGCCACGATCTTGCTGGTGCCGATGTCCAGACCGACGACCAGCGACTTGTCCGGCTTTCTAGCCATGATTCGGTTGCGCTCCTGCTTGTTGGTTTTGCCGGGCTTTCTTGTCTTGCCGATCGCTGGCACGGGTCAGCTGTCCAACTTCCACAGGGCTGCGCGTCAATGCCAGGCCGTTCGGGTAACGCAGATCGATGCTGTCGATCCGGTCAAGCTTGCTCAAGTCGGAACGCACGCTCAGAAACCGTTCCAGCCGTCCCGATACATCTTCCCGGCCGAGCAGCAGTTCCAGACCGCTGGCCAGCTCAAGCCGCCATGCGCCGCGCGGATCGACCGTGACGCTGCGTATTTCCAGGCCTTGCGACGCCAGGCTGGCGCGCATCTGCTGCCAGCGCGTGAAGACTTCCAACTCATGCCCCTCGGGTCCGTCGAGTCGAGTCAGGCCCTGCATGCCGCCGGTGCCCGCGACCTCGAACAGCTCGCCATTGCGGCCGACCAGAGCGTTATCCTTCCAGCGCGCGACGGCCTGTTGCTCGCTCACCGAAATCTGCAGCGCGTCGGGCCAGTGGCGCGAAACCGCGGCCCGCTCCACCCAGGGCAGTGCTTCGACCTCGGCCCGCGCCTTCTCGACGTCGACGGCAAAAAAGCCGCGCCTGGCCTGCTGCGCTACGGCCGCTCGAACCTGGGCGGCGGTCAGCCGCTCCAGTTCACCCGACACTTCCAGCCACCGGATCGGCCAATGCCTGGCATCGTGCCAGCCACCCAGCCACCAGATCGAGCCTGCCAGGGCGACCACGAAAAGCGGCGCCAGCAACCACATCGTTACGCGTCGCATGGCGCACCTCCCGCAGTCTGGAGAATTCGTTCGACGAGCTGGTCGAAATCCAGGCCTGCCGCCGCCGCGGCCATCGGTACCAGCGAGTGATCGGTCATGCCCGGTACCGTATTCGCCTCGAGCAGCCATGGATTGCCGTCGCCGTCGAGCAGGAAATCGATCCGGCCCCAACCGCGGCAGCCAAGCACGTTGAATGCGCGCAGCGCGATCGACTGCAGTTCGGTCTCATGCTCTGGGCTCAGTCCGCACGGGCAGCGATACTCGGTATCACCCGCCTCGTATTTGGCGTCGAAGTCATAGAATTCGCGCGGTGTAGAAATGCGAATCAGCGGCAGTGCCGCATCGCCGAGAATCGCGGCGGTGTACTCCGGGCCCTGGATCATCCGCTCGACCAGCGCGACCCGGTCATGCTCGAGCGCGCGCGCCAGCGCCGCTTTGAGGCTCGCCGGGTCCGGCACCCGGCTCATGCCGACGCTGGAGCCTTCGCGGGCCGGCTTGACGAACACCGGATAATTCACGACATCGGCGATCGCGTCGGCGTCGGCCGGATCGGCGGCGATCTGCCATTCCGGCGTCGGAAGCCCGACAGCGCGCCAGACGCGCTTGGTCTGCAGCTTGTCCATGGTCAGCGCCGAAGCCAGCACACCGGAACCGGTAACCGGCACGCTGTAAAGCGCCAGGGCCCCCTGCAGACAACCGTCTTCGCCGCCGCGACCGTGCAGCATGTTGAAAACCGTATCGACTTCGCCGTTGCGCGCCGCATCGACAACCGTCCGCGGTCCATCGAACGTGGCATGCGCGATGCCCAGCCGATCCAGTGCGGCGGAAACCGCGGATCCACTGCGCAGCGAAATCTCGCGCTCGGCGCTTTCACCGCCGTACACCAGGCCGAGCCGGCCGAATTCTGTGGCGTCGACACGGGTCATCCGCACGCCTCCTTCAGCATGCCGCCGAGCGCGCCGATGTCGCCGGCGCCCATGATCAGCAGCAGATCCTTGTCCTCGACGATGCCGCCAAGCGCATCGACCGCGTCGTGCGGCGTCGCGATCCGCTCGACGGTGGCGCCGCGTTGTTCGACCGCCGATCCCAATGCGTCGGAACCGATACCCGCGATCGGCGCCTCGCCGGCCGGATAGATATCGGCCAGCACCAACAGATCGACCGACGCCAGCACGCGTGCGAACGCGTCGAACTGATCGCGGGTACGGGTGAACCG
>Ga0102925_1002316_pt1 | contig 10492 bp, 7 predicted proteins | sample SalPonR1_A_D1_MG_FD_78216 | JGI IMG/M metagenome (GOLD analysis project Ga0102925, IMG submission 78216) | Salt pond soil microbial communities from South San Francisco under conditions of wetland restoration - Salt Pond MetaG R1_A_D1_MG | ecosystem: Environmental > Aquatic > Marine > Intertidal... | reverse complement strand
TGAGTGTCGGGGGAGAGGTTGCAAAGAAGGTCGGCGACGGCGCGCGGACCCCCCGTGGAAGCACCTATGGCCAAGATATTGCGAGGACGCTTCGGAGGCGGCTGAGAAGTCGTCGGCAGCACCGGGCTTTTTCGTCTGAAGTGATGCATGACGGGAATGCGGGCCAGAAATATGATTTTTTCGACAAGGCTTTCAGCGATGGAGTCGAAGGAGTTGGCGATGACTCCGACCGGCTTGGCCATGACATCGAGAGCTCCGAACTGGATTGCTTGAAAGGCGTTGTCGCTGTCTTCGTCGGCATTGGCCGAAAGGATGAGAATGGGGGTGGGACATCGGCCCATGATCTCCATTGTCGCAGCCAGGCCGTCCATAACAGGCATCATGATGTCCATGATGACCAGGTCGGGACGGAATTTTAAAGTTTTCTCCACGGCCTCCCTTCCGTCGCAGGCCTCGGCTATGACCGCGATGCCGTCATCCCGGGAGACAAGGTCCTTGAGGACCAGCCGGGTTGTCAGTGAGTCGTCGGCGATCAGGATTCTAACCATGCCCAGTCCTCGTTACATTTATCCGATCAGGGTCTGGACCGTTTGCAGAAGGGTCCCCTGGTCAAAGCGGTTTTTGACGATGTATGCCTGGGCGCCGACCTTGATGCCGCGCCGCTTGTCCTCGTCGGAGGTTCGGGAGCTGACGATGACCACCGGAACGTCCCGGTGTTCTTCCATCTGCCGCAGCCGTTCGGTCAGCTCGAAACCGTCCAGGCCGGGCATTTCGATGTCGGTGACGACAAGATCGAAGGCATTCTGCCTGAGCTTTTCGAGCGCGTCGTCGCCATCGATGGCGATGACGACGTCATAGCCGTGGGTTTCGAGAATGTTTTTTTCCATGGTCCGGGTGGTGATCGAATCGTCGACGACAAGGATGCGTCCCTGAACCGTGTCCGGTTCCACGGCCGATTGAATGTGACGGCCCACGATGTCGCCGGCGATAAAGGCATCGAAGATATCCGGAATAGAGAGGATCAGGGCCGGGATGCCGCTGCCGAGAATGGTGACGCCGGAGAAGAAAAGCACGCTTTCCAATTGTGTTCCCGTCTCCTTGACGACGAAGGTCTGCACACCCTGCGTTTCAGAGACAAGGCAGGCCAGCTCGTTCCCCCCATAGCGAAGGACCAGGGCGGTATATCGGTTTCTCTGAAGAGTCTGACCGTCTTGGGGCAGTCCAAGCAGCTGGCGCAGATCGAGCAGAGGGAGGGTGCGGTCCTGATACCGGATCACCTCGCGATTGCCTTCGTCAAGGATATCCTTTTCGGTCAGCCGCAGAATACGCTCGAGATAATGCATGGGTACGGCATAGGTTTCGGGTCCGCACTGGACGATCAGCCCGTTGATGGTCGCCATGGTCAGGGGCAGCTCGATAATGATCCGTGCTCCCTGGCCGGGGGTCGAGAGGATGGTGAGATTTCCCTTGATTCGGTCGATCTGGGCCTTGACGACGTCCATGCCCACACCCCGTCCGGAGATATCGGTGATGATCTCCCTGGTGGAAAAGCCCGGTCGCAGGATCAGGTAGACCGCATCCTCATCATTGAGGGACTGGGCTTCTTCGTCCGAAAGGATCTTCCGGTCGACCGCCGTGCGGCGGACCAGCGCCGGGTCGATGCCTCTGCCGTCATCGGAGAGTTCAAGTTTCACTCCCCCGCGTTCATAACGGGCGGACAGATGGATGTGTCCGCCGGGGTTTTTGCCGGCCTTCCTGCGCTCAGGGGGCGCTTCGATCCCGTGGTCGACGGCATTTCGCATCAGGTGCAAAAGCATCGGCTTGATTGCTTCAATCATCATCCGGTCGAGCTCGACATCGTCGCCTGTAACACTCAGTTCCAGAGATTTGTCCTGTTCTTTGGCCAGGTCCCGGACCAGTCGCTCACAGGTCGGGATCAGAACGGAGAGGGGCATCTGGCGCAGGCTCATTGCCTGGTCGTGAAGATATTCAGTCAAATAGTTGAGGTTCAGGGTGTCCCTTTGAAGGTCGTGGTGAAGGGCGTCGAAATCGTCAAGGATACTTTTGAGCCGGTGATAGTTTTCCGCCCGGCGCAGGCTGCCGAGGAAAACTTCGAGCCGCCTCAGGAGACCTCGCATCTTCGAACCATGCTGATCGAAGATATCCCGGGAGATCATCATCTCGCCGAGCAGGTTGGTGATGCCGTCCAGTTTGTCGATACTGGTTCGCACCGTATCGGGCGACCCTTTTTCCTTGTCGGCGACGCTGTCGGACACCTTTTTTGCTTCCGCCTGGGGCGCCCTGCCGTCAAGAGTCTCCAGAAGGTTGTCGACATGAACATCGACTTCACCGCCGGAATGAGCCCCGGCAATAAGGGCCTCCAGCCCGTCCGTTCCAAGAAGCAGAAGATCGACCTGGTTTTCGGACATATCCCTTTCATCGCCCACCAGGGACTTGAGAATCTCCTCGAGTTTGTGGGCGACCCTGCTCAGATCCTGCAATCCGAGCAGACGGGCAGATCCCTTGAGGGTGTGGGCACTGCGCAGCATATCGAGGACAAGCGTCTGGTCGCAGCCTTCCTTCTCCATGCGCAGGACGCCCTGCCTCAAGGTGTCGAGGTGCTCCTCGGCTTCGCGGGCAAAGATGTCCAGATACTTGTCGCTGTTCACCTAGGCCTCTTCCTCCACCAGGTCCTTCAGCCGATTAGCGAGATCGGTCAATTCTGCGATGGCCTCGGCTGTTTCCTCCGCGGATGAAGCGACCTGATTGGCTACGTCGCGAACCTCGGCTATGGTGTGCGCCATCTGGTCGCTTGCTGTGGTTTGCTGCTGTGTCGAGAGCTTGATCTCCCGGGCCGCGTGGGTGGTCTCCAGAACCATGGAGTCGATCTTTGTCAGGGTTTCGGAAATGTTCGCGACCAGATTGCTGGCAGAGTCGACCCCCTTCGTGCCGTCTTCGGTAAGGAGGATGGAGTGGTTGGTCGCTTTCTGGATTTCGTCGATCAGTCCCTTGATCTGTCCGGTGGCATCAACGGTTCTTTCGGCCAGGCGCTTGACTTCGTTGGCGACGATGGAAAAGCGCTTGCCTGCTTCGCCGGCCCCGGCTGCCTCGATCGCGGCATTGAGGGCCAGAAGGTTGGTCTGGTCGGAAATTTCGTCAATGATATCGACAATGCCGCCGATTTTCTGGGAATTTTCCCCTAGATCGAGCATCGACTGGGCGATCGACTGGACCTGCTCCTTCAAATGCGACATCCCCTCGTTGGCGGCATTGACCGCCTGTGTCCCTTCGCTGGTGGCGGAGCTGCTCTGTTTCGCCATTGTTTCAACCCGCAGGGAATTCTCCGCAACCTGCTTGGCCGAAACGGCAATCTCCTCCGACGTGGTGGTCGCCTGTTGGACAGCCGTGGCCTGCTGGGTTGCCCCGGAAGACTGCTGGGAGCTGATTGCGGAGATTTCGTTGGCGCTCGAGGAAAGCTGCTGGATTGCCTCCCGGAGACTTGAGACCAGACGACTGCTTTTTTCAACCTCGTCTTCGAGATCCTTGACGATGACCTGGGTCATTTTGTTGAAAGACTGGGCAAGTTTACCGATTTCATCGTTGGATTCGATATCGATGGTTTCGTTGAGCTCGCCGTCGGAAATCTTCTCCGCAGTCTCCGTCATCCTCTGCAGGGGACTCGTCATGCGTCGCACGACGATGTAGATGGTCAGCGACGTGAGGACCAGGACAAGGAACAGGGAAACGGCAAGGGTATTGCGCAGACCGGCGATTTCCTGGTCGATCCGCTCCATGGAGAAGCCGATTCGGAAACCGCCCCAATGATCGCCTTTGACGAAGACGGGTGCCGTGATGTCCCACATTGTTTCGCCCGTGTCGCGAGAGTATGTCTGACGCAGGATCTTTTCGCCGTCATTTCCGGAATATCGGGCTGCTGCCAGACTTGTAGGGTCGTCGAAAATCCGTTTGGTCCGGTTCCATTCTTTGTCATGGATCGGATCGCCGGTCAGTTCCCGGGAATAAAGGGAGTTGTGAGTCGGGACGTAGCCGTTTTGATCGGACAGAATAGCAAAGACCACCATATCGTCTTCGGCAAGGAAAGAGTCCTGAATTTCCCTGATGCGCTCATCGAGGTAACGGTCGTATTCGGTGTGGAACTTCGGGATCGTGGAGCCGGCCAGGGAACCGCTGGTGATTTTTTCGTAATCCGTGTCGAAAACCTGTTCGCGGGTCAAGGGCCCGATATCGATGGCGTCTTCGAGGATCCGTTCCATAGTGCGGGCGCCGACGACCGCAAGAGTGCGGGCCTTGGTCAAAAGTTGTCGCTCCAGCTCATCGGCGCGCTTCTCGACAAAAAGATAAGTGAAAAGGCCAAGGATAATGGCCAGAATAATGATCAGGGAAACACTGATCTTGACTGAAATACGATTCGTGATCCAACGGAACATTTTTATCTCCCTTGCCTCGATTCGCCCCATATCTATCAGGATAAGATGAAAGGTTATGCTTTTTTCTGGTTGATGCTCAAGTCTCCGCTCTCCAGCAGTCGCTTGATGTCGAGAATGATCAACAGCTCGCTCTCCATCGAAATCTGGCCGATCATTACCTCACGCGAGAATCCGCCGCCCCCCGGACCGGGCGGTTCGATATCCTCATCGGGAAGTTTCCGGATGCCGGAGACTTTTTCCACTGCCAGAGCTGCGGAAGCCCCGTCGGACTGGACCGCGATCAATCGACCGTCCCCGATGTCCCCCTGGCGCTCCAGGCCCAGCAAGGGGCAAAGGTCGGTGACGACAGTGACCTGACCCCGCAGATTGATGATCCCGGCGATGGTGGGTGCGGTCCCCGGAACCCTGACCAGGTGGGGTGGCCGGATGACTTCGCGGGCCAGGGAGGTGGGCATAGCGAACCGCCGTCCGCCGAGGGTGAAAAGGAGGTATTCGGAAGTTTCCGCCGGCGCCTCTTCCTCCGGTTCCTCCAGGCCTTCCCGGTACTGACGGCGCATCTCCTCGAGGATGCTGTCGATATCGTGGCTCGCGCCACTGTTGTCTCGTCTTTGTCCCATGACCTAAGTCCGTATCGTTTCCCTGTCTTCGCGACAGATTTCGAGAAAGACTTCCTTCGAGAGTCCGCCGGAATAGGGTATCAGGCTCTCGTCGGGCAGCTTCTCCAGAAGGCGAACGGTATTGTCCAGTTCCCGTCCGGCGTCCCTCTCTCGGCCCATGCGCTGATATATCTTGCCCAGATTGTAATGCGGCATGATGAAGTCGATATCGAGCATGACCGCTTTGCGGTATTCTTCCATCGCCCGCGTGGTTTCCCCGCGAAAATCCCGGATCAGGCCGAGAAGGAAATAGGCGCTCGCTGTCAGGTCGTCGATATCCAGGACCTCGCGGCAATGGAGCAGGGCTTTGTCGTACTCCGACCTGTTGGCATGGAGGAAGCCCTTGCCCAGCAAGGCACCGACATGCCGGGGATTCTGGCGCAAGACTATATCATATTTCTGTTTTGCAGTCTTGAAATCTTCCCGCTGAAAAGCCCTTTCGGCCTCAAGGAAATCAGCCTCGGGCCGGTCCTTTTCTGCCTTTTCGACGTTTTGAACTCTGGACGTTTGTTCAGCTGGTGGAGGTGCTTTCGAATACACCGCTTCGGAGACAGCAGGTTCGGGCAAGGAAGACTGCTGCGTTGTATCAGGGGGGATCGATGAGGCCTCGCGACGCTGGTAGAAGAATCCTCCGTCGCATGAGAGACGACTGAAAGCTGTGGTTATGCTGGCCAGACTTTCCGAATGACCGAGAAACAGGTAGCTCCGCGGTTTCAGGCACTGGTAGAAACTTCGAAGGAATGTTTCAATGGTCCCGGTCCGAAAATAAATCATGACATTGCGGCAAAATATAATATCGACATCTGCGGTGCCATTGTTCCGATCGGGATAGGGGTCGGTCTGAAGGTTGAGGTGGGCGAAGCGCACGCGGTCGCGGATCTGCTTGTCGAGGCGGTAGCCGCTGCCTTCTGGGGTGAAATAGCGGTCAATCATCTGAGGATCCATGATCCGCAAGGCGCGAGCCCTGTAACGGCCTGCCTGAGCTGTTTTCAGGGAGCGGGGGTTGATATCGGTGCCGAGGATGTCGATGTTCCAGTCGGCGAGTTGGGGAAAATATTCCTGCAGCAGAATGGCCAGGCTGTAAGGCTCCTCGCCGGTGGAGCATCCGGCAGACCACAGGCGCAAGGAGCGTCGCCCGCGGTTCCGGCTGATCAGTTCCGGCAGAACCGAGGTCTTCAGTGCATCGAACTGTGCGAGATACCGGAAAAAGTAGGTTTCCCCGATGGTGAGAAGGGCCAGCAGCTTCTTCAGCTCCCCGCGACTCCGGCCATGGAGACTGAGATAGTCGAGGTAATGCCTGGGACTGCGGGCCCTGGTCGCCCTCATCCGCCGCAGAAGGCCCCGTTCCAGGGATTTCCGGTTGCGTTCGTGGAAATGCAGGCCGCTGTGTCGGTAAATCAGTTTCTGGAACGTTTCCAGGGTCTTTCGGTCCATGGGAGGATAGGCATCGAGCGTGGTGGACGGACTTTTAAGGAGGAGAGAGAGGTCGGTTTTGAGGCGGGCCCGGTCGAGCGGCTTGGCAAGGAAATCGAAAATATCGAGAAGTTCATACTCCAGGTCAGACTGTTCGCTGACAACGATCAGGGGAATATCCCCCCAGGCCCGTCCGCCCTCGAGGCGGCGCAAAAGCTCGAGACCGGCGGAATCGACAGAGAGGTCGAGCAGGGCCAGATGAGGCTGGCGTATGCGAATATCGCGGAGCGGAGTGCGGCCAAGCGACTGTATTTCCGGGCAGAAGCCTGCGTTGGACAGCAGCGGTTCGAGTTCGCGGCACAGGTTGGTATCGTTACTGAGTATCAGAGCGGTGCGTCGTTTCGCCATTCCGCCTATACTCCCCTCTGATAGCAATATCGGCTCTTTCGCCTCAGTCCTTTTTGGCCATTTTTGCCCAGGTATCGCGCAGGGTCACGGCCCGGTTGAACACCGGGCGGCCCGGTTTCGTATCGGCGGCATCGGCGATAAAATAGCCCATGCGCTCGAACTGGAAAAGGCTCTGCGGTTCGGCTGCACCCAGTCCCGGCTCGAGCTTGCAGCCGGTGAGCACCTGGAGAGAAGCGGGGTTGATATAGCTGAGAAAGTCGTTTTCGTCCCGGGGATCGGACGGATTGTCCTTGACGAAGAGTCTATCGTAGAGACGGATTTCGGTATCGAGGGCATGCGGGGCGCTGACCCAGTGGATGGTTCCTTTGACCTTTCGGCCGTCCGGAGAGGCGCCGCCGCGGCTGTGCGGATCGTAGGTGCAACGCAGTTCCGTGACCTCGCCGCTTTGCGGGTCCCTCACCACTTCATGGCAGGTAATGAAATAGGCGCATCGAAGACGTACTTCGCGCCCTGGTGAGAGCCGGAAAAATTTCTTTGGCGGCTCCTCCATGAAATCGCTGCGCTCGATATAGACTTCCCGGGAGAAGGGGATTTTGCGAGTTCCCATCTCCGGCTTCTGAGGGTGGAGGGGGGCCTCGAATTCCTCGGTCTCGTCCTCGGGATAATTGGTGATGACGACCTTGAGCGGGTCGAGCACTCCCATGGCCCGAGGCGCCTTTTCGTTGAGGTCCTCGCGAACGCAATCTTCGAGTACGCTCATATCGATCCAGCTCTCGGCCTTTCCGACTCCGATGCGTTCGCAGAAAGTCCGGATTGCAGCCGCAGTGAAGCCCCGGCGGCGCATCCCGGCAATGGTCGGCATGCGGGGATCGTCCCACCCGCTGACATGGCCTTCCTGGACCAGCTTCAGAAGTTTGCGCTTGCTCATCACCGTGAATCCGAGGTTCAGACGCGCGAATTCGATCTGCTGCGGTTGCGCAGGCACAGGGAGGTTTTCGATCAGCCAGTTGTAAAGCGGCCGATGGTCCTCGAACTCCAGAGTGCACAGCGAATGGGTGATATGCTCGATGGCGTCCGAGAGGGGGTGGGCGAAATCGTACATGGGGTAGATGCACCACTTCTCGCCGGTTCGGTGATGGGGACTCTTCTGGATGCGGTAGAGGACCGGGTCGCGCATGTTGATGTTGGGAGCGGACATGTCGATCTTCGCCCGCAGCGACCTGCTCCCCTCTGCGAATTCCCCGGCTCGCATCCGGGCGAAAAGGTCGAGATTCTGCTCGACGCTACGATCCCTGCTGGGACTTTCCTCTCCCGGTTCGGTCAGGGTTCCGCGATATTCCCGAATTTGTTCCGGCGTCAGGTCGTCGACGTAGGCCCGGCCGTCTCTGATGAGTTGAACGGCCCACTCGTAGAGCTGTTCGTAATAATCGGATGCGTAGTAGAGGTGCTCGCCCCAGTCGTAGCCGAGCCAATGGATGTCGCGTGTGATCGCTTCAACGTACTTCGCTTCCTCCCGGGTCGGATTGGTGTCGTCGAAACGCAGGTGGCAGCGTCCGTTGTTCTCCAGAGCGACGGAGAAGTTGAGGCAGATCGACTTGGCATGTCCGATGTGCAGATAGCCGTTCGGTTCCGGCGGAAAGCGGGTGATGACGCGTCCGTCATTTCTGCCCTCCTCGATGTCTCTGGCGATGATGTTGCGGATGAAATTGGCAGCCGGGGCTGTCTCGGTGTTGGTCATGGCGAAGAAGTCCTGTGCCGGATGATTGGGTCTGTCGTTAAAGAATAGCGCAGAGAGAGTTTTTTGCGAATTTTTCAAGCAGAACGACGGAGTGGGCGGAAATGCCCTCGCCTCGTCCCTCAAATCCGAGGGTTTCTGTTGTCGTGGCCTTGATGTTGATGCGATCGGAGTCGACGGCGAAGGTCTCGCTGAGGTTCCTCCTCATAGATCCGATATAGGGGGCGAGTTTCGGGCTCTGGGCGACGATGGTGGCATCGAGATTGTGGAGGCTGTAACCTCGCCTGTGTGCCAGTTGCACCACCTGATCGAGCAAGGTTGTGCTGCTTATCCCCTGGTAGGACGGATCGCTGTCGGGGAAATGCTTGCCGATATCCCCCTCGGCGAGCGCCCCGAGAATAGCGTCGCAGATGGCATGGAGAAGGACGTCGGCATCGGAATGGCCGAGCAGACCGAGATCGTGAGGGATGTCGACTCCCCCTATTATCAGTTTGCGGCCTTTCACCAGGCGATGAACGTCGTAACCATGGCCTATGCGCATCGTCTCAAATCGTCCTTTCATCCGCAAAAGCCCGCGCCAGGGTCAGGTCTTCGGAGGTGGTGATCTTGATATTGCGGTAGCTGCCCTCTATTATAGGCACCGCCTCACCGAGGTGTTCGACTACCGACGCGTCGTCCGTGACCGCAAGATTTTCCGCTGCCGCCACGCGGTAGGCTTTGTCCAGCAGGGAAAACCGAAAAGCCTGCGGGGTCTGGGCCAGCCACATGGTTCGACGGTCCGGGGTAGAGACAATTGTCCCATTCTCGACGCACTTGACGGTGTCCTTAACGGGAACACCGACTATACAGGAACCCTTGCGGCGGCTGGTGTCGATGACTTCGTCGATCAAATGCGCAGGAAGCAGGGGCCTTACGCCGTCGTGAATCAAAACGATATCCCCGGCTTCTGCAGCACAGGCGTCAAGACCGTTGCGCACCGAGTGTTGTCGTTCGGACCCTCCGGCAACAAGAGCCTGTACTTTTGTGAAGCCGAAACGTTCAACGATTTCAGTGCGACAGAAATCGATTTCGTCGGCAGGGGATATGACGATGATTCGGTCAATTCGGGGATGTTCCTCGAAAAGAGCCAGCGTGCGGGCGAGTATCGGTCGCCCGTTCAACTGAATATATTGCTTGTTGAAGCCGGCCTTCATGCGCCGGCCCATGCCTGCGGCAGGGATCAGAGCGATGGTCTTCATGAGACTCCGGATGGGGTCTCCCCGGATGGTGGGGTCGGGCAGACTGCCCTCGGAACATTATCGAACGTTTCGCCAATACGTTTCGGCGGCTTTGAAAGCAGAGGCCAGTTAGTGGAAAAGATTCTCCAGGCGTTGCTCGACAACATCTTCCTGAGCGCCCTCGACGGCGGCGATTTCCATGACCAGAAGCCGGCGGGCCTGATCCAGAAATTTCTTCTCGCCATAGGAGAGTTCCTTATCCCCCTTGAGGTGGTAGAGTTCGCGAAGAACCGCCGCCACCTCCTGAAGATCGCCGGTCTTGATCTTTTCAGTATACTCGCGCTGCCGGCGGCTCCATGATGCGAGCTTCCCTTCGACTTTTTCGATCTGGAGGATGTCGTAAACTTTGGAAAGCCGCTCTTTGCAGACCGGAGTACGCATTCCGACATGTTCGACATTGGCGGTCGGGATCATGATCGTCATGTCGCTGTCGATCAGGCGCAGAACATAGAAGTCATGGGCCTGTCCCCCGAAGTCTCTGGATTCTATGGACTCGATGACACCTATCCCCTGAGCCGGATAAACCGCAAAAAACACAACTTTAAACATATTTTC
>Ga0102925_1002313_pt1 | contig 10496 bp, 10 predicted proteins | sample SalPonR1_A_D1_MG_FD_78216 | JGI IMG/M metagenome (GOLD analysis project Ga0102925, IMG submission 78216) | Salt pond soil microbial communities from South San Francisco under conditions of wetland restoration - Salt Pond MetaG R1_A_D1_MG | ecosystem: Environmental > Aquatic > Marine > Intertidal... | reverse complement strand
GATGCTGTCAGTCAGGGCCAACAGGTTGAATTTCTGAGGTCCTTCAAATTCATCAAAGGTTTTCCAGGCGCTGTCCTTCATGTGATACTTTACGCCGGTAATGGTAACCCATACGCCTGTGATGTTGGTGTCATCCACCGGGGCATCGGTCAAAGACAAGGCCAGTGTACCGGTTTGTTGCGAATCGTCTTCTTCACATCCCATGAAAGCTGCCAGGGATATAAGAAGCGCAGCTAATAAGGTGATTTTAATCTTCATGGCTTTTAGATTTAGAGATTGAGGTTTTGTCTCTAAGACGAGAAAACAGTCAAAAGGGTGGGAACCGGGATGGATATTTTTGATTAGGTCCCAGGAGTCTGTCAATTTTTACAGGCCGCTCAGGTTGTATTTGAGAGAGATGTTGATGTTCACCGAGGAGCTGTAGGTTTTGTTGAATCGGGCGGGTAGCATAGAAGTACCGTCGTAAATGTTGACCACTCCCGGGTTGAATCTCAAACCTGCTGAGAGGGTATAATTGGGTGCGATTTGGGTATCCAGGTCGTAACCCACGATCAGGCCCAGGTTGTAATTCTTGTAGGCGGGTTTGATGTTTTCCGGGGAGCCGTTGGTTTGTTGCTGAGCGTCTTTCAGGTAGCTGCCGTAGGTGCCCAGCACGAGGTGGTGGGACAGGGGCAGCTGGAAGCTGGATTGGATGATCTCATAGCGGCCGGTGATCTTCAGGGAGGAATAGTTTAGTTGGATCCGGTTGTTGACCACCTGGCCGTTGATGTATTCTTTGTAGTTTTGTCCGTTTTCGTTGGTAACAAAGGCTTCCATCTGGATTTCGAGCTGCTCGTTCAGGGAGGTGCCTGCCAGCAGTCCGTATGATTTGCCTGTTTCGGCTGAAGCGGCACTGTAAGGTGAATTTCTGATGCTGTAGATGGTTTTGTTGCTGAGCAGCCAGGAGTTGCCTATCTCCCCACTCAGGCCTACGTAGTAGTTTTTGGGTCCGGAAGTTTTTCCGGGCCGCACCTCTACTGCTTGTTCCTGCTGAGAAACAGAGGCAAGAGCTGAAATGTTGGTGCCTTCTTTTATGTTCAGGCTCACGGCTACAGGGTTGGCTTTGGCCAGGAGAACCTGCTCTGCTTGTGGCAGCGTTTGTTCGGGTTGGCTAACTGCCGCTGCTGCCGTATCCCGGTTAACCGCAGCCGGTGGCATGAGGCCTGCCTGCACCGGTTGTTTTTCGATGCCTTTCTTCACCGGGTCGACCGGTTCGGTTGGTATTGAAGGTGCCTTTTCCTGATCGCCGGCAGGCTCTGCGGGAGTGGCTTCAGGCTGCTCGCTTGCTACCTGCCCGCTGCCGGAATCTTCAAAAAAGGCATTTTCCTCGACCGGCAGGAAAACCTGCAGGGCAAGGGTGATGAAAAGCAGGATGACAGCTGCCGAAGCCCAGGTCATATAAAGCTTGCGCCTTTTACCGGAGCGTTCCATACGCTCATGGATCCGCTGCCAGGTGTCATCCACATCCAGCTCATCTTGTATGTTGTTCCAGACAGATTCCGGGGGCTCGTCGGAAGGATTTTCCACACCCGTGCGGTACCACTGGTTAAAATCGTAGTCCAGTTCTTTTTCTATGTTCTCCCAGACGGCCTCGGGGGGGTCTTCGACCGGATCGGCTATGCCCGCGGCAATAGCCTGGTTAAAGTCCCGCCCCAGGTTGTCTTCAATGTTGTTCCATACGGTATCGGGCGGCTCTTCACCGGGCTCTTCGATCTGCCGGCGATACCAGTCATAGAAATCCCGGTCCAGATGCAGCTGGATGTTCTCCCAGATCTGCTCCGGAGGCATTTCCTGGCTGTTCTCGATCAGCCGCCTGTACCAATTATGGAACGTCTTGTTGTCCATGCTATACAAAATCTTTCAGTAGATTTTTCAATAATGCCCTGGCCCGCTTAAACTGTGACTTAGAGGTTCCTTCTGTAATCTCCAGTTTCTGGGCGATCTCCTTGTGGGTATACCCTTCCACGGCATACAGGTTGAAGACTGAACGTGCTCCCCGCGGAAGCTGCCCGATCACCTTAAAGATCCCGTCGCTGTTTATCTTGTCCATGATGCTGTTGTCCAGTCTTTCCTCTTCAATTTCGCGGTTATCATCGATAAACTCAAAATTCTTCGATTTCTGCCGCATGTAATCCAGTGCCGTATTGGTTATGATGCGCCGGATCCATCCTTCCAGGGATCCCTGCTCCCGGAAGGTGTCGATTTTTTTAAAGACCTTGATGAACCCATCCTGCAATATATCCTGGGCCATCGAGCGGTCGGCGGCGTAACTCAGGCAAATGCCGTACATCTTTTTGGCATACTTGCGGTACAGCAGTTCCTGATATTTCCTTTCATTGTTCTTGCAACCCTGAACCAGTTCAGTGTCGCTGTACAATTCCCGTTCCTCCATGAATGTTCGCTTTATTTGACCACAGCCCTCGTGGATCTTTCCACCCTTTCCACAAGGTTGTAGTAGAGCTCCTGATTATGCCTTGACGATATGATGATTTTTTTATTGTTGCCGGTTCCGTGCACTGCCGCCTGTCGCATTTTGCCTGGGGTGATAAAGCGGAAAAGATGGGCCAGGTCCACACTTATCTCCAGTGTTTCCCAGTTATCGCGGTTAAAGACGATTTGTTGATCTCCGCCCTGGGTTTTTAGGATCAGGGGGATGGTTTCTGTTTGCTCGAAAAATCGAATTTCAACCGGTACCTCTCCCTCGAAAGGGGGGTCATTGCCTGGGGGGAAGTCGTCGTCTTCTTCAAACTCCCATTTACCGCGAAATCTCAGGCCGGGGAGGGAGTCGGACTCGCCGGTATGGAGCGTCAGCCGAAGGTGGTTGTAGCTTCCCTGGGGTATGTCAAAGCTTACTTGTTGATTCAGCTGGCCTTCGCTGAGGTCGGCTACCAGGATGTCGCTAAAGTCCCTTGAAAAATAGTGGTTGTCGTTGTTCTCGCGCTCGCCGTCAAATTCGATGGAGGTAAGCAGCAATTCTCCTGCTTCAAACTCCAGCTCGTCTTCGAAAGGTGGACCCCCATTCCCGTTATCCTCATCAAAGATCTCGGAATTTTCCATTTTAATGGCGAGCTGCAGGGTAGCCGGCTCGAAAAATTCATCTTCCGTGCAGGAGGATATGCCCAGCAACAGGGGCAGGGTCAGAACCAGCAAAAGGTATCGTCTCATGGTTGTTGACATAGCTATTTAGCGTATCTATCATGTAGACGTCTCTGAGGCGAAAAAAGTTGTAATGCCTCTGTTATTTTGTCGTTTAAAAAAGACCATGGATTTCCGCATCGATCTTGTCGATGACTTTCCGCAGGTCTTCTTTGCTTTCCGAAAAGTTGAGGTTGTCTACATTGATAACCAGCAGCTTGCCCAGGTTGTAGCTTTCCACCCAGGACTCATACCGTTCGTTGAGTTTTTTTAGATAATCGAGCCGGATGTTGTTCTCATATTCGCGGCCTCGTTTTTGTATCTGGTTCACCAGGGTAGGCACCGAGCCTTTCAGGTAAAGGATCAGGTCGGGAGGTTCGATCAGCGAGCTCATCAGGCTAAACAGGGAGAAATAATTCTCAAAGTCACGAGCCGACATCAATCCCATCGAATGAAGGTTGGGGGCAAAGATGTGGGCGTCTTCATAAATGGTGCGGTCCTGAATGACCGTTTTTTCCGATTTTTTTATCTGGAGGATCTGGCTAAAACGGCTGTTGAGGAAATAGATCTGCAGGTTGAAAGACCACCGCTGCATATCTTCGTAGAAATCATTGAGGTAAGGGTTGTCGTCTACTTTTTCATAATGGGCTTCCCAACCGTAATGTTTGGAGAGCAACCGCGCCAGGGTGGTTTTTCCGGAACCTATGTTTCCAGCAATCGCAATATGCATTGGTATGGTCTTTTTTAATAGTTCTTATTAGAGGGATTAGAGGGAGCAAACAGATTGGGTTGATCCTCAAACAGCGAAGGATGGTCCTCGTCAAACTGTCTTAGAATGGCAGTGATGATGGCTTCCCTCATGAATTTGGAGCGGTTTTTTATTTTGTATTTTCTGCAATAGTGGTTGATGGCATTGAGCTCACGTTTGTTGAACAGGATCGATTTGCGATGGATGCGTTTGAGGGTCTCTTCTTTTTTTTTGTTCTTATGTTTCACGTAAGAAAGCTTTTTTAAGTTTGATAGATATATAATCTTTTATCCTTCAGCAAATAAATCCTGTTTTGTGTGCCCATGCGGGCGTCATCCCATGTTTGACCGGGCCGGGGTAGCTGTATTCGCTGTTTAGCCTGAAAATTCTTATCCATCCGGTACAGATTCCCATTGTAAAAGTAATAAATATTTTGGTTGAGGATTTGAATGTTATCAACATTTTTTAAAGGATGCCGGCGGGCCAGGTTGCCATAGCGGTCTATTTGCAGCAGGCAGCATCCCGGGATAAGGCAGTATAGGTTTCTGTTGTGTTCGCGCAGTTTGATTTTCTCTTTGCCGGCCGGCCCCAGGGCGTTGATGGTTGCCGACTCGAGCATCAGCTTTAGGTTGGATTCGTAGAGTTGCAGGCGACTTTCACCCAGGTTGGCCAGCCAGAAACCACCCTGGTAGGAATTGCAGGCAGCACCTGCCTGCATCACACCCATGTTGTCGATCCGGATTGGCGAGCCGACTGTCGAGAGGTTCTTGTCCAGGAAGACCAGGGTGTTGAATTCTTTGTGAAAGGCCAGTATTTTAAGGGGGTTGGAGGCATCCCAGCTGTGGATATCACCCAGGAAGGTGTTGGTGTACTCCAGTTTTTTATCGCTTTGAGGGTTGTAGCGGTAGAGGGTGCTGCCCTCCGTCCAGTAGACCTGGCCCATGATGTCGACTGAAAAGTCTTCAGCAGGCATGTCGATGGTTTTGATAAGCTCAAAGGCTCCTGCCCCTTTCAGGGCAAGAGCCAGTATGATTGTGCTTATCCATGCCAGCCTTATCATGGCCTTACATCTTTTTGTTCATCTCGAGCAGATCGTCTATGTATTTGCGGTCGTTGGTCAGGCGGGGTACCTTGTTTTGGCCGCCCAGCTTGCCCCGTTTTTTCATCCACTGGTAAAACAGTCCGGGTTTGGCCTGATGAACTGCCGGCGGATCGAGTGTGATGTTCTTATAGCGTTTGGCTTCGTAATCGGAATTGATCGACTGGAGGGCCTCGTCGAGGTGATGGCGGAATTTATCCAAATCATCGGGCGGATTCTCAAATTCGATGATCCATTCGTGTGAGCCCTTGGTTTGTGTTCCCATATAAATGGGGGCCGCCGTATATTCTTTAAAGGAAGCACCCGTCTTGCTGCAGGCTTTTTTTAGTGCATTTTCGGCATTATCGATAATAACTTCTTCGCCAAAGGCATTGATAAAATGCTTGGTTCTGCCCGATATCTTTATTTTATGAGGATAGAGACTGGTAAACTGGATGGTATCGCCAATCATGTAACGCCACAAGCCACCGTTGGTGGAAATGACGATGGCGTAATTCTTGCCGGTCTCGACTTCTTCCAGGGTCAGGGCTCTTGGGTGGTCCTTGTCGAGCTCATCCATGGGGATAAACTCATAGAACACCTCATAGTCAAGCATCAGCAGCATGTCCTTGCGATAGGGCGAATCCTGCAGGGCAAAGAAACCTTCGGAGGCATTGTAAGCCTCCATATAACGCATGTTGTCGGAGGGGATGATCTTGTCAAACTGGTCCTTGTAGGGTTCGAAGCTGACACCTCCGTGGACAAAGAGTTCCAGGTTGGGCCAAACCTCGAGGATGTTGTTTTTGCCTGTTTTTTTCAGGATGTGCTTGAGCAGTACGAGCATCCACGAGGGCACCCCGTTGATGTTGGTGATGTTTTCTTTGATGGTGGCCTCGCTGAGCTTGTCCAGTTTTTCTTCCCACTCAGACATCAGGGCGATATCCTGGCGGGGGGCCTTCACAAAGTAGGTCCAGAAGGGCATGTTATCGATAAGGATAGCGGAGAGGTCACCATAAAAAGACTTGTTGTTGATCTTGTTGATCTGTTGGCTGCCGCCCAGGGTCAGCCCTTTGCCTGAATATAGCTTGGAGTCCGGGTAGTTGGAAAAGTAGATGGCCAGGGTATCCTTGCCTCCTTTGAAATGGCAGTTTTCCAGGGCATCCTTGCTCACCGGTATAAATTTGCTTTTATCGCTTGTTGTGCCGGAAGATTTGGCGAACCATCGAGTGACACCGGGCCACAATAAATTTTCTTCTCCCTCCAGAAGCCGGTCAATGTAGGGCTTCATGTCCTCATACCGGTTAATGGGCACGCGTTCCTGGAAATCGCGGATGCTGCCAACGGATGAATACCCGAATTTTTCACCCCATTCTGTTTCTTCGGCTCTTCCTAACAGCTTAAAGAGTTGTTCCCGCTGAACATCAACCGGATGCTCTTTAAACAGTTCGATCTGGTACATTCTTTTAACGTTGAGCCAGTTGACCAGCGAATTGATTATCTGCATGTTTCTTTTCTTTACGCTCTGTTCAAATATAAAGATAAAATATGGAATGCTGCACCCGGAATGCGGACAAACAGAATCCATGATAAAAAGAAACGGAAAAAGGGATGCTCATATTTTGGACCCGTATTTTTCCGGACAGGAGCCTGTTTTTAGAGGTCGCGGAGCTTCTCCAGGCCTTTTTTCAAAAGCTCATCGGGCTGTGCAAAGTTCAGCCCCACCACGTGATTGTCGACAAAGTCGTGGTAATAGAAAGACAGCGGAAACAAGGCAACCCCAATTTCCCTGACCAGATTGGATACAAATTCGGTGTCTTTTTGTTTGCTGATTTTTTTGTAATTGAGCAGCTGGAAATAACTGCCCCTGGATTCCACCATTTCAAAGCGGGAGTCTTTCAGGTATTGATGAACCATCGAGCGTTTGGCTTCGTATTTGCTGCGAATCTCTCCCACATCGATGCCTTGTTTGAGATAATCAGCCAGGGCATATTGCAGGGGTGTGTTCACCGAATTGACCTGGAAGGTATGGGTTTTTTGTATCTCGTGCGAAATTTTTTCGGGAGCAATGCAATAGCCGATTTTCCATCCTGGAATATTGAACAGCTTGCCGAAAGAAGAGACAACAATGCTTCTTTCAGTAAGCCCGGGTATTTGCAGGATGCTTTGGTGTTGCGATTCATCAAAGATGAAATGTTCGAACACTTCGTCACTAAGAATGGTAATTTTGGTGCCGTTGACAATCTTTTTCAGCCGCTGAAGGTCATTCCCGGATAAAATTGTTCCTGTGGGATTGTGGGGGCTGTTGATGATGATCATTTTGGTGCGTGGATTGATCACTTTCTGAACCTCATTCCAGTCGATATGATAGTCGGGCAGTTTAAGCGGGACATAAACGGGACGTCCTCCTGCATTCTGGATGGAGGGGACATAGCTTTTGTAAGCCGGTTCAAAGACCACCACCTCATCTTCTTCCGATATAAGGGTGCTGATAGCGGTGTATACAGCCTGGTTGGCCCCTGCCGTGATGGTGATCTCCCTGATGGGGTCGACTTCTCTCTGGTAGTCGTCACCCACCTTGCGGGCGATTTGTTTTCTCAGCTCATAAACGCCATAGGGAGGAGCATAATGGTTATAGGCACCGGTAATATATTGAAGGGCCAGGTTGGCCAGTTCCTCCGGACATTCGCTGTGCTGGGGCTGAACAAGGTTCAATGCATCCAGCTCGATGGCCTTGTCAGTTATGATGGAAAACAGATCTTTCGTCGTGTCTTTTAGCTTGTTATCAAACATCAGGATCTCCTGTTTAAAAATGACCGTAAATGTACAAATTTAAATCCGCCAAAAAATTTCAGCCATGAAGAGCAGGGGCGGGTTTATCAAAAAAATCCGTCTGTTTACCAAATCCATGTGTTTGCATCCTAAGAGGATCAACGAAAGGTTTCTTTGAGTATTTCGAAAGCGTTGACGTGACCCATTCCCTCATTGTGGAGGTAATAGAAATCCAGCAATCCGTGCAGCAACTTGAGCCGCGTGTTTCTGTCGAGTTTCAGGGTTTCATGCTGGTCTTCTGAGTATAGCATCAGCTGGCTGAAGGCGGCACTTTCCTTCTTTTCCAGGTAATGATTGTGTATGGGGAGAAACGAGGTAAACTGGCCCTTTAAGCCGTTAAAGTAGGGGTTGTGCTCGTCAAAATTGTTATGGGGATAAAATCCCAGGTACTTGGTAAGCTGCAACATGAAATACAGGTGAAAGTTGGCCAGCCCCTTCTCCTTGAGATCGAAAATTTTCAGGTTGTTGGCGATGAAATGGTACAGTTCGGGGTTGGGCTCCTGCTCCTGGATGGAGCGGTATAGCAACTCTGCCAGGAACATGCTCATGCTGCGTTTCCTGTAGTCGTCGAACATGGTTTTGTAGGGCCAGGCGTTTTGGACTTCCTTGATTTTTTGCAGCTGGGGCTTATTTTTGTAATACATCTCGATGTCGAGGATGTGCAGGGGCTGAAACAAGTTGGCTTTCATCCGGCTGTTTTTGCTCCGCACGTTTTGGGCAAAAAGGCTTAATCGGCCGTGATGCTCGGTATAGCCATGCACGATGAGGTTGGCTTCCCCGTATTTGATGGGGCGCAGGATGATGGCCTGGGTTTTCCGGATCATGGGTTAACGCCTTTTTGCATCAAGGATTCTATTTCTTCGGGTGACCTGGGGATGGAGGCAGATAAATTGACGGGATGGTCGTCCACCAGGATATCGTCTTCGATACGGATGCCGATCCCTTCTTCAGGGATGTACAATCCGGGTTCCCAGGTAATCACCATGCCTTTCTCGAGGGTGGTATCTTTATCTCCCACATCATGGACATCCAGTCCCATGAAATGGGCGACTCCGTGAGGGAAATATTTTTTCCAGAGGGGATAGTCAGCCTTTTGTAGCTCTTCTTCCGAATACAGGCCCAGCGCTATATGCTTAGCGGTAAGCTCCTCCTGCACCTTTTGGTTGAGCTCATAGAGGGTTGTGCCGGGCCTAATGTGCCTGATGGTTTTTTCCATAACATCCAGCACGGCCTGGTAGCAGGCTTTTTGTCTTGTGCTGAAGCGGCCGTTTACCGGGACTGTTCGGGTTATATCTGCCGCATAATACTGGTATTCGGCACCAAAATCCATCAACAGCAGCTCGCCGTCACGGCAGGTGTCGCTGTTATGGGAATAATGCAAGGTGGTAGCGTTTTTCCCGGAAGCAATGATCGGATCGAAGGCAAAGCCCTCTGTCTTTTTCATGATCAGCTCGCGGGTGATTTCGGCTTCGATGGTTTTCTCGGATATCCCGGGTTTGATCTTGCCCAGCACCAGCTTTAGTGCCTGGCCGGTGATTTCGATGGCTTTCTGAATGGCTTCTATCTCTTCGGGCTCCTTGTTTAGTCTTAGCTTCTTCATAAGAGGCCGGAGAGATTGGATCGAATGAAAAGGGAATGTAGCGCGGAACTGTTCCAGGAAAGCCTCATCCCTGAACTTGATCAGTCCCCTGCTCAACTTTTCGGGTAGGTTGAGGTAGACCTTCTTAAGGGAAGCCGCTTCATTTTCCAGGATGCTGTTGAAATTTTCCAGCCACCGGACGCTGCTGATGCCTGAGATGGCAGCGGCATCCTCGGCAGTGGGCTGAGCTCCTTCCCATAAAGCTGTTTGTTGGGAGGGCTGCGGGATGAACAGCCACGAGTCGGCAGGTGTGACCAGCAGGATGCTCTCCGGCTCGCGGATACCTGTCAGATAATAGAAGTCCGATTGCTGGCGGAAGGGGAAGTACTGATCCCCGTTGCGGGGCATTCGTTGACCGGAGAAAACCACGGCCATGGATCCTTCTTCCATCATTTCGGTCAGTTTTTCCCTGTTTTTTGTAAACAGGCTTTCAGATCCGCGCATGTCCATAACTTAGAATTAATTTAAATTGCATAATTTGTGCTGGTAAACATTTCATTTACCCCCAATGGCCAATATATTTGTAAATAACGCCAACCATCCCAGCATATGCAAGTTTATCAAATTTAATAAAAAACCATACCTATGAGCAATTTTTTTACCTCCTCTGTCGGGAAAAAATTCATAATGAGTGTGACCGGCATTTTCCTCATATTGTTTCTGATCGTGCACCTGACAGTCAATTCGCTGTTGATGGCAGGCCCGGATTCATTTAACGAGGCGGCTCATTTCATGACGACCAATCCGGCCATTTTGGTTTTAGAGCCTCTCCTGGCCCTGGGTTTCATTATTCACATCATCTATTCGGCTTACATCACCCTTCAAAATCAGCGCCTTCGGCCTGTGCATTACAAAAAGCTTAATCGCCGCAGCAGTACTACCTGGGCTTCCCGCAACATGTTCATTTTGGGAGGGTTTATCCTGATCTTCCTGGTGATCCACCTGTCCAATTTCTACTGGAAGGTTAAGTTTGGTCATCTGGATACAGTGATGGTCAATGGCACCGAGATGGAGAACCTTTACGGACT
>Ga0102925_1002312_pt1 | contig 10501 bp, 7 predicted proteins | sample SalPonR1_A_D1_MG_FD_78216 | JGI IMG/M metagenome (GOLD analysis project Ga0102925, IMG submission 78216) | Salt pond soil microbial communities from South San Francisco under conditions of wetland restoration - Salt Pond MetaG R1_A_D1_MG | ecosystem: Environmental > Aquatic > Marine > Intertidal... | reverse complement strand
TGCCCTGCACGTCGGGACGGACGCGCTGGCTTCCGAGAAGCGCACCGGCGTACCGGACGAGGAGGAACTCGAACGCTGGGCCGAGCGTGCTCGCGAGGCGGGTGCCCGCGAGGACGTCCTCGAGGCGACGGCCGGCGGGCACACTGGCGTCGTGGCGGAATTGCATCGCGGCGAGGGACCGACGGTCGCCCTCAGGGTCGACATCGACGCGCTCCCGCAGGTGGAGGCGGACGACGCGGACCACCTGCCCGCCCGCGAGGGCTTCCGGTCGGAGAACGAGGGGGCGATGCACGCCTGTGGTCACGACGGGCACGCGACCATCGGCGTGGGCGTTCTCGAGGCGATCGCCGACAGCGACTTCGAGGGCACCCTGAAGGTGCTCTTCCAGCCGGCCGAGGAACTCATCGGCGGCGGCAAGGCGATGGCCAAGAGCGGTCACCTCGACGACGTGGACTCGCTCCTGGCGGTCCACCTCGGCCTCGATCACCCGACCGGCGAGATCGTCGCCGGCGTCGACGGGTTCCTGGCGGTCAAGCACCTCGACGCGACGTTCACGGGCGAACCGTCTCACGCCGGCGGACATCCGGAGCAGGGTCGCAACGCGATCCTGGCGCTGGCGACGGCCACCCAGAACCTGTACGCGATCCCGCGCCACGACGACGGCCCGACCCGGATCAACGTCGGGGAGATCGAGGGCGGGACCGCCTCGAACATCATCGCGGAGGAGGCCCACATGGTCGGCGAGGTCCGCGGCCAGACGACCGAACTGAAAGACTACATGTTCGATCACGCCCGGCGGATCGTCGAGAACGCGGCCGAGATGCACGATTGCGAGGTCTCCTTCGAACCCGGCGGCGAGGCCCCGAGCGCGACCAGCGACGACGACCTCCGCGAACTCGTCGCGGCGGTCGCCGGAGAAACCGAGGGGATCGATTCCATCCTCGACCGCGACGAACTCGGCGGGAGCGAGGACGCGACCTATCTCATGCAGGAAGTGCAGGACAACGGCGGGACGGCCGCCTACGTCGGCGTCGGGACCGACCACCCCGGCGGTCACCACACTGCCACCTTCGACGTCGACGAACGGAGCCTCGGAATCGGCGTCGGCCTGCTGAGTGAAACGATCCGACGGATCTGAGCGGACCTGGGCTGATCGGCGGGTCTCGACGCTGATCGGTCGGGATCCGGGCCTTTCGGCTCATTAATTCGGCCGGAACTGACGCGATTCTCGTCCCGTTCCCGCCCAATTTTTAAGGAGGTCGATCGATCGAACGAACAGGAATGGCGACCGACACGTACGACGTCGCCGTCGTCGGCGGCGGAACGGCCGGGTGTTTCGCCGCGGCGACGGCAACGCGGGCGGGCCTCGACGTGGTTCTCCTGGAACGGAAACCCGAGGCGGAGGCTGGGCACATCGCCTGTGGCGACGCGATCAAGGGGACCGACGCCTTCCCGGACGTGATCGACCGCGAGTACCTCCGCGAGGAGGCGTTCTCCAACCCGAACGTCCGACGGGCTGTCTTCGAGAACCCCCTCTCGGGGAACGATCTCGAGGTGTCGTTTGGCGATGCGACCGGAACGGTGCTCGACCGGCGGCGCTACGGCGAGGTCCTCCTGGAGGAGGTCGATCGTCTCGGGGCGGAGATCAGGTACGACACCGTGGTCCGGGACGTGGTCCAGGACGACGACGGGCGAGTGACCGGCGTTCGAACGGTGCGAAACGGCGACGCGAGCACCGTCGAAGCCGAAATCGTGATCGACGCCGCGGGAGCGCTCTCGATCCTGCAGGATCGGGCGGACCTCTCGGGCGCGACCTTCGACACCGACGTGTCCTACAGGCAGTTCTGCTCGGCCTACCGCGAGGTCGTCACCGTCGAGGAACCCGTTCCGTGGGACGACGCCATCGTGTTCAAACCGACCAAGGAACTGGGCTACCTCTGGTACTTCCCGCGGACGCCGACCGAGCTCAACGTCGGCGTCGGGTTCCAGATGACCGAGGAGCCGATGGAACTCGTCGAGGTCCTGCGCCGGGACCTCGGCCGTCGGGAGGAACTCGTGGCCCCGACGGTCGAGGACAAACTCGGCGCGGCCCTCCCGACCCGGCGTCCGTACGATTCGGCCGTCGCGCCGGGGTTCATCGCGGCGGGTGACGCTGCGGGGCACGTCAATCCCACCACTGGCGGGGGCATCCCGGGTGCGGCAAAAGCGGGGACGTGGGCGGCCGAGGTCGCCGTCGAGGCCATTGCCGACGGGAGCGTCGACGAGGGCGACCTCTGGGCGTACAATCGCCGCGTCCTGACCGACTTCGGCAAGCGCTTCGCGGCCATGGACCTCTACAACGTCTTCGGCACCGCCCACGACGTGGACGAACTCGCCGCGGTCGTCGCCGCGATGCCGGGCCAGCAACTCGTCGACGCCGTCGGGAAGAAGGGAACTGCCGACATGGGCCTCCGATTGAAGATCGAGACCATGCTGAAGACGTGGGGCCACTGGAGCCTCCTCTACGAACTCTATCGCGTGCATCGGAAGGCGGCAGAACTGAAGGCCGTCTATGACGACTATCCGACCACCCCGGACGAGTTCGAGGACTGGCGAACGAGGCGAGACGCGATCGTCGACGACGTCTACGAGATCACCGGGGCCGACCCGAAGTACTGACTCGCCTGGACGCCACCGGACGCCGTCACTTTCGACCGCTCCCGTCACCCCCCACCGATGGCCGCGTTCGGAACCCCTTTTTCCCGGAGGACCGATCGTCCGAGCATGACTGCATCGCCGACTCCCGACGACGTCCCGCGCCGAAACGGCATGCCGGCCCTCGGCCTGGGTACCTGGCAGAACGAGGATCCCGAGCAGTGCGCCGAGAGCGTCGAAACCGCCCTGGAAACCGGCTATCGCCACGTCGACACCGCACAGGCCTACGGCAACGAGGACGCCGTCGGCAGGGGCATCGAGCGCGCCGACGTCGATCGCGAGGAGATCTTCCTCGCGACGAAGGTGTGGATCGACAACCTCGCACACGACGACGTGCTCGAAACCGCCGAGAAGAGCCTGGAGCGCCTCGGCGTCGACTCGGTCGACCTGCTGTACGTCCACTGGCCGGCCAGGGCCTACGACCCCGAGGAGACGCTGGCCGCGTTCGACGAACTCTACGACGAGGGCAAGATCGACCGCGTGGGCGTGAGCAACTTCGAACCCGAGGGGGTCGACGAGGCGATCGACCTGCTCGACGCCCCGCTGTTCGCGAACCAGGTCGAACTCCACCCGTTCTTGCCCCAGGACGAACTCCGCGAGCATTGTGCGGATCGCGACGTCGAAATGGTCGCCTACTCCCCGCTCGCCCGTGGCGAGGTCTTCGGCGATCCGACGCTGGGCGACATCGCCGAGAAACACGGCGTCAGCGAGGCGCAGGTGAGCCTGGCCTGGCTCCGCGAGAAGGGCGTGACGGCCATCCCGAAGGCGACGAGCGCGGGCCACATCCGTGACAACTGGGGGTCGCTCGACCTCGACCTCGATCCCGAAGACGTCGACCGGATCGACGCGATCGACCGGCGTGACCGCCGCGTCGATCCGGATTTCGCCCCCTGGTAACGGCAGGTCGGAACGTTCAAACACCGAGGCACCGATGCCGTTGGTATGGGGCTGGTCCGGGCCGTTAGCATCGACCTGAAACGATTTCACGAGACGTGGATGGAGCTTCTCTTTCCGCGACAGCTTGATGGGGACGAGACCGTACTGGGCAAGTGGAAACCGACGACGCAGGGCGGGTGGATCAAGTACCGACTCTGGAGCGTGATCGGGGGACTCGTCGTCGCGATCGGCTACCCACTCACGCTCCTGGGCTATTTCCTCCGGTTCCAGACCCGGCGCATCGAGTGGACGGCGACGCGTCTGGGCACGATCGGCGTCCTCCTTCTCACCGCCATCGCGTGGGGTGCGCTGACCGCGGTCGCCCACGTCAGGTTCTCGACCGAGGGATTCATCGCCGTGGCGGCTGCCGGGATCGTGGCGACCGTAGCGGCAGTCCTGGCATTTCTCGCGAGCCAGGTCGCCGGCCGGAAGACCACCGTCTTCGTGGCCTATCCGCTGGGCGTGACGGCGATCTTCCTGCCACCGGTCGTCGCGGCGCTCGTCTCGCCGACCGTCGGAGAGGTCCTCGATGTGAGCTATACGCTCGCCGAGGTCCTGATCGAGAGAGTGGAGCCGATCGCCGTGATCGGGGACGCCGCTATCTATCTCCGGGACGAGTTCGATCTCATCGGTATCGCGTACATCGCGATGTGGGTCGGCATCTCGATCCCCGTCGGCTGGTTCCTCGGGATCGTCGTGACCCTCGCCGAGGTCATTCGCCCGACTGACTGAACCGGCAGAAACGGGGCCGGATGATTTTTGCGGCCGGTAGACCGGTGCTCACGTGGGCACGGCCGTCTCGTCCGTTTCTTCCTCGATCGTCTTCTCCTTCCATCGTCCCGTTCTGAAATAGAGGTAGGACACGCCAGCGCTCGCGATATTGCTCAGCGTCATGCCGATCCAGATGCCCACAAGCCCCAGATCGAGCCCGATACCGAACGCGGGGAACGCCAGGAGGTAGGAGAAGCCGAGTCGCATGATCAGTATTCTCGACAGCGAGAAGGCCATGGCCGCTTTCGTGTGTCCCGTTCCCCGGTACGTCGAGTCGAATATCCGGAACCAGCCGAAAAACGGGATCGAGACGACGAAAATCGCGATGAACCGGGACGCCTCGGCGACCACGGCGTCGAACTTGTCGATGTCGCTGGACAGGAAGACCGAAACGACCGGCTCCCGCACGAAGAAAATCACGATCGAGAGGACGACCATTATCGCGCCGGAGACCAGCACCGTTTGCCGGACGATCTTTTCCGCCCTGGATTTCTGCTCGGCACCGACGTTCTGCCCGACCATCGTCGTGGCCGACCCGGCAAAGCCCCAGATTCCCAGGTTCGTCATCTGGATCACGCGTTGCCCCACCCCGTAGGCGGCCGGCGGCACGACGTTTCCGAAGGCGTAAATCAGGGCCATCAGCCCGACGAATCCCAGCGAACTCCCGACTCGCGCCGCCGAGGACGGCAGGCCGATGTCCAGGATTTGCTTCACCCAGCGCAACTCGAGTTTGAGGTCCGTCAGGGACAGGTCGATGTCCACCTTCCCGTTGAACAGCAGGTACATCCCGATCGCCGCCGCGAACCCTCTCGTCGCGACGGTCGCGATTGCCGCACCGGCGACGCCCCATTCCGGGAACGGACCGATGCCGAGAATGAGCAAGGGGTCGATGACGACGTTGAGCACGACGGCGACCAGCCGGATGTACATCGGCGTCTTCATGTCCCCCGTTCCTCGCAGGATGAACCTGAACGAGATGAAGCCGAACATGAACGGCGCGCCGGCGAAGAGGATCCGGATGTAGTCGTGGGCCAGCGGATACACCGCCCCACTCGCCCCGACGACGTTTTTGAGGAGCCACCCGGAGGAGGCGAACCCGATCACCCCGCCGACGATACTGATGATGAAGAGCAACCCGAACACCTGTCCCGCTGCCTGGTTGGCTCGCTCGTCGCCCCCCGAGCCAGTGTGTTGGGATACCAGGGAGATCCCCGCCGTCGCCAGGCCCATCCCCAGCGCGTAGAGCACCATGATGATCGGAAACGACGTCGTGGGAGCGGCGACGGCGACCGCGCTCACCCGCCCCAGCCAAAACGTGTCGGTCAGGTTGTAGGCCACCTGCAACATGCTCCCGACGACGACGGGCCAGGCGAGACTCAGGACGGTCGGGATGATTCGCCCGTTGAGGATTTTCTCCCGGCGTTCGTCGGCGTCACCTCTCATTACTGCGATTGCGTCCGTGGGTCGCGGTGGTCCGGATCGACGATGCGTTCACGGACTGTAGACAGCCACGTGGAGGGCAGTTTCCGGTCACGAGTACTCGAGTTGCGTAAAATTCGAGTAACGAAGGCCAAAAAACTGGGGGAAGGGGAAATCCAGACCCCGACTTTCCCGTCCGAAAGAGCGCAATCTCATCGACGGTGTCGTGGAATCCCGTGACTCTTTCCCCAGTCAGCAACGCTTCGAACGCCAGGTTCGACCCGAGGGCCCTGTTCGAGAGACCATAGAGCGACTACCTTGATGGCGGTCGGCATCGTGTTTCCGACATGAATGGTCCATCCCCCGTCGTCTCGACCGCCTCGCGCCGGCCGGGCCGAGTGCTTGCGGGGCTAGCGATCGCCCTCGGCCTCGCGTTCGTCCTCAACCCGCTGTACCTCTATACGAACGCCGAACAAACGACCGAGTTCTCGATCTTCCTCCGGTTCGTCAACGCCGCGCTGTTGCTCTACGGCTGCTGTCTGGTCGCCGCCGGGTGGTACGGTCGTCGTGGCGACGCTCCAGCGGTCCTCGGCGGTCTGGTCGGACTCGGCGTCCTCCTCGCGCTCACGGGCCCGGCGAACCTGCTCCCGTTCCCGGTCCTCGCGTGGTCCGGCGTCGCGTTCCTGCTCACCCTCGTCATTGGCGTTCCGGGCGTCTGGATGGTCCGGAGAGCTGCTCGCCTCGCCCACAGAACAGGAAAGAGCTGAAATCTCTCGGACGCGGCGTGATGGCTGTGTAGCGCGTATGTATCACGGTTCAACGAGAGGTGGATCTGCACACAAAGCACTTCAGGAGCGAATGGCAATTTCCAGACATGGGCCCACAATGGCGGTGTATTTGATGGCAATGCATCGTCTCCATCGATGTCGATCAGTGAACGGGGGCGTTCAATCAGTGCTGGGATCGACTGCGGGAGCGATCGATGACCAGCGAACGTGAGCCAGGGCTCTCCCGGCGGCAGTACTTGCAGGCGGCCGGCGTCGGGGTCGTCTCGCTGGCTGGCATCGGAACCGCGCAGGCGGCCGGTGGCGACGAAATCTGGCGCTTCGAAACCGGCAAAGCCGTCGGAACCTCGGCGACGGTGGTGGATGGGACGGTCTTCGTCGGGAGTCGGGACAACAACGTGTACGCGTTGGATGCGAGCGACGGGACTGAACAGTGGCGGCGATTTTTACCCGGCAATACGAGCGGTTCGCCGACGGTGGTAGATGGGACGGTCTTCGTCGGGAGTGGGGGTTACAACAACGTGTACGCGCTGGATGCGAGCGATGGGACCGAACGGTGGGCTTTCCAGACCGGCAGTAGCGTCTCCTCGTCGCCGACGGTGGTGGATGGGACCGTTTTCATCGGGAGTAAGGACAACAACGTGTACGCGCTGGATGCGAGCGATGGGACCGAACAGTGGCGCTTCGAAACCGGCGATATGGTCGACTCGTCGGCGACGATGGTGGATGGGGCGGTCTTCATCGGGAGTCGGGACAACAACGTGTACGCGCTGGATGCGAGCGATGGGACCGAACGGTGGCGCTTCGAAACCGGCCGTAACGTCAAGTCGTCGGCGACGGTGGTGGATGGGACGGTCTTCGTCGGGAGTTACGACAACAACGTGTACGCGCTGGATGCGGGCGATGGCACCGAACAGTGGCGCTTCCAAACTGGCGCTTACGTCGACTCGTCGCCGACGGCGGTAGATGGGACCGTCTTCGTCGGGAGTGGGGACAACAACGTGTACGCGCTGGATGCAGACGATGGCACCGAACAGTGGCACTTCCGAACCGGCGCTTTGGTCGTGTCGTCGCCGACGGCGGTGGATGGGACGGTCTTCGTCGGGAGTTGGGACGGCAACGTGTACGCGCTAGATGCGGACGATGGCACCGAACAGTGGGCTTTCCAGACCGGCAATGCCGTCAGCAATTCGCCAACGGTGGTAGATGGAACCGTCTTCGTCGGGAGTGGGGACGGCAACGTGTACGCGTTGGAGGCGGGTGTTTCGGGGTCGAGTGAAGGCTCACGCGTGATGCTCGGAACGCTGGGTCATCATGGCGACTGGCGCTACGCGGGCCAAAATATCGATAGACAGACCGCCACTGGCTCCACTACGACCGACCCCACCGCGACCGAACCACCCACGACCGGCCCTGCCACGACCGACCCCACCGCAACCGAACCACCCACGACCGACCCAACGACAACGGGATCGGTAACAACCACGGACCCGTCTGATTCTGGCTTGCAGGACACACCGGAGGAAACCAGCGCCACCGACGGCTCGGGTGGGCTCCCGGGATTTGGAATCGCCGCTGGTATCGTCGGGATCGGTACAGGACTCGGCCTCAAACAGTATCTGGAAGACGACGTCGAGGAGTGACCAGCCGTTCGAGGACGCCACGACGAGTTCTCGATTCGGTTCTGGCTCACGAACAGGTCCGGCAGAGGGTACCACCAGTCCGGGGGGAACACGATCTGAGCTATCGTCACGATCTCGTCGATTCCGTTGGCTGGTGTGTCAGTGATCGGTAGGCCCGTCACTCCGGTGGATTTTTGGACACAGTCGATGGTGCCGAGCCCGGTACGGGTAACAGGGACGAGTGAGATTTGGCTAGTTTCCACCAGTGCAGATCCCACGATCGGAAACTCCTCAGTTCATGGTTGACAGAGCACCCATCGACAAAAGGGAGAAAACACGCATCCGCCGCGCCGACGGCGCGGCGGTTCACCGGACGCGAGCGGAGCGAGCGTCCGGCACTTTTTCATGAACGTTTTTGCGCCGAGCGGTTCGCGACGCGAACCCGAGGCGGAAAAAGGTTCTACATGTAGCCCAGGTCGCGGAGGCGGTCCATCAGGTCCTCCTTGTCCTGGGCGCGGCCGGCGCGTTCGACGGTGCCTTCGAGGTCCTGCAGCCACGCGGGGTCCTCGTCGGATTTCTCGGTGGAGACCTGGCTGCCGAGCGAGCGGAAGCCCTCCCAGTACTTGGGCGAGACCGGGATGTCGGTGTGGTCGAGGCCATTCGGGAGGTCCTCCTTGCCTTCGGGGACGTAGCCGTCGTCCGGGAAGTCCTCGACCGAGTCCGGGACGACGTAGTACCAGAAGGCGTCCCAGACGTCGCGCTCGGCGAACTGGAGGATGGGCTGGACGCGGTCGTGGGGCGGGTACTTCTCGACGTCGTGGCGCGGCGAGAAGAACGTCTCGTCGGCGCGGGCCTCCTGCTCGTCCCAGCGGACGCCGGAGATGATGCCGTCGATGTCGTGCTCGGTGATGGAGTCGTTGAGCGCGACGGTCTTCAGGAGGTGGTTGCCGACGTAGGTGTCCAGCAGGAACGGGAAGGTGTCCTCCTCGTATTCGAGTTTGTCGCGGACCTCTTTCTGGTTCGTCTCGTTGAGGTCCTCGACGCGGATCTCCTCGCCGGGTTCGTCGGCGAGGGTGCCGACGTCGTCGTTGCGGGCGTAGACGAGGTCGATGTCCCACTCCTCGGCCCAGTGTTCGACGAAGTCGTGGATGGCGTCGAAGTGCTGGAAGTGGTCGATGAACACGGCCGTGGGCTTGTCGTAGCCGTATTCTTCGGCGACCTCGTTGATGAAGTACAGGGTCAGCGTCGAGTCCTTCCCGCCGGTCCACATGACCGCGGGGTTCTTGTACTGCTCGAGGGCGGTCCGGGTGACCGCGACCGCCTTCTCGACTTTGTCCTGCAGCGTGGGGTAGTCATCGGGCTCTTCACCGTCGCCGTCGTCGTAATCGACGTCGAGGTAGTCTGGGAAGACGTCCATATCGTAATTAGATCTAATTATGGCCGGATAAGTCTCTTTTGGCTCGTGACGGGCGTGTGAAAGCTTCGCAAGCCCGGAATCGAAAACCCCGAGAGGACTGCCGCCTCCGACGCCTTTTCTTCCGGCACTTGTTTCGACTCGAATGTCGAGCCGACGACCCGCTTGTCGGCATGCTGACGGCCGGGCCGTCGGCGCACCTGTTCGACCGGAGTATCTGCGACGTGACCGACGATCACGACGAGGATTTCACTATGGCCGACGATCACGACGACGATCCAGACGACGCGCTCGGTGAACTCGAGGATCTCACCGAGGTGAGCCACGGTGCCGTCCTCTCGCTGGGCGGCGTGAGTGCCCAGAAGGTCCTGCTCTTTCTCACGAACCTCGTGCTCACCGCGAGCCTCTCGGTGAGCGCGTACGGCGCGTACGCGCTGGCCTGGCGGATCACCCGCATTCTGGTCCGGTTCGCCCCGTTCGGGTCGACGCCGACGCTCGTGCGCTTTCTCCCGGAATACCGTGACGAGCCAAAAAAGCAGGATCGGGTCGTCGGGCTGGCCTACCTCACGACGCTCGTCGCGAGCGTCGCCATCGCCCTCGGCGTCGGCGTCTTCGCGGATCGGATCAACGCGGCCACCATCCAGCATCCCACGTTCCCGACGATACTCCGGTTTCTCGGCGTCCTCCTCCCGCTCTACACGTTCATTCGACTGATCAGCTTCCACTTCCGGGCCATCGAACGAATCGAGTATCGCGTCCTGCTCAACCGGTTCGCGTGGCCGGTGGTGCGTCTCGTCGCCGTCTCCGTCGCGGTTGCCATGGGCTACGCGGTCGTCGGCGTCGTGGGTTCCATCGTTATC
>Ga0102925_1002310_pt1 | contig 10502 bp, 9 predicted proteins | sample SalPonR1_A_D1_MG_FD_78216 | JGI IMG/M metagenome (GOLD analysis project Ga0102925, IMG submission 78216) | Salt pond soil microbial communities from South San Francisco under conditions of wetland restoration - Salt Pond MetaG R1_A_D1_MG | ecosystem: Environmental > Aquatic > Marine > Intertidal... | reverse complement strand
GTCATTTCGAGCGGTAGCGAGAAATCTTTAACAATCAAGATTCCTCGTCACTTTCGTTTCTCGGAATGACAGCAGCGGAAGCTTCTAAGATAATATTAAATATTGTCGAGTTCCTTGGAAGTCGATTTTAAGATGGCAAAGAAAAAAGTTCAAGATCAAGGCGCGCAAATTCCGAGGAATGCAGCGCAACACAGATATTGGACTTTTTACGAAGCCATCAATATTTGAAATTAAAATCGATATAATGCTTAGATAGAGTCCTGCATGAATGTCTTTCATCATGAATCCACCTATCCGCGTCGTCTTCCTTGTTGTAAATCGAATAACGTCCACAGGTCGAATCGTCCCCCCTACATAGAGCTGCAACTCAGTGGTTTCCTCCACAAGCGCCGCCTGGATAACGGTATCTTTTCTTTTGTCAAAAAAATTCCCGGCAGTTGCCACACAGGAATTAATGTCCCAGTAATCCCACGCCCCGGCCCGACTGATATCCAATTCATCGTCGCCAAGTACGGTATGGATCTCGCCCGGCTTGACCCCGAAAGGGTCTTTTTCCGGATCAAATAACAGGTCGTCCGGGTTTTGCGCGTGCAGCAGCAAAGGCGTGAAAATCAATACACCAACGATCAAAGCAAAAATGGTTATTCAGACTGCTCCGAATTTTGTTTTCTACTTGAAATTTTTTGGTACTATAAACTATTACTATTACGCTTAACATGACTATTGGTGAATAAAGATCAGTTCTTAACTAATATTTTCGGCTTATTGGCGAAGAATCTAGAAAGGGACCGGCAGCTATACTTATTGAACCTCACATACCATATGTTGGGGCGACCCTTCAGAGGGATAGAGCCCCGGATTACTGTCTTTTCTGTTTGACTGTATGTAACGGCGCAAGTGCCCGCCTTACTGAAGCTTGATAGCCGCATGGGGCAACAGAAAAGAAAAAAATTGCTCTTGTATCGTGTAGCAGGGCTGTCGTCTCACAATCCTTTTCTAAGAAGACAGGTAAACCTCATGAATTTGTAACCCGAAAAAATTTGACACCTTTTAAATGGCTCTGCTATTTTTTAACTTCTGGCTCACCTTTTTAATCTGTAAATATCTGCCAAAGCAAATCAAGAAGGAGGTCCCAAATGCATAAATATATTACAATTTTTATGATCGCCATAAGTTTAATCATCGTATCTACCGCTGCAAATGCCTTTGACTACAAAAACTGGATTCCCCTACTACCTGAAAGTATCGGCGGGATAGAGAAACATGGCGACCCCTCAGGCATGAACATGGAAAAAAGCGGGCAGTCCTGGTCCTTGCTCAGACAGAAATATTCCGATGCAGAGGGGAATAATATCCGCCTTTCCATTGTCACCGGTTCAAACGCCCCGGGAATCAGAAAATTTGAAACCATGCAGCAATTCAACATGGAAACCCCTGAGAAAAATATAAAAACGCTGGACATTGCAGGGCACAAAGCGGTTCTGGAGCTAAACAAGAAGGGGGGGGGAAAGCAATCTGCTGATTTTGGCTCAGGAAAAAACATTAGTCGTCATTGATACAGCATCCTTTGACAATGAAGCCGATATTATTTCTCTGGCAGAGAATGTTCCGCTTTCCAAAATTGCAGATTCGGTCAACTAAAAACCCCCGAACGATTAATTTTAGCGATGAGGAAGTCTATCATGTTTAAAAAAAATGTTTTGTTTTTTGCTGCATTAATTTTCCTTTTTACCCTTGCTGTTTCCTCCGTTGCTCTGGCCGAAAAAGATGTGGAAGGAAGTCAAGATCATCCGATGATTTCCCGGTATGAAGGTTCTTACATTCGTGGGTATGAACATTATGATTACGACCGTTTGACCTTTTATACAGGAGAGGAAGATGGCGAGCTCCAAAAGCTTGTGCCGGAAGGGGAAGTCATCCGAATCCTTTATTTCTTACCTCCTGAAGGTTTATCTGTATTGCAGATACGGCGAAACTATCAGCGGGCCCTGAAGGATGCCGGATTTGAAATGGTGTATGAATGTTATGGGGGTATTGATGAGATCCCATACGATATTTATGGGGATTTTGACAATATTGAAGGGGATCATAGCAAAAATGTTCTTAGCGGAAAAGATAAAAGCTACTTTTTGGCCCGACTTCCGCAAGAAGACGGAGATGTTTATGTTTCTGCCCATACCTGGATTAGTGACTACGCCGATGCTGACTGGCAGCCTGTCACTGCTCTTCAGATTCTTGAAGAAAATCCGATGGAGACCGGCAAGATCCAGGTTGATATAAATGCCGAGACAATGGCAAAAGGTATTGAGGAAACGGGCAGTGTTCGCATTTACGGCATCCACTTCGATACGGACAAAGCCACGATCAAGGAAGAATCCGAATCCACGCTGGCTGAAATAGCCGCGCTTTTGGAGGGAAAATCGGATCTCCGCCTTGGCGTTGTCGGCCATACCGATGCTGTCGGAAGTATTGAATACAATATGGAGCTGTCCCGGCAGCGTGCAGAGGCTGTCGTGGAATTTCTGGCATCCAAACACGGAATCTCAAAAGACAGGCTTGATCCTCGTGGAATAGGCCCATGGGCACCCGTTGCCAGTAACGAAGACGAAGATGGCCGGGCACGTAACCGGCGGGTTGAATTGGTCAAAATGTTAGAGCAATAAAAGCGAGGTTCCGGCAATACGATTCGGTTGCCATTCAGAGTCCTTGCAAAGGGGGTTGAGGCATTGGTCATATGAATATCAACATTGAAAAAATGTCTGCACAGGCTATCTAAAGGGGATTAAAAAAATGAAAAAAAATAATACAGTCCTGGGAATTGATCAAAATATCGAGGCGTTGTTGTGCTATGTGCTTGGATGGATCACAGGAATCGTTTTTTTGCTGTTGGAGAAAGAAAACCTGTTTGTAAGATTTCACGCAATGCAGTCCCTGGTGGTCTTTCTTGCCCTGTTTGTCCTTAGCCTTGTTTTGGGGGCGATTCCGGTTCTCGGGCTGCTGACGCCCATAATATTCCTGCTGACGATAGTCCTCTGGATTATTATGATGATCAAGTCATTTCAGGGGGAAATGTATAAACTTCCCTGGGCCGGGGACTTTGCCGAGAAGCAGGTTTTTCAGAAAAGCGAGTAAGGAACATTTATGAGCCTCGCCTGCAAGAAATTAAAAAAACTGCAAAGGGGTGTATGGTATTGGACTTTTAAACCCTTCAAAGCAGGTATCTTGAAAACCATGGCCCCAAAAAAGCCCCTAATGAGGCTTAATTATTCTGATAATCCAGTATAGCCTGTCAATTTATTTCGAAAATTTTATGCTGTTTTTAGCTCATATATTCTGATTCCTTACAAATGGTCCAAGAATGATGCCAATCGAAGGGCCTCAGAATTTTTTAACAATCTTCTCCGATCTTGGACATTCAGCTTGGATTTAAAGCGTTCAGTTTAGCTTCGAGAAAGGTGAATCCGTTTTCCACGTAATAGTCACGAACATCTTTTTCCAGAATAGAACCAAGCTTTACTTTGAAGTCGATAACCTTGAATTTTGAAATTTTTTTGCGCAGTTTTAGGCCTGTACTGTAGGAGATATCAGGCAGGGAAACGCCTCTGCGCATTAGAAATTCAATATCGAAACAATCTCTTATTTCACCCCGATCAAGAAACGCTTCTATTTTATTTTTCATTGTCTGCTCGAGCGTGTGGGCGTTTACGAGCACTTGTTTTGAGATGAACTTGGAAAATGCGATTGTTTTCTGATAATCGCATTCCTTTAATTGCCTCCGGATTTCTATTTTGAGCCTCTTGGGATAACGGGCAGCGCGTAATTCAAACAGAATTGTGTTTTGCTTGATGTTGGCGTCAGTAATATCATAGTTTTTTTCCAGCGCCTGTTGCATGTGGTCAGCGTATTTTTGGTGAGACGTGTTCCTGATAAACCAAAAGTCAAGACCTGCAGAGTAGCGATTCAACTCATGACAAAGCCTCAGCATTGTGCCGCCTCCAAAAACAATCGGCTCAAGCAGCTTTGCGCTGTTCATCTTCTCAAGAATTTCTATTTCAAATATTTCGTGCTGTCTTAAGATATCCATATTTTTTCAGTATTTTTTTAGTTTTCAGGGGGTATTGTCGGCTTAGCCGCTTGATTTCCTGCTGATTTAATTTTGTTTCATCCAATGATGAAAGGTCAAGGCTGTATCGACCAAAGGACATCAGGTAGAATGAATCCAAAAGCGCCTTTTCAGGGGTTGCGATAAAAAAACCCTTTTCTTTTTTAAAATTATTATACAAATCTTGAGCAAGCTTTACATACCGAAAGGCAGTGCCATCTAAATGAATTTCTTTTGATCTTTTGACTGCCGCGGATTCGATAAAATCCCGCTGCACCTGTGTTGTGATTTCATAGTAGTCCAGAGCGGTCATGAATGATATATAAGAGGGAACCTGGCCGAGGTTGGCGAGGGAAAATTTTTCCTCCAGGGACGCTTTGTCCCAGGTCTCTTTAAGTAAATACAGGTTTTTCTTGAACCGCAACAATATACCCTGTTTTGTGTAGCGACTTGCGGTTACCTTTGCCGAAGCAGGGCTGATATCAAGGACCCTGGCGATGTCCTCGTATCCAAAACAGAATTTGTTGATTTTTTTTAGCTCTAGTGGTTTCATCAGGAACACATAATTATCATTTTTGTTTATTATGTATACTTTGAATAGGCTTAATGTCAACCTAAAATTAAGCCATGCGGAAGGCAGAGTGACTGCAATTAGTAAAATCAAAGATATGAATTATCCCGGTTCATTCCTCCATCAGTTGAGCGGCAGCAAAAAGGGCCTTTATGCGGTGAGAGTATCCGGCAATTGGCGAATATTTTTTCAATTTATTGACGGCGATGCCTATATTGTTGATTACGACGACTATCATTAGGGAGTTATTACAATGAGAAAAATGACAAGACGTCCAACGCATCCGGGCAATATAATTAAGGAAGACTATATTTTGCCCTTATCGATCTCAATCAAGGATATGGCTGAGGCTCTTGGTGTTTCAAGAAAGACACTGTCCAAGATAATCAATGAAAGGGGATCCATTACCCCTAATATGGCGCTACGATTATCGCGTGCCTTTGATACCACACCAGATTTTTGGCTTAATTTGCAAAAGAATTTTGATCTATGGCAGGCAGAAAGGGAATCAAAGGAATGGAAAAAGGTAAAGCCATATCCCCAAAACATTCTTCATAATCATAAATCCATGCCTTAAGCGAACAAAGTCCGCCTACTTAAATTGCTTCATGAATCAAACCTCTTAGAATGGGTGATAACCATTGACAATGTGAAAAATAGTTTCCGGTTATTTTCCGTTAGACAGATCTATAATCAATATATTGTAGTTGCCTTAATAAGGGATGAGTTACGTATAGTGTTTGACAATCCTAAGCGGGTCAAGAACCAGCATAACTGTCGCTCCATAGCTCTGTCTGCATTAGCTTATGGTCCGACGAAGGAGACGTATAAAGCCTAAGATATGATTCAAGCTAAGGAGATTTTAGGCGGCTTTGGACAGGCTATAAGCGCCATTTAAAATAGGCTAGTGACTTCATATTCGTGCCCGCAGCGTGAAAACTGCACTTTTGCCCCTTTTTTTATCACCTGCTGCATTTTAATATTTTCAACAAGTATGTTTGCCTTGAATCCGCGAAGCTCTTTTGATTGGGCATATTCAATCATTCGCTGCTGAAGGGCGGTTCCCAAGCCGCATTGCTGCCATCCTGGCCGGATCATGTAGCCGACTTCCGCTAAATTATCCGTAGGATCGACAAAATAGCATGAGCTGCCGATCACTTTTTCGTTTTCCCGCTCGCCGGTAACCGCCGTAAAAGCCATCTCGTTTTCATAATCCACATTGCAAAGGTGCTGGGCCATTTTGTCTGTAAAGGAGGCAAGATGCCTAAAAAACCGGGTATAAATATCTTGCTTGTTCATATTGTAGAAAATGTCCTGCATGCCGCCGGCATCGCTTGCTTTGGCCGGTCGGATAAGCACCTTCTCGCCGTTTTTCAGCTCAACTTCGCGCTCTTCGTTTTCCGGATAAGCGGTCTTGCTTTTTAAGGTCTGTCCCTTTTTCAGGTAGCCAAGACGTATGCCTTCTTCTAGCAGCCAGGGCCGAAAATCCGGGTGCGCAATTTCAATTAGGGCGAGCGCTTTTTCCTGTATGGATTTACAGTAAAGATAAGCACTTCCGTATTCGGTTATCACATAATGGACATCGGAACGCGGAATGGTCACTCCTTCCCCTTCTCTTAAAAGCGGCAGAATGCGGGATTCTTCTCCGTCATCTGTTGTTGATGACAGACAGATAATCGATTTCCCGCCGAATGACAGGGCGGACGCCCGAATAAATTCAGGCTGGGCCGATATGCCGCCGTAAAATTCTCCGCCGAACTGATCCGCACATGCCTGGCCCATCAAATCGATGGAAAAAGCCTGGGTGACCGATACCAGGCGGTTGATCCTGGAGATGATATCAGACCGGCAGATATAATCGATGGGATGAAATGAGAACTGGGTATTTCCGTCAATCAAGTCATACAGGGCTTTTGTTCCCATGCAGTAACTGGTGACAATCTGACCGGTAATGACATTTTTTTCGATCAAATCAATGACCGGCTCAGTGATCACATCGGAATGAATGCTTAAACTTTTCCGGTTGGTCAGATATTTGAGCATCTCGTTTGGAATGCGGCCGATGCCGGTGTGAAGGGTCGAATTGTCATGGATGATCCGGGCCACATAGCGTGCGATCTGCTCGCCGATGGCATCCGCCGGTTTATGCAGATATTCGATGACCGGGGTGTTTACCTCAACGAAAGCATCAATCTGATCCACTGGAATGAGTGAATCCCCATGAGTATGAGGCATGTTCGGATTGACTTCCGCAATAACTTTTTTTGCATTTAAAACAGCGGCCCGTGTGATGTCCACCGATACCCCTAAACTCACAAATCCTTTATAATCAGGGGGCGAAACCTGGACCATGGCCACATTGACGGGTATTCTTTCATTTTCGATCAACCTAGGCAGTTGGGCGATGGAAATCGGAATATACTCCGCCTTCCTTTTTTTTATCGCCTCCCGGGTATCGGAGCCAACAAAGAAGACCTTGTGCTGAAACCGGGTCTTGGGCATTCCGTTTTCCACGGGAATTGCTCCGTCCGTCAGGAAATGAATCAGCTTTACATCATAAAGTTGCTCTTCGCTTGATTCAAGTGCCTGGATCAATCTTCTGGGTGTTGCGCAGGCAGTACCAATGAACACCCGGTCACCGGGCTTAACCTCTGAAACAGCTTCTTCCGGAGTCCTCAGCTTATCGGCAATGGCGGCAGAATTTTCGGCGTTGGACGCCTTTAAAACATCATCATTCATACCCCCTCCTGAAAATAACTTTCGAGCTAAGGATGTTATCAATGCTTTCTTAATAAAAAAATTTCCACGTCCCAGCCATTTCTTTCTCATATTTCGCCACCCATCCCTCGGCACCGCAATTCTTGAAAGTCTCGATCGCGTGCTTCAAGTTCTCTTCGAATTTTTAATGATTTCCTGCTTGCTGCCGCATTCAACGCAAAATTTTGCACCTTCAGGGTTATCATGCTTGCATTTCTGGCATTGCATTTTTCTCTTCCAACAGTGGAGGATTAAATTTGTTTACATGGCTGCCAGTTGCCGCTCATACTTTTCAACCCAGCCGTCAGCACCGCATTCCTTGAACAGGCCGATCGCCTTGGTGAGTTGTTCCCTCGCAACTGACATATCGCCCTTTTTCTTGTACCAGTCGGCGTAGATGGCATAGTCACGGGCTAATTCCCACTTGGTCTCGTTTCTTGTGTTAAATTCAATCGCCCGGTTTATCCATGCTTCGGCTTCTGTCATGTGTTGATCATCGATATGCATATAAATCTCCGCGATGCATCGGGTGCCAATGGATTCGCAAACCGCCAGCCGGTTATTCTCATGAGATGCAATCGCAGTGCTTATTTCATTAAAATTTATATCTGAATAATGGCCCAGAAGTTTTGACTTAAGCATAAACAATTTGTTGACATTTATCCAAGAACGGAGAAATTTGGTACTTTCCGAAATATCAATGCTTTTATGATGATGGGCTTCAGCCTTTTCATAGTCCTGCATATCTCCGTATACAAATCCCATGTATCCGGCTGCCAGCGACCCCCATGACCCTTGGCAAGCTTTTTCATAATACGACAAGGCATCGATGAGATGCATTTCAGCTTCAGACAAGCTGCCTTTATAATAAAGAGAGATGCCGTGATTCGTATATACTGGCTGCAGGGCAACAGCGAGACCGCTCTCGGTAGCGATTTCCAGTGCTTCTGAACTCATTTGAATGGCCGAATCCACATCTCCTTGCATATAGTAATTCATGGCAAGCGCGGCTTTTGAATTTGATATACCCTCAAGTGTTTTTGTTGCGACACTTAAATCAAGGGTCGTCTTCAAGCAGGTGATACTCTCATCAAATTGGTAGTCATGGCAAAAAATGGCGCCTACCTGATAATTGGCAAACCATAAATATAGCGATCCACTTGTTTCTGAAGCTTTCTCTGAGACTTCATGTAAGCATTGCTTTCCCTTGAAAATATCTTCCTCGACCATGGTATAGTAAACGCCTAGAGCCGTATAAATGCCAGCCAGGGCTTTCTGATAGTCCAGGTCCAGGGCTAATTGAACGACCGAAGCAACAGCGTCTTTTGCTTTGTATGGGTAATTTAAATTCAAAAAGTATGTTGCCAGCAGAACCCTCGCATCGATTAATTGTTTTAGGACTTCCTCGGCAGCGGGGAGTTTCTCCAGGCACGCAATGCTTCTCTTCGCATATTCCACGGCATCTTTAAAGGATGCTTGCTTTTGATGTTTCCTGGCTTCAAGTCTGGCGTATTCCGCCGCTTTTTTATAATTTTCGCTAGCCATGCAGTGATTGGATAAAATCCCATAGTTTTCGCAAATATTATCCCAATGGAGCCGTTCTATAGTGCTGGCGATCGTCCCATGGATTTGCTTTCTCTTTTTTGCAAGGATTGAATCGTACACGACCTCCCTGGTCAGTGCGTGCTTGAAAATATATGTCGTTTCCGGGTAGATATCCCGCTCATAGAGCAGTTCGGCATCCCGCAGCGTTGAGAGATGATCGAGGAGTTCGCTCTCCTGGAGTCCTGTTATTTTTTGGATCAGCTGGTGGCTGAACTCCCTTTCAATAACTGAACCTGTTCGCAATACCTCCTTGGCACCCTCTGAAAGATGGTCTACCCGTGACATGATAACGTCCTGGATCGTGGACGGTATGGAAATCGCGTTGAAGCCATGTGTCAGTTTATACGTCCCGTCCACCTGCTCGATAACATTTCGCTCCTTTAGCGATTTAACGAACTCTTCAATAAAAAACGGGATGCCCTCAGTCTTGGTGAGAATAAGATTTTCGACATCTCTGTCGATATGGCTGCCGTCGAGCAGATAATTCACCATGGTTAAGGATTCGCGATTGGACAGGCGATTCAATACAATCTGGTTGTGGTAGGATCGATTCGCCCATTGATTGACATACTCAGGCCGGTAAGTGAAAACCAGCAAAATTCTGGACCCTGAAATGCTCTCCAGCATTTCCCGTAATACATCTTCCGAACTCCTGTCAATCCAATGAAGGTCTTCAGTTGCCATAATCAGCGGCCTAAACTCTGAACCCGCAATGACAATCTTTTTTAGGGCCGAAATAATTCTATCCTTTCGGGTTTCCGGACTCATGGCCATTTTTTCAATGCCGCTGTCTTTTACACCAAGCAGTGCCAATAAATATGGGCGTGTGGCGTCTTCTTCGACGCTGATGGTTTTCAGGCCATGGCTGACCTTTTTTCGAATGACAGCGTCCGGGTCATTCTCCCCAATATTAAAATTTGCCTTCAGAATATCAATAACAGGGTGATAGGATGCATTGCGGCTGTAGGAAAGGCACTTACCCTCTAAAAACGTATTTTCCGCATATGTTAGTGCCTTTCGAAACTCATAGAGCAGCCTTGATTTTCCGACACCCGCTTCCGATATAATTGATATGGCCTGTCCGCGGCCCCCCTTGGCCCGTTCATGCGCGTCCATAAGCAGCTCCAGGCTGCGCTGCCTGCCAACAAAAGGCGTCAGGCCGCTCTCGGCACTAACATCAAAGCGGGTTCGTCGGCTGCTCGGAGCGATGACCTGGTAGAACCGGATGGGTTCAGCATTGCCATTGACGGGCTTTTCGCCTAAAGCTTCCACGCGAAAAATACCTTCCGTGGCCTTGAAGGCGCTCTCTGAAATATACGTCGTCCCGGGCTCAGCCAGCGATGCCATGCGTGATGCCACATTTACCGTGTCACCGACCGCCTTAAATTCTACCCGCAGATTATTGCCAAGCGTACCCACAACTACGGGACCAGTGTGGATGCCCACGCGCATTTTCAAGGTCTGAAT
>Ga0102925_1002308_pt1 | contig 10505 bp, 10 predicted proteins | sample SalPonR1_A_D1_MG_FD_78216 | JGI IMG/M metagenome (GOLD analysis project Ga0102925, IMG submission 78216) | Salt pond soil microbial communities from South San Francisco under conditions of wetland restoration - Salt Pond MetaG R1_A_D1_MG | ecosystem: Environmental > Aquatic > Marine > Intertidal... | reverse complement strand
TTCTGCTTTATGGTTTGTTACTTCGCCGGTCTCTTTGTTTTTAAGTATTATTTCATTTACAAGACCATTTCCTTTAATTTCTTCAACAACTGAATTCCAAATAAATTCAATTTTATCATTTTTAAAAGCTTTTTCCTGGATTGATTTTGCAGCTCTTAATTCATCTCTTCTATGTACTAGGTAAACTTTTCTACCAAACTTAGTTAAAAACATTGCTTCTTCTACTGCGGTATCTCCACCACCTATTACAAAAATATCCAATCCTTCAAAAAATGCACCATCACAAGTTGCACAGTAGGATACTCCCTTACCTATGAATTCTTTTTCGCCAGGACAACCTAAAAATCTTGGTTCCGCTCCAGTTGCTATTATTACAGATTTAGCTTTATACTCTGCATTTTTAGCTTTTAGTACCTTTGTTTTTCCTGCAAGCTGTACTTCTGTTATCTCATCAGAAACCTTTTCTACTCCAAACTTTTTAGTTTGTTCAACCATTCTTTTTACTATTTCTGGTCCAGTATCTCCTTCTACAGATCCAGGATAATTTTCAACCTCTTCAGTTTGAACTATTTGTCCTCCCGCTTGCTGTTTTTCAATTATTAAAGTTTTTAATCTTGCTCTTCCAGCATAGATGCCTGCCGTTAAGCCTGCAGGTCCAGAACCAATTATTGCTACATCATAAATATTTTCCATATTAAGCCTCCTCATTTCTTGATTTAATTTCTTCCAATTCAGAATAATTCATTTTATTCACAACACTAATTATCATTTGTGCTATATTTGTTGAGTGATCTCCTACTCTTTCTAAGTTGCTTATACAGTCTAAAAATACTATTCCTGAGTTTGGAAGACATACATTTTTATTTAATCTTCCAATATGATTATCTCTCATTTCTTTTTCCATTTTATTTAATACATTCTCTTTTTTAAGAACTTCCAAGCCGGTTTCATAATTAGCCGTCTTGAATGTTGTCAAGGCAACCTTGTACATTTCGTGAGAAAGTGAAAACATTTCTTTTAGTTCTCCTTTAGCCTTATCCGAGAATACTATGTTATTTTCAACACTATATATAGCTAATTCCCCAATATTATCTGAATGGTCTCCAACTCTTTCAATATCATTTATTACATTCATTATTGTAGAAACAATATCTTTTTCTGCATTAGTCAAAGAAGCCTTATTAACTTTTACTAAAAATTCTAGTATTCCTCTGTTTAAGTTGTTAACCTGTTTTTCTATTTCAAAAACTTCCATAGCGAGAGATTCGTCTTTTTTTAGTAGAGCATCTTGAGCAGTTACAAACTGTTTTTCAACAAGTTTACCCATACTTAAAACTTCTCTTGAAGCTTGAGTTAGTGCAATAGAGGGTGTTGCTATAAGTCTTACATCTATGTATTTTAATTTGCCTACCTCAATAATATCTTCTCCTCTAATTATTTTTTGAGAAGCTTTAACAAGTAGTCCCGCAAAAGGATACATAATCGCTACGTTAATTATATTAAAAAGTGTGTGAGCATTAGCAATTTGTCTTTCGATTCCCGTAGGTGTTATTTTAAAAACAAGCATTTCAACAGGTTTTCTTAATAATATTAAAAATACCGCTGTACCAATGAGATTAAATAATAAGTGCATTACTGCTGCTCTTCTTGCTGTTTTGTTTGCTCCTATGCTTGATATCATAGCTGTCACACAGGTTCCTATATTCTGACCAAATATTATTGGAAAGGCCATTTCTACAGTTATGAGTCCGCTTCCAGCTACTGCAAGAAGTAATCCGGTTGTAGCACTGCTACTCTGCAGTACTGCTGTTATAGCAAAACCTGCAAATATTCCTACAATAGGATTGTTGAAATTCGCTAAAAGATCTATAAATATTTGGGAATCTTCTAAAGGTTCTATCGCTTCTTTCATTAATGCCATACCTAAAAACAATATCCCAAATCCTATGAAAATTTCTGCAATATCCTTCGTTTTTTTTCTTTTACCCATTAAGTAGATAACCATGCCTATACCGATAATCAGTGGTGCAATGTCTGTTAATTTAAAAGCTACAAGTTGTGCTGTGATTGTTGTACCTATATTTGCACCCATTATAACGCCTATAGCTTGGTTTAGGTTCATTAATCCAGCATTTACAAAACCAACAGTCATTACTGTAGTGGCAGAACTGCTTTGAACAATCATTGTAACTACAGCTCCTACAGCTACTCCAACAATTCTTTTATTTGTTAAAGCAGCTAATATTTGTTTTAATTTTGATCCTGCTGCTTTCTGTAAAGCATTTCCCATATAGGTCATGCCAAATATAAATAAACTAAGTCCTCCAATAATTCCTATTGCAATCTCCATCTATCTCCTCCATAAATTATTATATTAAATTAGGAAAGTTTTTTTGTCTTAAAACTTCATATAATATTATGTTAACTGAATTAGCCAAATTTAATGATCTTGCCTCTTTGTTTTTTATCATTGGTATTCTGATTCTTTGACTTTCATAATTTTTGTGAATTTCCTCAGGCAAACCTGCTGTTTCCTTTCCAAATACTATATAGCATTCATCAGGATACTCAATATCGCTGTATATTTTACTTGCCTTTGTTGTAGAAAAATAAAATTTTTCTTTCCCTTTTTCATTCATAAGTTCATGTATATCATCATAATACTCAATATCAAGTTTATTCCAGTAGTCTAAACCTGCCCTTTTTAAATATTTATCTCTTACAGAAAATCCTAAAGGTCTAATCAGATATAGTTTTATATTTGTTGCCGCACAGGTTCTCGCTATATTTCCTGTATTTTGTGGTATATCCGGTTGGTAAAGAACAATATTTATACTCATAGCTATCCTTCCTCTACTATTATAACATTTATATTATCATTATAAAGTGTAGTTTGTTAAGTTTTTTACATTTATACCTTCAATCTCTAAAAGTTTCATTTTGGTTTGAATTCCTGAAGAATATCCTCCCAGGCTGCCGTCACTTTTGATTATACGATGGCAGGGGATTACAATGGGCAAAGGATTTTTACCATTTGCTAACCCTACTGCTCTTGCATATCTTTTCCCTCCAATATTTACGGCTATATCTTTATATGTTTTTAACTCTCCATATTCAACTTTTGCCAATTCTTCCCATACAGATGTACAAAATTTACTACCATATAATTTGTATTTAACTTCAAATATTTTTCTTTTATTACTTAGATATTCTTCTATTTCTTTCCAAAATTCATTTTTACTATTGTCTTTTTTTAAGGTTCTAAAAGATTCTAATTTTGTTATTGAGTCATCCAGACGGCTACCGAATGATATATTAACCAAAAAATCTTTTGTGTATCCCAAGGTTATTTCTCCAATTTTTGATTCGTATTTTTGATAATATAAATTCATTATAAGCCTACCTTTTCACAATATTTTTCAATATTACACTCACTACACTCAGGGGTTCTTGATTTGCAAATATTTCTCCCATGATTAATAAGCAGATGGTGCATTTCAATCCAATTTTCTTTTGGAACTATCTTCATCATGTCATCGGATACCTTATCAGCTGAAGTACTTTTGCTCAGTCCTAATCTTTTGGAAATCCTGTAAACATGGGTGTCAACAGGGAAGGTAGGAGTATTGAATCCTACAGCTAACACTACACTTGCTGTTTTTCTACCGACTCCTGGAAGCTTCATTAAATCTTTCAAGTCATCTGGTACTTTTCCTCCAAAATCTTTTTTGATTATCCTTAACAAGCTATATATATTTTTTGATTTGTTTCTATATATACCGATTTTTTTAATCTTATTCTCTATATCTTTTTGACTTAAGGTTAACAGAGAATCTAAATCAGGATATTTTTTATATAAGGATTCAGTTACTTTATTAACGCTTTCATCTGTGCTTTGAGCACTTAATACAGTTGAAATTAATAGTTGTAAAGGGGTTTCATAATCTAATCCACTTTCTACCTTTGGATAGTGTTTTCTTAATCCCTTTATTATTTTTTCGATTTTTTTATCCATTGAATCACCCTTTTAATATCTGAAAATTTCTTTTTTTAAAACTTCAATTCTACTATCATTTTCAAATGTTTTCAAAACATTTGTTATAGTTTTTTCTAAATGGTAGTTGCTGTTTGATACAGCTGCTAATGTAATTACACTCCTATTCCATTTTTCATTATAATAAGTTTCAGCAATTGATATATTATACTTATTTTTCAATTTGTCAATAATACTTTTTAGTATTCTTCTTTTATCTTTCAAACAATTTGAATCATATATATATATTTCTAATTGACATGCTGTAATCATAATATCACCCATAACAAAAGGGTCATATAAAAGACCCTTTTTATTCTATTTCATATAATTTTTCTACATATTCTTCTACCTGAGAAGGATCATGTATATAAAAAGATAAGTTTTCCATTATCTTTGCTCTTCCCGGCAAAATTTCAGTTTCCATTTTGTCTATACTAAAGTTCACTGCATCAGTAGCAAGTAAAAGCATATCTGCTAAAGAGAGATCTGTTTTTATATGGCTGTAAACCTCTTTAACTACAACTGGAAGTTTAAAACTGATGGATTTTTTTACAGCACTTTTTACAAATTCTTGCTGTGCTTTAATTCTTCCTATATCTCCATCTTTATACCCTGATGTCATATCGTTGTTATGCCTGTATCTTAAATACTGAAGGGATTCTTCTCCATCAAGGACTTGGTTTCCTTTTGGTATATCTATAACTAAAGGTGGATTATCATAAGGATCTTCATACTTCATATGAAATGGTACTTCAACTTCAACTCCACCAATTGTATCCACTACCTTCTCTACTCCTTCATAATCAACGGTAATATAATTATGCACAGGTACTCCTAAAATGTTTTCAACTGCTTTCATTAAACCTTTTATGCCTGAAGATGAATATATTGCATTTATCTTTTTTTCTTCTGCACTATCATAACCTGATCTATAAAAATAGGTATCTCTCGGTATTGAAAGTACGTTTAAGTCTCCACTTTTTTTATCAAAACTCCCAAGCATTATTGTATCTGATCTTTTGTCTTCTAATCCTACTAACAATATATTGATTCTTTTACTTTCAGATATAGCTTTTTCTAAATCAGTCATTTCTTCTTCGGTTTCTTCGTCTTCTTCAATCTTCTCTATCCATAAAGGATCTTCAACTACTGAGTAGTTTTCATCTGATGGGTTAAAAAACTTTACATAAGTATATACTGCTGCTCCAAGCATTAAAGAAAAACAAAGAATCGCAATTACAAAAACTTTTATAAAATGTTTCAAAATATCACCTCATAGCTATTCAAATAAGCTTAATCATTATATCATCTATGATTTTGTATTTCAATCAAATAATTTAAAGTACTTCTAATTCAAGAATCGCAATATCATCTTTCTGGTGTGCTTTAAATTGATCTATTTCAATCATTATATCCTTTGGAATGTTCAAAGAATTTTTCACTATGTTTTCCAATCTCATCGTTCCAAATTCTTCTCCCATAAAGTTCTTTACTTCAGTTATCCCATCTGTGAAAAAAATAATTTTATCATTTTCTTCTAATTCTTTCTTAAAAATTTCATATTCTACTGTATCGAAAATATTACAAATAGGATATCCTTTTGCTTCTAACTGTTTAATATTTCCCTTCCTTATAAAAAAAGGAAAACAATTATGGCCTGCATTTAAATACTCTAAGGTTTTATTCTTTTTATTAAAAATACAAAAAAACATTGAAAAGTACTTATCATCGTCAAAATTTAATGCTATAAATGTTTTATGCAGTTCCTGTATTATTTTAGTAATATTTTTGTTTCCTTTACTTATTGCTCTCATTGTTTGTTTTACATAAATACTTATCATAGACGCAGCCACCCCATGTCCAACTACGTCGCAAATGTATATCCCAACATTATTATTGTCTATAGTAAAAACATCGAAAATATCTCCACTTAACATTTCTGAAGGCTTATAAGCATAATCTATTTTTAAATTTCCATACACACCTTTCGTCGGCAGCATGTTCATTTGCATAGTTCTAGCAAATTCTATATCGGAGGTCATTTTTCTATTTTTTTCAACAATTGATTTTTCCAGCTCTTTTTCTTTAGTGGTATCTCTAAACACTTCAACTATAGCCACTATATTTCCTGACTCATCATAAACAGGGGAGCTAACAACATCATAAATTTTATTCTCAACTATTTCTTCTTTTCTATGCATTTTACCGGTTGTTATAGTCTTATCAGAAATACATAAATCGCATTTTCTTTTTTGCCCTATTCCTTCATAACATTTCATACCTATTGTATTTTTACCGATATTCTTTTTCATTGATTCATTTACATGAATAATATTGTTATTTCTGTCAATTAATCTAACTCCATCAATCATACTATCTAAAATTGACATTTGCACATCACTTATATTTATTTTACTGCCATTAAAATCCATAAATAACCCCCCACTCCTATAGTTGCTTTTTGTTTAAAAATACAAAACAATTATATCACATATGAAAAAAAAATTAACAATCTTATTAATTTTTTTGTTGTATTAAATTATAACAAAAAAATAAAAAGAAGAAAATTAATTCTTCTTTTTACCATAATATTGATAATAATCAACTCTTATATTTCCGTTATATAACTTTCTTTTTCTGCTGGCTTTTTCCCCATAGAGGTTTTCAAAGTTTCTTTCAGGACTTATTATATAATTAGACCATGTTTCATCTTTTCCAAAAATTTCACCGATAGTTTTTAAAATTTCTTTAACCTCTTCATCCTCTCCTATTCTTTCTCCATAAGGAGGATTTGTTATAAGTATACCGTATTTTTCAGGTAATTTTATTTTCTTTATATCCTTTACCATAAATTCTATATATTTTGCGACTCCAGCTTTCTTTGCATTTTCTTCAGCTATTTTAACCGCTTTAGGATCAATATCTGATGCTAATATTTTAAGTTCTTTATCTACTTCTATTTTACTATGGGCATCTTTCCTTGCACTGCTCCAGTGCTCCTTAGGAACTGCCGGCCAATTTTCACTGGCAAAACTTCTTTCAAGCCCTGGAGCTTTATTAATGCCTATTAATGCAGCTTCAATAGGTATAGTTCCAGAACCACACATAGGATCCATCAGCAATCTATCTTCTCTCCAAAAACTAAGTTGAATCAATGCTGCAGCCATAGTTTCTTTAATAGGACTTTCAACTGAATTTTTTCTATATCCTCTTTTAAACAAGCCTTCTCTAGCTCCTGTTGTATCTATAGATAGAGTTACTTTATCCTTTCTTATGATTAATTGAATTGTAAATTCTGCACCCTCTTCTTCAAACCATTCTACATCATATTTATCTTTTAGTTTTTCTACTACTGCTTTCTTTACTATAGATTGACAGTCAGGTACGCTGTATAATTTCGATTTAATAGATCTTCCATTAACAGTGAATTTGCCTTTTTTAGTAATCCATTCTTCCCATGGTAAATTGTAGGTTTTTCCAAATAATTCTTCAAAGTTGTATGCATCAAATTGACCTAATATTAACATCACTCTATCTGAAGACCTTAAGTTTATGTTAACGATTGGTATATCCTTTACTTCGCAATCAAAATACACCCAACCATTATCCACCTTAGGTTTATATCCTAAATCTTGTAATTCTCTTTTTACTACTGCTTCAAGTCCGGCTGCTGCTACTGCAGCTAGTTTTATTTTAGACATCAATATCCCTTCTTATACTATTCTAATCTGATGGAAGGTTTTTTTGCCTTTTCTTATTGTTAATTTTCCATCTATAAATAAATCTTCTTTAATTGGAAGAAAAAAGTCATCTACTTTTTCATCATTCAAGCTTATTCCACCTTGTTTAATTAATCTACGACCTTCACCATTAGATTTTGTAAGACCTGCTGTTTGAAGAAGATCTAATATTGTTTTATCTTTCTCTAGATAGCTTTGCCTAATGTCTGTATGAGGCATATTTTCATCATCTGTGCCTTTTTTAAATAAAGCTTTAGATGTTTCTAATGCTTTATTTGCTTCTTCTTCTCCGTGTATCATCATCGTAACCTCAAAAGCAAGTGTCTCTTTTGCTTTATTGATTTCTGAACCTTCTAAACTACTTAATCTTTTTACTTCATCTATAGGAATAAATGTAAGCAAGGATAAGCATTTTTCTACATCAGCATCATCTATGTTTCTCCAGTATTGATAGAATTCATAAGGTGATGTTTTTTCTGGGTCCAACCACAAGGCACCTTTTTCAGTTTTACCCATTTTATTACCTTCACTGTTTGTAAGCAAGGAGAAGGTCATTCCGTAAGCACTTTTGTTGTCTTTTCTTCTTATAAGCTCTACTCCTGCTATTATATTGGACCACTGGTCATTACCTCCAAATTGCATCTTGCAGTCGTAATCTTTATGCAGCATGTAAAAGTCATAAGCCTGCATTATCATATAGTTAAACTCTAAAAAAGTTAACCCTTTTTCCATTCTATTTTTATAACATTCTGCCGTAAGCATCCTATTTACGGAAAAGTGAACTCCTATCTCTCTTAAAAAATCCACATAGTTCAAGTTGAGCAGCCAATCTCCATTATGCACCATCAGAGCTTTACCATCTTCAAAGTCTAAAAATTTCTCAAATATCCTTTTGAATTTTTCTGCGTTTTCATTTATGGTTTCTTTGGACATAATCTGTCTCATTCCAGTTCTATCACTTGGATCTCCTACCATTGTAGTACCATCTCCAATTATTGCAATAGGCCTATGTCCATGTCTCTGCATGTGAGCCATTACCATTATTTGTATATAATGTCCAATGTGTAAGCTATCAGCAGTTGGATCAAATCCAATATAAAAGGTTATTTTTTCTTTTTCAAGTAAATCTCTAACCTCTTCTTCATGAGTGACCTGTTCTATATATCCTCTTTCCTGTAAAACATTAAATACATTTCTCTCTTTATTCATAATATCCTCCAAAAATATATATTTTTATAATAAAAAACACGAGTTCCTCAAAGGACGAAAAACTCGTGGTACCACCTTAATTCGCATAAAGCCTCTAGGATCTTTATCGCAGAAATACGCTACTCTTTCTAGTAGAAGCTCCAGAATGTATTTCACCGATAATATAAAAGATCTTTCACCCTCCGATCTCTCTCTAAATTATATTCATAGGTTACTTCTTTCCTTCTTTGCTTTCTGTTAAACTTAATGTTAATATAAAGAATTATTTTTGTCAATATATTACTATATATCTTCTCTCAATTCTTCAATCGATTTGTTAGTTGTTTTTTCTTTGTCTATATTTAATATTTCTAATGCTTCTTCTAAATCTTTTTCTTTTTTTGCTTCAATTTCTAAATAAGGTTTTGGATATGTTTTTTTATCCCATTCATCAATTTCAAATAAAAACTTGCTGTATTTATATGATTTTCGATGCTTGGTTCCTTTATTTATGAGCTTATACCCTAGGACTTCTAATATTTTCATCCCTTCTTCAACATTATCTATCACTATAGAATTCTCAATATTTTCTCTAATTTTTTTATTGGGAATGTTTCTTTTTAAAGTTAGGTTGATTTTTTCTTTTCCTTCTTTTGAAATTGTTTTTCTTATCCTTAGATATCCGTTATAGTTACTCTTTAAATATCTTTCCTCTGTATCAAATATATAGTTGTATTGATATTCATCCTTTACAAGTTTTGCTCCAATATTAATTAATTTATCTTTAATTTTTTCTTTATTTATATCTAAAACTTTTACCTCTATTTCTCTCAATACTACACCTCGATAATTTCTATAGGGTTAAATTTAATATAATCTGCTGATGAACATATAAATTGTATGCCTTCGATTCTTCCTTCAACAACATATCTATGTCCTTCTTTACTATGTAAATGACCGTATATACATTTATCTATTCTATTCTTTTTCATTAATTCTACAAATTCGTTTGGTTCCCCTTTCATATTGAAGGGAGGATAATGTAAAAGAACTATGTTTGTCGTTTTTTCTAAATCACTTCCAGAGTTAATTGATAATTCCAACCTATGTATTTCTCTATTGAATATTTTTTCATCCTTATCTGAAAATTCATCGCTGCTTCTATCAATCCATCCTCTTGTACCAAATACTTGTACATTATTAAAATTATAACTGTTGTTTTGGAGAAAGCTTATGCTTTTCAAATTAAGTTTTTTTAGTTTTGAGTTTGTCGACCACCAATAATCGTGATTGCCTTTTGATATTATTTTTTTGCCTTTTAGTTCATCTATTTTTTTAAGATCATTAATACCCTTTTCTAGCGAAATAGCCCAAGATATATCTCCTGCTAACAAAACTAAATCTTCTTCTTGCACTGTTTTTTCCCAATTATTAAAAATCTTTTCTTCATGATTAGACCAGTTATCTCCAAAAATATCCATTGGTTTATTTTTTTCATAGTCTAAATGAAGATCTGAAATCGAGTAAATTTTCATACTAGC
>Ga0102925_1002304_pt1 | contig 10509 bp, 11 predicted proteins | sample SalPonR1_A_D1_MG_FD_78216 | JGI IMG/M metagenome (GOLD analysis project Ga0102925, IMG submission 78216) | Salt pond soil microbial communities from South San Francisco under conditions of wetland restoration - Salt Pond MetaG R1_A_D1_MG | ecosystem: Environmental > Aquatic > Marine > Intertidal... | reverse complement strand
CTACGACGCGGCCTTTGACGAACTCATCGGGAACGACGGGCCCTGTTTCGTCTCGCGGGACGTCCCGTCGTTCGAGCGCGGCCGGTCGTTACTGGAAGACGCCTGTGGGATCGTCGGGTTGGCGCATCCGTTCAGGTACGACGATCCAGAGTGGGCGCTGTCGTTGACGGCGAATCTCGACGCGGTCGAGCAGTATTATCCGTACGGCCGGCCCGTCGACGAATCGCTCATCGACGACGCCGTCCGGGAGCACGACCTGCTCGTCACGGGCGGCAGCGACGCACACGGCCGTACGCTCGGTGCAGCGGGCCTCTCCGCTGACCAGTACGAACCCATCGCGCGCCGAGTCATCGGACGGTGATGGGTTTCAGCTGACTGGTTTCTGCCCCGAGCGCAGGGTTCAAAGTCGCGCGGTCCGTAGTATCAATCGAGCAAATGAAATGTCACTACTGCGATCGTGACGCCGCCGTCGCCGCGGAGTCCAAGGGCGTCAGGGTCGGTCTGTGCGAGGAACACTTCCAGGAGCGCCTGGAGGAACTCGCCGAGGCAGACGAACTCGAGCGTCTCGAGGGCGAGATCGACGTCGACTCCCCCGAGTAGCCGGTCCGTTTCCAACCCGCCCGCCCGCGTCAGCCCAGCCCTCCGCTCCCTCTCACCCCCCGCGAGACCTGGCCTTTCACGTCGTTCGCTCCGGACCGAGCTGCGTCCTCGAACCGACCTCGGACGATTTTTCCGCTCGCCGGACCTCTCCCCGAGCATGCGAAAACGAGACGTTAGCGAGATGGACTCGAGGATGGGCCCGGCGTCGGTGATCCGCCCGCTCACCGACGCGCTGGGGCTTTCGGACTTCGCGATGAACTACTACGAACTCGAGCCGGGCGAGAGCTTCGCGTACGGCTTTCACGCCCACGAAAAGCAGGAGGAGGTCTTCTACGTGCAGGAGGGAACGGTCACCTTCGAGACGGTCGAGGGCGACGTCGAGATCGGCGCGGGCGAACTGATCCGGTTCGGACCGGGCGAGTACCAGCAGGGGGTCAACCGCGGCGACGAACGCGTCGTCGCGCTGGCGATGGGCGCACCACAGGACGCCGGCGAGACCGAGATCCTTCGCGAGTGTGCAGACTGCGGCGAGCGAACGCCCCACCGACTCGAACTGGCCGATGGGAAGAACGCAATCCTGACGATCTGTGAGGCGTGTGGTGCGGATACGGGGCGGTTTACGTAGACCTGGTGAATCCCGCGCCCGTCGTGGTGAACGCTACGTCAAGTCGTTTCGTCGATCGGATCGACCGATACGGTGGTCAGTGTTCGAGCGTTCGACGGCGGTGCTCGAACTCCTCCTCGGAGAGTTCCCCGCGAGCGTATCGTTCGCGGAGCTTCGCCATAGCTTGATCCCGGTCCCGGGCGGTTCGCCCGTCCGTCGCACTGCCACCGCGGTTACCCAGGGCGTACACGAGGACGGCGACGAGGCCGAGGAGCAAAAGCGGCCAGAGGAGCATGCCCCAGCCACCGAAGAGGCCGGTTCCCATGCCCCAACCGCCTCCGCCCCCCATTCCCCAACCACCACCGCCGGCCATTCCCCAGCAGCCGACGGCGTCTCCCGTGCCTCCAGTCCCGTGAGCGGACGCGGTGCCGGTTGCGCCGATCAGGATGGGGAGACCGATCGCGATGCTACGCAGTCCGATCCGTCGGAACGTTCGGTGTCGTTTGGTCATGGATTGTGTTCGTGTGTCCGATTAGCAACCGCGTCCGTTCGAGTGACCCCACCGCGGCCCATCCGTGAAGGATCCGGTCCCCGGATCGTTCCGAGTGCCGTTCCATGCATCGTGTGGACCGTCCGTTCCGTCGTGGTAGGGACCGGCGGTGCCGCCGTGGTGCGGGTCGTATTCGTCGCGATCGGTGCCGTTCCACTGGTGGTGAGGCCCGTAGGTATCGTCGTGTGGGTGGTACTGATCGTGATCGTCCCAAGCGCCCTCGTGGTACTCGCCGTCGGCGTGGTACGCGCCGTGGTGGTGTGTCGCGGGCCAGTCGGTCGTCGAGTCGTTCGCGCCGTCCGTGGGGGATGGTCCGTGCAGTATCGCTTCGGTCCCGCCCGCGGTGACGGCCGGGACGACCAGTGCGAGTGCGCCGAGGAGGGCCGCGAGGAGAACCCAGCGGCCGTCGATAGTCGTCATCGTGTGATCGCTCCAGTTCTCCATATGGCAGGCCGGGGGTTATCCCCGTGGCCGCGAACGGTCGTCGCTAACCGTTCGAGAACGTTTCTAAGCGCATTTGAGCGTTTCTCAGAACCGAGACCGTTCGTCCGTCGTTCTCACGGGCCTTTCAGGCGTCGGGAGCGTTTTGGGTCCCGTTCGCGAGGTCGTCGTCCGGATAGACGCGGAAGGTCCGACCCTGTTTTTCTCTGTAGAGGAGCCCCCGCTTCTCGAGATCGGAGACCGTCTGGCTCACCTTGCTCTTCGAGAAGTCCGATCGGTCCCGGAGGGCGATCTGGGTGATCCCGGGTGACTCCAGAACCGGTTCGAGGATCCGTCGCTCGTCGTCGGGCAACACGTCGAGCACGGCGGGTTTCGGATCGCCGGCGACGACGGTCGATCGTCCGTCGTCCGTCCCCGTATCGTCCGTCGCGCCGGTTGCCTTGCCGTTTCGCACTCCGGGGTCGACGTCGTCCACGTCGGTTCCGCCGTCGGATTCCCACGTCCCGGCCACGACCTCCCTGCGAGGCGCCGCCGTCGTTACCGACTCACGGACGGCGAGATACGCCCCGACGACGACGCCGATGGCCAGGACCGTGCCCACGGCGTACACGACCGGGCCGGGACCGTGCATGGTGCCGGTCGAACCGCCCATCATGCCACCCATTGCCGAATCGACCGCCTGCTGTCGTTCGTCTGCCCGCCCGGTGAGGATTCCGCCCCCGAACGCTATCACCACGGCTGTCGCCCCGGCCAGCAGGTCGGCCGTCCGTCGGTTCATGGCCCGAGTCAGGGGCCCGAGACTCCTATGGGTTGTGAATCAGTTCGTCAAATACTGGACGATCGCCCTCGTCCTGCGATTCTGGTGATCGATATCGCTACCCGGCCGCGTTGGATTCCGCCGATTCCAGCCGCTCTTCGAGTTCCCCCAGCGAGTCCTCGACGTACTCGCACATCCAGTTTGCTTGCCGTTCGGTCTCCCGTCGGTCGTGCTGGTCCTGGACGTACAGCGATTCCAGGTAGGTCAAAGTGACGAGACTCGTGTACAGCAGGCGATGTCGGTCGTGGTCCTCTGGGAGAGGATCGACGGCCGCGTATCCCTCGCGAAAGGCCGACCGGGCCCACTCGCCCTCGTTGGCTTCGAGCGGGAGGGCGGTTCGCCAGTAGTCGTACTCCGGGGGCCCGACGATTGCGTGTTCGAAGTCGATTACGCCCGTGACCGTCTCGCGGTCGTCCGGGTCCAACGCGAGGTGGTCGGGCAGTAGGGTCCCGTGGCAGAGCACCGGGTCGCCGGCGTCGTCGAGGATTCCCGGGTGGTCAGGCAGGAACTCCATGGCGAAATCCACAATTCCTGCCCGCCCGGCGTCGGCCAGCGGTCCCCGGAGGTCTCGAAGGTGGTCGCGGACCACGGCGTGCCAGGACTCGCGGGTGTCAATGGTGAGGCTATCGCCGCTGGCTCTGGGACGCCCCGGCGCGTCGAACTCGGCCTCGGCGTGGAGTTTCGCCATCGTTCGACCCAGGGTACGGACGTGGGTTTCGCCGACTTCCGGATCGTCGCCCGGGAGGTCGTCGCACCACTCCGCGAGGTAGTAATCCTCGCCGACGGCCAGGATTTCGTGGACGGGAATCGAGGTGTGTTCTCCGACGTACTCCATCACTCGGGCTTCCGTGGCGGGGTCGGCCCGCGGCCCGTCGGCGACCTTGAGGATCGCCGGGTCGCCGTCGAGGCGCACCTCGTAGACCCGGTGTGGCGGGACGTCGTGCAGTTCGCCAAACACCGCGTGGTCGTCGGCGTGCCGTGCGAGCGTTCCGTGGAGGGTTCCCTGCATCGTTGTCACCGTCGCGTGACGGGCGACGACCGGCCGTAGCGCGGGAGAGTTCCGCAGCTACGGCCAGAAAAGAACGACGTTCGAGTCTGCGGGCTCGATTCGAGATGAATCTTGTGGGGCCCGTTCGGGTTATCGGTAGGCCGGGATGTCGGTCAGTTCCTCGCCGATGATCAGCGAGTGGATGTCGTGGGTGCCCTCGTAGGTGTAGACCGACTCCATGTTGGCCATGTGGCGCATCGGCGGGTAGTCCGCGGTGACGCCGTTGCCGCCGAGCATCTCGCGGGCGACCTTGGCCTGGTCGCGGGCCATGCGGACGTTGTTGCGCTTGGCCATCGAAATCTGGGCGGCCGTCACGTCGCCGCGCTCCTTGAGGTCGGCCAATCGCTTGGCCAGCAGTTGCGCGGTCGTGATCTGGGTGGCCATCTCGGCGAGTTTCTCCTGCTGGATCTGGAAGCCCGCGATGGGCTTGTCGAACTGCTCGCGCTCGAGGGCGTAGTCGCGGGCGGTCTCGAAGGAGTCGCGAGCCACGCCGACCGCGCCCCACGCGATGGTGTAGCGGGCCTGGCTCAGGCAGGACAGTGGCGCCTTGAGCCCCTTGGCCTCGGGCAGCATGTTCTCCTTGGGAATCCGGGCGTTGGTGAGGCCGATCTCGCCGGTCGAGGAGGCGCGCATCGAGAGTTTGTCGCCCTGCTTGTTCGTGCTCACGCCGTCGCGGTCGGTCTCGACGATGAACCCGCGGACGGGCCGGTCCTCGTCGCTGACGTCACGGGCCCAGACGATCGCGACGTCCGAGATGGGGGCGTTCGTAATCCAGGTCTTGGAGCCGTCGAGAATGTAGTCGTCGCCGTCGCGTTCGGCGGTGGTCTCCATGCCGCCGGGGTCCGATCCGTGCTCGGGTTCGGTCAGGCCGAAGCAGCCGATCTCCTCGCCCGAGGCGAGTTTCGGGATCCACTCCTCCTTCTGTTCCTCGCTGCCCCACCGGTGAATGGGATAGATGACGAGGCCACCCTGGACCGACGAGAACGACCGGATGCCCGAGTCGCCGGCTTCCAGTTCCTGGTTGAGGAGACCGTAGGCCTTCTCGGAGATGTTGGCCAGGCCGTAGCCGTCCATGTTCGCGCCGTAGAACCCGAGCTCGCCCATCTCGGGGACGAGTTCCATCGGGAAGTAGTCGTCCTGGTACCACTCCGCGATGTTGGGCTTGACTTCCTCCTGGACGAACTCCCGCGCCGTCTCGAGAATCAGCCGCTCTTCCTGATCGAGGTCGTCCTCGATTCCCATATAATCGAGCATGTAAATACCCTGGTCCGGATTGGTGAAAAGTGCTCCTATCCCAAGCCATGGGCCGCAGCGGCCAGGGATCCGGTGGCAGTTCGGTCAGGTGGGGACCACGCCGCAGGGTCGGAGTTGTCGAAGCGTTTTCAACCTCCTCTAATCGTTTGGCAATCACGCTTATTTTCTACGGGTGAGAAGCCACTTATATGAATGATAGGATTCTAACAGGAATTGACGGTCTCGATACAGTTCTCGGCGGCGGGATGCTCCCCTCGCGGAGTTACATGCTCCGGGGGTCGCCAGGCGCAGGCAAGACGTTGCTCGGCGTCCACTTTCTCGTGGCCGGTACCGAGCGTGGCGAGGACGCGTTGTTCATCAACCTCGGCGAGGCCGAGGCGGACGTCCGGGAGAACGCCCGCGCGTTCGGGTTCGATCTCGACGACGTGGCGTTTCTCGACCTCAGCCCGAGTTCGGATTTCTTCGTCGAGGGGCGCAGCTACGAAATCTTCAGCGCCGACGACGTCGAGGGGGAGGGGATCACCGACGAGATCGCGACCGAAGTCGAGTCGTACGACCCGGACCGGGTCTTCGTCGATCCGCTGACCCAGTTGCGGTATCTCACCCGCGACGAGTTCCAGTTCCGCAAGCAGGTGCTGTCCTTTCTCCGGTTTTTGAAGGAGCAGGACGCCACGGTCTGTTTCACGTCACAGGACACTGATGCCACGCCGGACGACGACCTCCAGTTCATGGCCGACGCCATCGTCCACCTGGATTCGACGGCCCGAGGCCGAACGCTCGAAGTGTCCAAGTTTCGGGGATCGGATTTCCAGCGCGGGACGCATGCGGTCGTCATCGACGACGACGGCATGTCGGTGTACCCGGAGTTGCTTCCCGACGAGCGAGAGCGGGCGTTCCGCGACGAAGATATTTCGTCGGGCGTTCCGGCGCTCGATCGCCTCCTGTCCGGCGGAATCCAGGCCGGGACGGTCACCCTGATCAGCGGCCCGAGCGGCGTCGGCAAGACGACGACCGGGGCCCAGTTCGTGAAGGAGGCGGCCAGTCGAGGCGACCGGTCGGTGCTCTACCTCTTCGACGAATCCCGGGAGGTCTTCCTCCACCGGTGTGAGGCCATCGACATCCCGGTGCGGGAGATGATCGACCGGGGGACGCTGACGGTCACCGACGTCGAGGCGCTCGAATACTCGCCCCAGCGGTTCGCGAACGACGTCCGTAACGAGGTCGAGTCGGCCGACACCGACGTCGTGATGATCGACGGCATCGAGGGCTACAGACTGTCGGTCCGCGGTGGCGACGACGAACTCACCCAGCGGCTCCACGCCCTGGGCAACTACCTGCGCAACCAGGGCGTTTCGACCGTTCTCACCAGCGAGATTGGGAACGTCACCGGCGACTTCGAGGCCAGCAACCACGACGTCAGCTACCTCGCGGACAACATCGTCTTCCTGCGGTATCTGGAACTCGACGGCGAACTTCGCAAGGCGATCGGCGTCCTGAAGATGCGGGCCGGCGACTTCGAGCAAACGCTCCGGGAGTTCCGCATCACCGAAGACGGGATCGTGGTTGGCGAACCGCTCGAAGGGCTTCGGGGGGTCCTCAGCGGGACGCCCGAATGGGTCGATTCGGAACCCGAACCGGGTCGTCGATAGATGGAGACGATCCTGCTCCTCGTCGGCAATCCCGCCGACCGCCGCCTGCTCGAGGAGCATCTGGAACCCGACCACGACGTCATCGTTCCGGGCGGCGACGGAATTTCCGACGACCCGTTCGATCTGGTCCTGGCCGGCGACGCCTCGTTCGAGCGATACCGCGACGAGATAGCCGACAGAAAGGAGGCGACGTCGACGTTCCTTCCGACCCTGCTCGTGCTCTTCCAGCGGCGTCCTCGCGACCTGGATCGCTCGGACTGGGAGTTCTTCGACGAGATCATCCGGACGCCGGTCGATCCCTCGGAACTCGCCGGGCGGATCGAGGGGTTGCTCCAGACCCGCCACCTCTCGCTCGAACTGAAACAGGAACGCGATCGGAGCGAGCGTCGGTTTCGGGTCCTCTTCGACGACATCCCCGATCCGGTGGTCGTCCTTTCGCCCGATGGCGTGGTGCAGAGTGCGAACGACACCTTCGAGGAGACGTTCGCCGGGGAGGGCGAGCGCGTCGAGGGACGCTCGATCGAGACGATCACCGATGTTCCGGACGGCGTCATGGAGTGCCTGAAGACTGAACCGTCCGATGTCGACGGCCTCCCCGATGTCGGCGACTTCGAGACGTACACCGTGACCACCGCCGACGGTGACGAGATGATCGCCGAAGTCAACGTCGACCCGGTCGTTCAGAACGCCAATCGCGTGGAGTGGATCGCGGTCTCCCGGGACGTCACCAGGGAGATCGAACGAAAGCGGGAACTCGAACGGCAGAACGAACGACTCGAACGGTTCGCCAGTTTCGTGAGCCACGACCTTCGGAACCCGCTCATGCTCGCCCAGAACGCCACCCGGGCGGCCCTGGAACGCTACGGCGAGGACGAAGACCTCCGCGACGCCGACGATTCGCTCGACCGAATGAGTCGGCTGATCGAGGACGTGCTGGCGCTCGTCCGGGAGGGGAAAACCGTGAAAAATCCGGAGCCAGTCCGCGTCGAATCCGCGGTACAGACGGCCTGGAACGCCTTCGAGGCCGACGTCGCGACGGTGGTAATCGGCGACGATTTGCCGATGATTTGCGCCGACGAGGACCGACTCGTGCGGGTGTTCGAGAACTGCTTCCGGAACGCCGTGGAACACGGCGTCGCCGACGATTCTTCGACGGGCAAATCCGGCGTCACGATCCGCGTCGGACCGCTGGCGGACGGGTTCTACGTCGAGGACGACGGTCCCGGGATTCCCGAGGCCGACCGCGAGGACGTCTTCCGTCGCGGGTACACGACGGCCGAGGACGGGACGGGATTCGGGTTGAACATCGTCGCGTCGATCGCCGAGGCCCACGGCTGGTCGGTCAAGGCCTGCGAGGGCGAGGAGGGCGGTGCACGCTTCGAGATCACGGACGTCGAGACCGTCTGAGATCGCGTTTCGGCGTAGTTACCGGTTCGTCGGTCGTTTCCCTTCAGCCTGCACCTCGCGAACGTACTCGATGAAGTTGTCGAACAACCGTTTCGTTTCGCCGGCGGCCGCCAGGTTCTCGTCGTCGATGCCGGCGAGGACGGCGTCGATCCGGTCGTCGTCGAGGAACTCCTTGCCCTCGGTGACGGTCCGGGCGGTCTCGGCGTCGTACTCGGGGTGGAACTGGACGCCGAAGGCGTGGCCGACCCGGAAGCCGTAGTTGGCGACGTCGGTCTCCGCGATCGGTTCGGCACCGGGCGGGAGTTCGGTGACGGCGTCGCCGTGGGTGGCGAACGCAACGAAGGGATCGTCGAGGCCGGAGAGGAGCGGGGCGTCGCCGATCCGGCGGATCTCGCGATACCCGATCTCGAACTGGCCCATGTCCTCGACGGTCCCGCCGAGGACGTCGCCCAGCAACTGGTGGCCCCAGCAGACGCCCAGGACGGGCAGGCCGCGGTCGATCCCCTCGCGGACGTATTCGCGGGTCTCGTCGATCCAGTCGTCGTCCCAGTAGACCGAGGCGGCCGATCCCGTGATCGCGATAGCGTCGAAGTCGAAGGCGTCGGGGATCTCGCCCTCGTCCACGTCGAACTCGACGGTGTCGGTGCCCAGTTCGCGCCGGAAGTTCCGGCGGGTGTGACCCTCGTCGTCGTGGATGGCCGCGTTCAGGACGGCGATTCGGAGGGGTTCCGTCTGGTTCATCGAGTAGCGGTTTGTCATCGACTGGCAAGTCGGTTGCGCAACCGGAACCCGACGGGCTGAAAACGCGGTCCGGGTCAGGTCCGTGCGATCGGGGACCCCACCCGAAAGACGAACACGCCCCAGCCGAGGTACTTCCGGCCGTACTCGAGGTACGTCGATCGATTGTCGTCGATCCACCGGTAGAGGGCGTCGCGGTCCGGGTCGTCCGGGTTGTTCCTGAGGTACTCGTCGACCGTCTTCCACTGCTTCGCCTCGTATCGGTCCCAGTCGTCGTCGCTGGCACGGACGGTTTCGACGAGTTCGTATCCCGATCGCTGGGCTCGATCGAGGAGGTCGGGCAGCAGCGCGAACTGGTCCTCGTCGCCGTCAGTCAGCGCCTGTACCGCTTCGCTGGGCGGCTCCTCGGTCCAGAAGGGCTCTCCGACGACGAGGAGACCAGCGTCGTCCCGCAGAGCTCGACGTAACAGATCGAGCGTTCCCACGAGACCGTCCCCGATCCAGGTGGCCCCGATGCAACTGGCGACGTCGACGTCGTGATTCTCGACCGGGTACTCGGTCGCGTCCGCTCGCTCGAACGTGACCCGGTCGGCGACGTCGAGCTCCGCCGAGCGCTCCCGTGCTGCTTCGACGAAGACCTCGCTGACGTCCACGCCGGTGCCTGTGGCGCCGTGGCGGGCCGCCCACTGACACAGGAGTTCGCCTTTCCCCGACGCGAGGTCGAGCAGTTCCGTGTCGCTCGAGACGTCGCAGATCTCACCCAGCAACTCGAGTTTCGCCGCAGAAAGCGGGTTCTGGATGACGTGATCCGCCTCGGAAATCTCGTGGAATCGCAGGCTCATTCGGGAATACACGTCGGAGCAGTGAAAATACCTATCGGATCTGCCGGTGCGACCCACCGTTCACGGCGACGTCCGTCGCTCTCAGAACGCATCCTCGTCGCTCGCCCGGTCGAACAGCAGATCGTCGACGGCCTCGCTGGCCTCGATTTGCACGAGGTGGCCCGCGCCCTCGACGGCCTCGAACTCGCCGCGGGGGAGGTCGTTCGCCAGCGTCCGGCCGCCTGCCGCCGGCCAGATTTCGTCGTCGGTCCCGTGGAGCACCAGGGACGGGACCGTGATCTCGTAGGGGTCGGCGAGCTCGTCCCCGTCGATAGCGGCCGCCTGGGCGGCCCACCCGTCGCGGTCGGCGTCGTCGTCGGCCCGCCAGGTCGCGACGTCCTCGACGGCCTCGGGAAACTGCTCGACGAACTCGTCCGAGAGCGCCATTTCGGTCGTCTCCCGGAGCGCGTCGGAATCGTCCCGCGGTGCGTACAGTGCCATCGGATCGACGCCGTCGGCGTCCGCGGCGGTCCCGAGGAGCGTCAGCGTCTCGGCTCGGGCGTGGTCACGGGCGTATTCG
>Ga0102925_1002303_pt1 | contig 10510 bp, 13 predicted proteins | sample SalPonR1_A_D1_MG_FD_78216 | JGI IMG/M metagenome (GOLD analysis project Ga0102925, IMG submission 78216) | Salt pond soil microbial communities from South San Francisco under conditions of wetland restoration - Salt Pond MetaG R1_A_D1_MG | ecosystem: Environmental > Aquatic > Marine > Intertidal... | reverse complement strand
TGGAACTTGAAAAAAGAATCAACGAGTTCAGAGAGATTGATGTTGATAATGAAATTATTAAGAATCAACGATATGATGATATCATTGCAAACAACAAGGCGATCAAAGAAACTATTGAGAAAGAAAATGCTAGGTTAAAAGATATAACAACTCTTTCAGAAGAATATAATTCTTATAGAATGAAAATAGAAGAATTAAAGAAAATTGATATAGTAAAAGAATTAAAGTTTATTGATGATTATGAAGAAAAAATTGAAAAGAATAAAAAGTATGAAGACGCTACAGAAAAAATAAAATCAACAAAAAAAGATTCAAAGTATCAAAACGACAGAGTTAATGAACTTAAAGAAGATGTAAAAGAAAAATTTTCTGAATTAAAACATCTTAAAGAACATAGTGATATTTGTCCTGTATGTAATCAACAAATTGATAAAGAGTTAAATGAAAAACTTGTAGAGGAAAAACAAGAATCAATAAAAAAAAGTAAAGAGCAAATTGCAAAACTTCTTACTGAAATAGAAGAGATTGATATTCATAATAAAAAAGCTGATGATGCTATTAAAAAGTTAGAAGAAAAAATTGTTGAAACTGGTTTTAAGACACTTTATAGTAGAGAGTATCTAAATAAAATTTCTACAGAAATTAAAGAAGCTGAAGCTGAAATAAATTCATTGTTAGATAGAATAAAAAATGCTGAAGAATATAATAAAGAGATCAAAGAACGAATTAAAGATTTAGAAAATCAAATTATTGAGCCAGGTGAAGAACCAGAACATCATACTATGTTTCTTGAGAATCTTAAAAAGAAAATAAATGAACTTGAACTTGAAGCTGAAGAAATGCGTAATGAAATTATTGTAATTGATACTCAAGCTAAGTCTTCTTATGATAAAACTTATGTTGAAGAAACCAAAAAGAAGATTATTGCTTTGAAGAAAAAAGTTACAAAACTTGAGAAAAAATTAACAGATAAGAAAAATGAAGATGGATATTTTAGCGTGTTGTCTCAAGTTTTCTCAAATAAAGATGTTGGTTTTAAAAAATTCTTTATAAATAAAATGATTAAGATTTTTAATGAAAGAGTTAATTTTTATATTCCGTTCTTTTTTGATGATGATATAAAAATAACTTTTGATAAAGACCTTAACGAGAAAATAATTAGAAATAAAAGAGAAGTAAATTTTGGATCTTTTTCCTCTGGAGAAAAAACAAGATTTGAATTAGCAATTTCTTTTGCTATGTTTATGATGGTTAAAACATTCTTTTCAAGCACTGTAAATGTTCTTGTGTTCGATGAAATACTTGATAGAAATTTAGACAAAAGAGGATTTAATTCTGTTTTTGAAATTCTTGAAAATATTGGTAAAACAAGTGCAATTTTTGTTGTATCACATCAGGAATTTTATAAAGATAAATTCAAGCATCATATACAAGTAAAGCTAAATTCAAGTGGATTTAGTTATATCCATAAGGAGGTTTAATGTGTCTACTTTACCTGATGATGGAGAACAAGAAAAAGAACAAAGTGTCCTTGAGTTTGTTGATGAAGTAATAAAAAGAGAAAATAAAAAAATTATTGCAGAAAACAAAAAGAATAAAATGCAGCAAGAAAAGAAAGCTCTTGTGAATAGTTATGGTGCTGTTATGTTAGATAATGGTGTGGTAATAAATGTAAAATTTAACTTTTACTTTCTTGAGAATATTTGGACTCAATGGGTTTATGCTAAAACTTTCGGTATGGATAAAGAATTACAAAAATTAAAAGAAGCGACAAATGGTGGAGTTTTTAATTCTGGTGATGTTATGTTTTTTTTAGATGATGTGAAAATATTGTTTAGGCCAGAATTATATTATAACTCTTCTAATGAACAAAAAATGAATGCTGATATGAAAAATGCTATGATTAGTCATTATATTGAGAATACTATATTTAATCAAATATTTGATGAATATGAAGATGAATATGAAGATGAATAAAAAAGGGACTCAATTGAGTCCCTTTTGTTTTAACTTGCAGTTATACGTTTTTGATTCTTTTTCTTTTCTTCTTCATCATTCTTTTTCTTATTATTAATAAATCTTTTTTGAAGTTCTTCTTTTGCTTTTTGTTCTTTACTTTTTTGTGTTGATGTCTTAGCCTTCTTAAGCTCTTCATTTGATTTTTCAACTCCAGCCTTCATTGCTTTGCCAGCTGTTGAAAGTTTTCCTTTTGTATTTTTTATATTTTGCTTAGCTTGAGTTACTTTATCTCCAACTTTCTTAGATAATTTACTCATAGCATCTCTACCCTTCTTATAGGTTTCACTTTTCTTACCTTTTGAAACAACATCACCAACAGCAGCATCAGCTTTCTTTAATCCAGATTTCACTTTATTTTGAGCTTGTTGTATTTTTTCTTGAGTTGCTTGCCCAGTGCTTGATTTTTTAATTTTATCAGCTGTTTCTTTTGTTTTGCTTACAGCTTGTTTCATTCCTTGTGCAGCTTTTGAACCAGCAATTTTTTCTCCAGTTGATTTAACTTTATCTACAGCGTCTTTAAATCCTTTTGCTACTTTTTCGGTGCCAGTTCTCGTAGAATTTTTTATAAGATCGGCTTTTGCATTTCTTGTTTCAGATTCAATATTATTAATAGATTTCTTTATATCTCTTTTAGCGTTTATCTTCCAATCAGAAGGTAAATCAGGATCAGAAAGCCTTCCTTCTTTTTTTCTAACTGTATCAAGAAGTTTATTTGCTTTGTTTTGATAGTTTTTTTGTATTTTCTTTATTTTATTTATTCTTGATCTATCATTAGCATTATCTGCATTATACTTTTCAAGTTCAGTGTCAAATCTTTCAATAGTTTTATCTATAATATCTTGAACTTCTTCTGAGCTTTTTGTATCTACTTTTCTTTCTGGTTTTGAATCTTTGTCTTTTTTGGAATCATCATCACCAGATTCACTTTCTTTTGAATCAGAATCATCAGGAGCGTCATCATCAGATTTTCCTTTGTCTGGTTCAGAATCTTCTTCTGAATCTTTATCAGTTTTATCACTTCCTGATTTTTCATCGTCTTTTGATTCATCGTCTTTTGATTCATCGTCTTTTGATTCATCGTCTTTTGATTCATTGTCTTTACTTTTAGATTTATTTTCTTTTACATCTTTTTCAGCAAGTTCGTCACCAGTTTTAATAACTTGTTCTTTATCGAGTCCAACTTTATCTACAAGCTCTTTAAAGTCATCTTGTTTTGTAGCAAGGTCTTTGTCTTTTAGGGCTGATAAATTTTTTACATCTGCAGCATGATTCATAACAAAGATGGCCTTATAAACATTTTCAAACTCTTTACCTTTAGGAAGCTTACCGTCTTTTTCTAATGAACTTTTTACTTCGTCTATTAATTCCTTCGGTGCATTTTTTAATACTTTTTGAGCATAATAGATGTTATTTTTATCAGATTCAAACTTTTTGTTTTTTGGCAAGTCGTAGTTCCAGTCTTCGTATCTTGCTTCTTCTAAATATTCTTTAAATGATTTCATTAATAGTTCTCCAAAAGATTCTTTCACTTATCTTTACAACAGTCATCAGTAATCATTGACAAAATAAAATAAAAGATTTATAATTATTACATATATAAACAAAAGGGGAAAAAATGAGTTTTGTTCAATTACATCTTCATACTCATATAGGTTCTCAGCTTGACGGAATTGGTGATCCTTCTCAATATGCAAAACTTGCAAAAGAGAAAGGACATCCAGCTCTTGCAGTAACAGATCATGGAAGAATGAATGCTTTTTTTAAACATCAAGAAGCTTGTTTAGAGGAAGGCATAAAACCAATCTTTGGTGTTGAGGCTTATGTCGAGTTTGAGCTTGAGAGATTTGAAGAAAAGAACGGTAAGAAGAAAAGGATAAGAAATGAAAATATGCATCTCATTCTTCTTGCGAAAAATGAAATAGGTTACAAAAACCTATTGAAATTAAACTATCTCAGCAATAGTGACGAAAAACACTTTTATTATAGAAACAATATCCTCATAAAAGAAATCATAGAAAATAAAGAAGGTTTGATTATTGGTTCTGGTTGTGGTAACTCACCATTCAATAAATTATTCAGAGCTGGTGAAGAAGAAAAAGCTGAAAAACTTTATAAGCTTTTTGTCGATGAATTTGGTGATGATTTTTATACTGAACTTCATATGTCTGAATTATATGATAAAGATGAAGGTGATGATTATGATCAGAAAAAGATAAACGATTTTGAAATAAGAATGGCAAAGAAGTATAATAGAATGATTGTTCTTGCTGGTGATGTGCATTATCATCTGCCAGGAAAGGATCAGATTCAAACTTTAGCTATTGCAATTCGAAATAGAGATACTATTGATAATATTACATTTGAGATTGAATCAAAGAATCTTTATTATCATGATATTGAAGATTATAAGAAATTTAATAAACAATGGGATTATGGTTATACAAATGAACAAATTGAAGAATGGTGTTCAAATACTTTAAAGGTTGCAGAGAAATGTAATTATTTAATCCCAGAAAGAAATAGAATGATTCTTCCATCTGTCACTGAAGACGATGACTCTACAATTATTCAAAAAGCAAGAGATGGACTTGCAAAAAGATTTGGAGTTGATGATTACGAAGATTGTCCAAAAGAATACAAAGATAGACTATCTACAGAATTATCTGTAATCATCAGAAAAGGAATGGCAAATTATATTCTTATCCTTGAGGATATATTTAGATTTGCTGATAGTGAAAGTATTGTTCGTGGACCTGCTCGTGGTTCAGGTGGTGGTTCTCTCCTTTTATATGCACTTGATATTACGACACTTGATCCAATTAAATATGGATTAATTTTTGAAAGATTTCTTTCAGCAGAAAGAAGTCCTGATGTAGTTTTTGATTATTTTGGAGAAGTAGTATGATAAAAGAATTAAATGAAGTTTTCTTTGGTGAATTAATGAATGAAGATTTGAAGCAAAGAGTGATTCAATATGTAAAAAATAAATACAACATTGATATTAAATGTTCATTTAATTTTGAAGAAAGAAAAATAGAGGTTAGTTAGTGAAGAAAATTATTATTTTAGCTGGTTTTAGCGCATCTGGAAAAGACACTATTGCAAGATTGATAGAAAAAAATGGTGCTCATTTCATTATATCAAATACTACAAGACCTATGAGAGATTATGAAGATCAAGGAAATCCTTATTGGTTTATAACAGAAAAAGAATTTCTTGACATGGCTGATAAGGGCGAATTCATAGAACATAGAAAATATAACACTTTACTTAATAACATACCAGAGGTTTGGCATTATGGTGTTCATAAAAATGAAGTAAAAAATGATATGTTAAATGTTGTTGTTCTTGATATGATGGGTGTAAGAGAGTTCAAAGAGTATTTTGGAGATAGGTGTATAGTTTTCTTCATTAATGCTAGTGAAGAAGAAAGACGACGAAGATGTAGAGTTCGTGGTGACTATGATTCAAGTGAATTTGAAAGAAGACTTGAAGACGATAAAAAGCAATTTCCAATGGAAGTTATAAAACAAGAAGTAGATTATATAATTGAATCAACTGGAGCTGATGAAAATGTTGAGGAAATTTTTAAAATCATTAAGGAGAATGACAGTGGAACCAAATGAAGATTTAACTATAGAGAAACAAGATTATGCAAAAATTCTTTTTGAGCTTTCAAGAGCTAGGAATATTGATAGAGATACAGAAACAGAATTTACTTGTATTTGTGAAAGAGCTTGGTGTGGTGATGTAGCTCAATATATAGTTGAGTTAGAAAATAAATTAGCTATAACTGAACAACAATTAGATATGATGAAAGAAGATATAAATGCAAAAAGGAGAGATAATGTTTAAAGAACTACAAACAATGATTGATGATGTAAATGCAAGTAATTCAACGAATGATAAAATTGAATCACTTGCAAAATATCCAAATCTTGAAAAAGTATTAAGATACACTTACGATCCAATGAAACAATATTATGTTTCAAGTAAAACTGTGGATAATCATCCAGAGTCAAGCAATGAGTGGGAAGGGTGTAAAGAAGAAGATTTATTTAAACTTCTTGATAAACTCGATAACAGAGAACTTACTGGGCATGCAGCTCTTGCATCAGTTAAAGGATTTATCGAACAGTTTCCAGAAAGTAAAGAGTTAATCTATAGAATTATAGATGGAAACTTAAAGACAAGAATTAATGCGACTGGAATTAATAAGGTATTTAAAAATTTGATTCCAGAGTTTAAGGTTCAATTAGCTGAGAAATTTGATGCTGATAAAGCTCCATTTTTTGAAGGTAATGATATTTGGTTTTCATCAAGAAAGCTTGATGGAGTAAGATGCCTCGCTGTTTATAAAGATGGAAAGGTGAAATTATTTTCTCGAACTGGTAAGGAGTTTTTGACACTTGATAAAGTAAAAGAAGCAATAAAAGAAGAGATTTATAATGATGCACCGCACATTCCTTCATTAGATTTTGTCCTTGATGGAGAAATCTGTATTGTTGATAGTAATGAAAATGAAAATTTTACTGATGTAATGAAAGAAATTAGAAAAAAAGATCATACTATTGAGAATCCACGATATAAAATTTTTGACTTAATCTCTTATCAAGATTTTATAGATAAGAAATCAAAAACAACATTTTCAGATAGATATGAAAATTACATGAAAATTGAATCACCATCAGGAATTCTTGATCCAGTAGAGCAGACTGTAATAAAGAATACAGAACATTTTGAAGAGATGTCTGCATATGCAGATAATCATGGATGGGAAGGTTTAATTATTCGAAAAGATGTTCCTTATGCTGGAAAGAGAAGCAAGAATATGTTAAAAGTAAAATCATTTAATGATGCAGAATATAAAGTGATTGGTATTGAAACTGGACCATTTCGAATTATTAGTGAAGATACAGGACTTGAAGTTGAAGAAGAAATGTTAGCCTCTGTAGTAATTGAGCATAAAGGATCACAAGTGAATGTTGGTTCTGGTTTTTCGTTGAACGAAAGAAGGCAGTTTTTTGATAATCCTAAAGATATAGTTGGAAAGAAAATTACTGTTCAATATTTTGAAGAATCCGTGGATAAAGATGGTGATTTATCACTTCGTTTTCCAACTTTAAAAACAATCCACGGAGTAGAAAGGGAGTTATAATGGCAAATAGAAATTTTTTAGGTTCTCTAATTACAAAATTGTATATTGTATTTAGAGGAGAATGGAATCCAATTATTAACAAGTTTTTTGAAAGTAGATTCCTTGGAGTTCCAAAGATTGATTTTGAGAGAGATATGGTTCCTCTTTCAAAAGATGAATTTAAGAAAAAGATAACTGAATATCAGTATGTGTCAGATCCAGGCAAGGGATTTGTAGATTTTACATTTCTTGATCCTAAGTTCTTTTTTTGGGATGTTCTTCCTTATGGAAGAGACTGTGATGATTTTTCTTATATGTGGTATCTATGGGCTCGTTTTAATGAAGCTATTGCATATCAGTATATAGTTATTCCAAATTTTGATGTAAAGAATTCTCACGTCGTAACAGTTACTAAGGTTGGAGGTGTTTACACCATTTATGATTATCATAAAGAATATGAAGCAAGATCAATTTCAGACTTAATGAGTATTTATTTTGATGATAATTATAAAGGAAAGAAAAGCAGTAAGGATAAAGAATATACTTCTATTTCTTATGCAAGATTGAGACAGTCTGAAGACTTAGATACTATACGAGAAAGACTTGTTTAAAATTAGACCTTAGACCCACTCAAAAGAGTGGGTTTTTTATTGACAAAACAAAATAAAAAAGTTATAATTATAGTAAAGAGGGATAAAAATATGAAAATAACTTTTGGTGGTCATAAAAGAATGACTGTAACAAACCAACCATATGAACCAATTCAAGTTGAATCAGTTTTGATTATTGAGAAAGAAGTTGAAGACGGAACTGATATAAAGTCTTTTGAAAAACTTCAAGAAAAAGTTAATGTAATGTTAGATAAAGACTTAGAAAATAAAGTAAAAGAAACTATTCAGTCTCAACAAAAAACAAGAAACAAGATGAAAAGTATTTTGAGGGAGATTGATTAATGGAAAAATATACTTGGACTGAATTACAAGAAAAAGACGTTGAATCACTAAAACAAATAAAAGAAGAATGTTCAGAAAAACTTTATGAACTAAAGAAAGAAAAAGACAATTTAATCGTGAGTATTTTGTACCTTCAGGACGAGGTAGAGAAAAATGCAATTTAGAGTAAAATATAAAATAAACCATCCAACTCTTGATGATCCAATCGAAGGAGTAGAAACAGAAGCATCTTGGTATTTAATTGATCAACGTGGTAACTTTTATTCTCATAGTCCAATGAAACCAATTGAATCTTGTGATATGAGAATGTATGAAGAACTTACGCCACTTATTTTAATAAATGGTGAATACTTGACAATAAAAGAAATAGAAGAAAGAATTATGAAATGTGATCATAATTTTGTTTATATAAATAATTCTGGTTTTATTGGACATAGATGCAATAAATGTGGAAAAGAAATTAAGGAATAATATGAAAACTTGGAAAGATCTAAAAGAAATTTGCGAAAAATCAAATAGATTCCCTAAGCTCACAGAAGAACAATTAAAGAAATATAAAAAAGAAATAATTGTTGCAAAGAGATTTTATGATAATGATATAGATTTATATGAAAAACTCAAAGAAAGAAAAGAAGAAATTCAAACTCAATATATTATACCATTTCTTCTTGGATTTACTAATGAAATAATAAATGAAGAACTGCAATATATTCAAGTTAAGACTGGTGCTTCTGGTGGAATTGACATTGATACAGATTGGCAGGGTAATGGTCGAGAAAAAATATACGAATACCTTAAAGAAAAATATGGTGATGAACAAGTTCTTCATGTAGGAACATTTTCCACTCTTGGTCCAGCTTCTGCTGCAAAAGATGTCATGAGAGTTTATGGAATTGATTTTGGTGAAAGTAATGCTTTTACAAAAGTTCTTCAAAAAGAATTAAATTGGGAAGAGAATCTTGAAGTTATTAAAGCAGAACATCCTTCTGAATATCAAATATATAAAAAGCATCAAGCAATTCTCGATCTTGTTCCAGACTTCTTAAATAAAATTCGTCAATCTGGAAAACATGCTGGTGGAATTGTTGTTCTTCCAGATCCAGTATATAATCATGTTCCTGTAGATAGAGTTAATGGAGAAGTTGTAACAGCTTTTCCTGAGTCTGGTTCTGAACAAGTTTTAGATGAACTTGGAATTGTTAAATATGACATTCTTGGTATTTCTATTCTTGATGTTATTTCTGATACTGTTGATATGGTTGATGAAGAAATATATTTAATTGAAGATGATGATGGAATACAAAAAATTGTTCCAGCAAGTTATATAGATAAGGAGATTACACAGTTTTGAGAAATGAAAATTTAAGAATGTCAATTTTTGTTTTTATTATAGCTTTAATCTGTATTTCATTTTCTTTTATTATGCCTACAGTTATGATAAATCATGAAGATAATCTAATTATATCAAGAAGTCGCATTGAATCTGAAAAAGAAATTGTTGATGATTTTATATCAGATAACTTGGAAAAAGTAGCACAAGAAGAAGTAAGATATGAGAGAATGATGACAGAATATAATTCACGTTATAAAGCACTTGAACAAGAATATGCTGAAGCTGCAAATAGAATTAAGAATGGATTGGTCACAAGACTTCAGGCTGCAGATATGATGAATAACCTTAAAAGAAGATCAGAGGGTTTAAGACAGATTCTTGAGAATATAGAATATTCACATAATGAAGAACTTGAAATACTTAGAGAAGGAAGAGAAGATTTTATTCTGAGACAAAGAGTTTATGAAATCCTTTTAGATAGTGAATGAAAAGATAACTTTATATAATCACATGGAGTTATCAAATGAGAATTCTAAAAGAAGGAAAAGAAGTTTCCCCAGAAAAAGAGGGAAAGAAAAAAAAGATAGGGCTAATTATTGCTGGTGGTCTTGTTATATTTGGATTATTGGTGTTTTTTATAATACCTGGCGGACAGATTCAAGAGCAAATTGTTCAACAACAAGTATATGAGGATTATATTCCAGAAGTTCAACAACAAGAACAACAATTAGAGCAAACACCAAGAAAAGAAGCACCAATAGAACAATCACAAGATTATTCAGATTCTTTAGGTAGAGGTGGAAGCACTTCAACTCCAGTTTATCAAATTGTTCTTGGATTCATAAAAGATATAACAGCAATGCTTTCTACTTTAGCTGGTCTTGTTGTAGCTTTAAAATCATTAATTGGAAACAAGAAGACGAAGGCTACTTGACATAAGTAAAATAAAATATTATAATAAGGAAAGAGGGAATAATGGGAATAAAAAACGAAGAAGTAATTGTGCTTATTAGAAATAAGTTTAAAAGCATGGAAGATCATTTTAACGTAATGGAAAAAGAATTTGCT
>Ga0102925_1002302_pt1 | contig 10510 bp, 6 predicted proteins | sample SalPonR1_A_D1_MG_FD_78216 | JGI IMG/M metagenome (GOLD analysis project Ga0102925, IMG submission 78216) | Salt pond soil microbial communities from South San Francisco under conditions of wetland restoration - Salt Pond MetaG R1_A_D1_MG | ecosystem: Environmental > Aquatic > Marine > Intertidal... | reverse complement strand
TATTGATTGTTCAAAATCTATGGATTTGTAATAGGCGTTCGAATGAGTTGGGCTTAAATTAGAGGTAGGAGCATCAACGATAAAAGGGTAGGAGGTCGACAAATCTTCATTAAGCTTTATAATTGCATTAATTATGCACATTTTTAGGATAGTTTCATATCCTTTGCTTATTATAATAATATCACCATTTTTATCAACCAAATCAATTTCATAATTGCCTCTATCAATTAAGATATTTCCTGTTGCAGTCGTGATATGGTTTGTCATATTATGAAACTGTATATTTGCGACTTTCTCAATCATGTTCAGTAGTTTATCCAATTCTTTTGTCTTAACTCTAGATATAGTATTATGGATTTCGCTTATTATTTTAGATATTTCTAATTCGATTATTTTAGTATTAAGAGTACGAAGCGTAGGTAGAACTTCTTCAAATTCTTTTATAATATCATTAATCGAAGAAATGTCACGTTCTAACTTCTCTATTTTCTTTCCATAGTCATCATATCTTTTTTTATGAATGGAATATTTATTTTTAGAGGATTTGTGGTCTTCTAGAGCCCTGCCTATATTTACTTTATACTGAGCGGCGAGTTCGTCAATTTCTAACCTTTTATCTTTTATGTTTTTGGAAGTTATCATTATCTCATTAAGGATTTTAGCTTTTTCATTGTCAATATCCTTCATTTCCTCTTCAATATTCTCTGTGAAGGTTAAAACATCTTCAGGATAGGGGAATAGTCTTGAAATAGTTTTCTCCTTTTTACGGTTTAAATCATTTTTTTCTAAAGCATCTTTTTGTTTGATTAGCCTCTCATTTATTTTATGCACAGTTTCTGGATCATCCGCTTCGCATACCAAACACTTTTTTTCTCTTAAACACTTTTGTAAAAATGAGCGATGAGGCACCTCTACTGAATAATGACCTTCAGTTAATTTATCTTCAAGTTCATTTAACAAATTCTGGGCCTTCGTTATATCTCCACGAATTCCTTTTAATATCCACTTATTTCTAAATAAATTTGTTTGCTCAATTTCTAAGTCATTCATTTGCTGTTTAAGTCTCTTATGTTTTCCCTCTATTTTATTTATTTCTTTATCTAATTGTTGAAACTCACTGTAGGCGTCTAATTTGTCTTCTAACTTATTAATTATTTCAAAAGACTCTTTTCGCTGTTCCTTTGTATTTTCTAAAATATTTACTTTCTCAATCTTTTTCACATTTTGATCATCTATTTTTTCGTTTAACTCATGTAACCTATTATTATTTCTGTCTTCATTCCTCATTTTTCTTCTCTTCTCCTTGTTAATGTGATCTAAGGCGTCTGAAATATATTCTTCAAGAGCTTCATATTTAGGATAATATGAAATTGACTTCATAGCTCGTTGAAATGAGGAACCTTGATTGAGGTCTATTAGGGAGTCGATATCCTCTCCTTGGAACCAAATATAATCACGAAGCTCAACGGGAAACATCCTATCAAGTTTCACCTCGACTTCTTGGCTATTAGTAAAAACCTCTGAGTTTCCTTCGGAATAATACTGTAAGGTAAGGTTAGAAAATTTCAATTCCCATTCGCTCGAATTATTGCTATAAGATGAACGTACAGATCTCGTTATTACAATATCTTCCCATACCCCTTCTTCATCAAGAATAAACTTATCGATTTCAAGGACAACTTTTGCTTCTACAGTGTTTTCATTTACGCTTTCTGCTTCATGTAGTGCCTTTTTATTAATAATCCCCAGATATTTTTCCATATCTACATTCAACTTACCCTTTCCCTTTAAAAAAATTTTGCCAAACAGGTTCCAATAGAAAGCATTGAATAAGTTAGATTTACCTATATTATTTTCTCCCAATACAATATTTCTCCCTTGATCAAACTTGAAGTTGGTAGTGCCATAATATGATAGAAAATTAATTAACTGTATTCTTTTTATAAGCATAGTATTTAATTTATAATATTTTCAATTGTTTGAATAATCTTTTTATTTCGGGATCTTTCAGATGCCCCATTGTATTTACTTAAGACGACCAAATCTAAGAGTGAATTGAGAATTTCATCTAAATCCTCCTCTGAGAGCTCTAAAGATTTTAAAGCATCTTCATTCAGATTTAGCTCTTTCCATATTTGGTCTTTCATTTTATCTCTTATTGTTTTCATTCTTCTTCTAAGATTTCATTCATATATTTGTAAATATCGATGTCGTTATATTCTGCTAATTTAAAAGCTTCACAGTCATCAATTTCTTCTAAGTTGTCTGCTAAAGACGCGAAATTAGCGACTCGTCTTATTTCAGTTGTGTATAACGATTTTTCTAAATTGGATAAGCGATCACCTTCTGGAATTACCACCATATCATAGATGATTGAGTTTCCTGGCTTTTCATCATGAGTTCGAAGAAGACGGCCCCTTCTTTGTACAAATTGACGAGGGTTACCTGTACTACTGCAAAATATCCCTATTTCTGTTCTTGGAATATTCACTCCTTCATCTAGGCACTTCATAGCTAATAATATATCCAGATAGCCATTCTCAAAGTTTCTAAGAACTTCTTCCCTGTTTTTTAAGCCTCCTACAAATTTATATAGGTTATAGTCACGCTCTCTAAGAAAGCTCGAGTATAAATTTATTAACCTGGTATCTTCATCGCTTGGGTTATACTCTTCCTCTATATCGTAATGTGCCTCCTTACCCTCTGGGACGTAAACAAAGGTATATTTTATTCTACCCCCTTTTATTGCTTCAAGGTCGTCAAGTATACTGCCAAGTAAAACAAGTTTGTTTTTCGCCTTGTGTAGAATTCTTTTTCTCTCCAAAAGCTTTCTTTTCCCTTTCTCGGTAAATGTATTTGTTTTATCATCAAAATGTGACATAAGAATGGAAGTTATCCTATTATATTGGTCCATTTCCTCATTGGTCAACCTTACTAGGATTGGGTAATAGTCATAACTATTTAGCTTTTCTTCATCAATAGCTCTTTTCATGCTATACCTGTAGGTATATTTTGGGTAGAATGATTCAAAATACTTTTCTAGTTCATAAGAACCTTCTTCATCATAAACTCTTTTAGGTGTTGCCGATAAACCGATTCTTTGTTCTATTTTGAGAGGAAGATTTTGAAGGGATTGATTGCTTCCAAGATTATGCATCTCATCAGCTATCAATATTATTTGATTATTTTCTTCAAGCTCCCTTAAACCAATTTGAAATCTATTTGAATTGAAAGTGGCGTATGTTGTTATAATAATAATATTGTTTATTATTCTTTGATTTCTTAAAATGAATGAATACTCTTTATGCCACCCATTATTATCTACAGTCATTAAAGTTTTAACAAAATTGAATTTTTCAACCTCTTCCTTCCATTGATAGGCTAGTGTTTTGGTAGGAACAAGGATTATAGCTTTGCATGTTTTATTTGATTTATATTCCTCATATAAAATGTTTATAGCGGTAAGTGTCTTCCCAGTCCCCGTTGCCATAGCAAAGATTCCTTTCTTCCCGTTATCAAGCCACTTCTCATATGCCATTTTTTGGTAGTCTCTAGGCTGAAACCACTCAGGAGGCCTTGGTTCACTAAGGTAAGAGTTTATATTCTTCATGTAGCGGTTTTTATACTTTTCACGCTTATCACTATTAAATAGATTGTTTTTTATTAATGCAAGTTCTTTTCCATATTGTAAGATTTCAATCTCATCTTCAGTCCTAGCCTTATCTTTAATAAGAGATCTTATCCTGTCAGGAGATGCATATTTATAGTTCGGGTGTTCGTTATTCAATACTCTTATGATCCCCCATTTAGCTTTTTCTATTGTCTCTCTATTTGAGTCCGACTCCCATGACTTTAAAACTGTAAATGACTCGCCATTAACTAGTAATCCACTTGGAGTAAGATTGCAACTACCATTAGCAAATACCATATTATGTTCATGGTCAATTCCAACGAATTCTTTAAAATGACAAAGCCCTTCGTTTTGGCCATAAAAAACTGGCTGGATAGTTAAACGCTTATGGATTTGTAAATAATTTAGACAATCATAAAATAACTCAGCCCCCTTAGACAAAATATTCGAGAACTTTTTTGGTTCTTGGTAAAAAATTTTGTCTAATTTCTCTAAGTGCTCCACCGAATAATCATAATCAAGGAGGTTATCTAAATCTTTATCTAATAATATATGGTTTGTAATCATTTTAAGATTACCACCATTAATAAGGAATATTGTTAATGGCTCTGCCAAAATAGATATGGCGAATGATGAAAAATAACCTAATTTAATATATAGAGTCTTACTGTTTGGTATTACAGTTTCATAAAACTCCCATGGCTCAGTTTCGTCCCTTGAGTATAAAGTTTCGATTTTAAGTGCCTTGTAATCTTTTACATCGAGCAAAGCGTCATATTCCTATTAAGAGAAAATTATACTAATTTATTCAAATCACAAGACTTAAAAGTATAAGTTTTCCATTTATTTAGCAAAAATAAAAGCTATAATCTGGAGTGCTCCAATGCTTAGAACAGCACCGGTAGATTTATAAGGTTAACAAATTTCCAATTTGGTTTTACTTCGTTTTCCATCTCCATTCCTTTTTGGCTGCCTTTCCGTTTACCATTATGGGGCGTTGATTATTCAGGCTTAATATCTTCTATTTTATATAGTCTGTTAAAGTATTCCACTTCTATTTGATCTAGCTGCAATCAATATTCTGTAGGCTTTGATTAGAATTTTTCATTTTTTGACCGACCTCCTAGCGTCTTGATAAATGCGTTAACTTTTGCTCTTTCTTCGGAGTCCATACTAAGCTTAGTATTACTGTCTTAAATACATTACCATCCTCATTAAACTCATCTGAAAAATACTGAGGGCCGTATCCGTATAGGTGATTTCTGGTTCTCAATTCATATCTATACGTCCCTTTCATCACGTCTGTGACGCCAGCGGCATCCATAGAGTTACTGATTAACCAATTCAGTATACACCGTGAATAAACGTATATGATTGCTCTAAGGCACTTGAAATACTTTTTTCGATATTTAGGTGATCTCCTCTTTTGACCACAACTAATTGACTCTATATCTGAAGATCGTTTAGCAAATATGATTTTACATTTTGCTATTATCACCTGCTGGAAGGATGATATTTTAGACTCAGGGACCCTAAAACAGCTACTTGATAGTACAAGCGTCGATTGATTATTCTTTTACTTTAGTCAGCAATTTGCCGATGCAACTAGCACTCTTTAATGGATGATGCAAGTAATGTTCATCCAAAAATCGAATCATCTACACGCCAGTCCTAGTAATTTCATTGGTTTGTGGGTATCTCCACTTTGAAGAGGTCGAATATGACATTATAACTTAGTACTATTTATCTGGTGTTTTCAATTGACATGGAAATTGATTGAAAAAATTCCGTTTTAGGTTAAACATCACGTATAATTTATTACATTCACTTAAAAACACGTCCAAAATGTTCACACCAATAAAAAGTAAGAGAGTAGAAAATATTATAAGTGAAATCATTGACCAATACGCTGTTTCGGATACAAGTGATAGGCCTTGGATTATTGGTTTTAGCGGCGGTAAAGACTCTACTGTTCTTTTAACTCTAGTCTGGATTGCTTTAAGACGAATTAAGGATGACTTTTCTGATCCATTTAAATTAAGGCGGCCAGTATTTGTAGTTTGTAACGACACCATGGTTGAAAACCCAGTAATAGCCCAATATGTTGATAATGTTCTTTTAAATATCCAAAATGCGGCAAGAGACCAAGACTTACCGATTTTTGTAAAAAAAACAACTCCAAAATTAGATGAGTCTTTTTGGGTTAATGTCATAGGAAGAGGCTATCCAGTGCCAAATAATACATTTAGGTGGTGTACTGATCGATTAAAAATTAGGCCTACCTCAAGCTTCCTTCGAGAAAAGATCGATATTAACGGGGAGGCGATTGTTTTACTTGGAACCCGTTATGAAGAAAGTAAAACGCGTGAGAGATCAATGAGGAAACATGAAAGAACTGGAAGTAGACTCTCTAAACATTCTAATAGCCCAAACACCTTTGTTTATGCACCGATAAAAAATCTGATGTTAGAGGAAATTTGGTTTGTAATTAATACTGTTGACTCTCCATGGGGGTTTGATAATTCTATTTTATTTCAAATTTATTCTGATGCAAGTGCAGATGATTACGAATGTCCAACTGTAGTAACTAATAAGAAACACTCTTCTTGTGGTCAGAGCCGTTTTGGTTGCTGGACATGCACAGTAGTTAAGAAGGATAAATCAATGTCTTCGCTTATTGAAAATGGAAAGGAATGGATGCTTCCTCTGTTAGAATTTAGAAATGATTTGGTAAAGGGAAGAAATATAAGTGCAAACCGCTCTCCTACTAGAAGAAACGGAATGCTTGCTGTAACAGAAGAGGGGCATAATCAAGGGAACTACACACATGAGTATATGGTTGAGTTATTAAAAAAGTTGCTTGAAACGCAAAAAGTTGTCCGAAAATCAAAACCAGAGATTACATTGATAACTAACCAAGAACTTATTGCAATCCAGGTACTTTGGAATCGCGATGGGTTTTTTGACAAAACAGTAAGTGAAATATATCGTAAGGTTTTTGACAAAGAGCTTTCTACCAATAGTATTAAATCGTTAAACCAATCAGAAGAAAGAATATTAAGCCAAGTATGCAAGGATGAACCAGAAATTCATGAGTTAATTGATAATTTAATTTCTTTGCAAGAATCTAAAACACTGTTGGTTTCAAAATATGGTATTCATAGCGATGTAGAAAATAGAATTGAGGAGTTTGTAAAAGAAAAGGAATCATGAGAGTTACCCGAATTACATTAGATAATTATCAAGCATACGGAAAAGGTCAAATAAAACTTGACAGAAACGAACATAAAAATGTAACTATTATAGCGGGCAAGAATGGCTATGGGAAGACAACATTTTTAACTGCTTTAGTTTGGGTCATGTATGGTCCGCTAATGCAACATGTTGAAAAAAAATATAAAGCAGAAATAAATAGTCACGGTGGATATGAGAATTTTTTGAAAGCATGTGTGAATCAAAGCGCTATTAGCCAGTATGAAAACATGGAAGTCGCAGATGTTGAAATGAGTGTAGAAGTTGAGTTTTCTGACGTTATGATTCCATCCGTTCCGTGTCAAGAAATTTTGATAAAACGCTCTTATAGTTATAAAAACAATGATGAAAGTCTATCAATACTTATTGATGGCCAAGAAAATGAATTAACTAAGGAAGTTGGTTATGAAGTATTTATTAATGACTTTATTTTGCCTAGAGAAATAGCAAAATTTTTCTTTTTTGATGCTGAAAAGATCGTTTCGCTAGCCGAGGCTAAGACAAAGCCTGAACTTAGAAGTTTAAGCAAAGCATACTCCGAAGTTCTTGGAATAAAAAAGTATGAGGACTTGAAATATACTCTCAATACATTGTTGACAAAACTGCGAAGAAGCGGAGTGAAAGGTATTAGTCAAAAGAAGTTACAAAACCTTATTGAAATTGATGAGAGGCTAAAAAAAGCAATAAAGCTAAATGAAAAAAAGATTCAAGCTGTTAATGAATCTTTAAATGAGAAAAAAAATAAGATTGACATAATTGAAGAAAACCTGATTCGAGAAGGTAATTCAATTACGATCGAGGAACTGAGTGATTTGAAATCTAAAAGACTAGAATTAAAAGATGATTTAGAGTTAGCTAAAGACCATCTTAAAGAGGTGATGGATCTCGTTCCTTTAGCAATTGCAGAAAGAGAATTTGAATCATTTGTTATGCAACTAAAAGTCGAATCCGCAGCAAAAAAATCGAATAGTGAAATCGCTCTTGCTGAGATAAAAAAATTTTCGTCTGAATTAAAACGAAGGCTTATTTCATTGCCATCCTTTAAAGGGAAGGAAAGTGAAATTGAGCAAAAAATTAATGAGGTAATTAAGGAGAGAAAAAAAGACCTAGTTGAAAAAGAAACAAGGATATTCATAGATTATTCTGAAAAGGAAACTAGAGATATAATCGCTACATACGATTACGTTACCAATTCATTCAGAACACAGTTTGAAAACATTTCAAAGAATGAAAAGAATATTAGGCAGCAAATAAGCAGATTAAATAGAAAAATAAAGCAGGCAATTTCAAAAAAAGAGAATCCTGTTACACAACAATTAAATGCAGATAAAAAAGTGTTGAAATCTGCTGTAAAAAGCCAAGAAGAAGAAAAAAATCTTTTACTGCAAGAACTAGGCAAGTTAAAAGCTGAATTAAACTCTAATGCAAAAGTTCTTTCTGAATATGAAAAACAATTCAAATTAGCTGTAAATGATAGAAAGAAATACGAAACTACACAAAAGCTATTAGACAAAATCAATACGTTTATCATTCAAATAAAAGAAGATAAAAAGTACGCTCTAGAAAAATCAATTTGTCGTAGACTTCAGGCGCTAATGCATAAAAAGAGGTTTGTTTCTAAGGTTGAAATCCATATAAAAGATGATGTGATGGATATTGATTTAATTAAGTCTGATGGTAGTATCATAGATAAAGACTCAATGTCAAAAGGAGAGCAGCAACTATATGCTACAGCGCTTTTGAAAGCATTGGTAGACGAGTCAAAAATCGAATTTCCTATTTTTATAGATAGTCCTTTGCAGAAGTTTGACTTCGAACACTCGAATAATATCATTGAGCAATTTTACCCCTCCATCGCTAATCAAGTCATAATATTTCCTCTGCTTGAAAAAGAATTGACACGAAAAGAGTATATGGTATTAAAGCCTAATATAAATTCTACTTATTTGATCAGTAACAGTGGTGGAGTTTCATACATTGATAAAGTGGAGATTGAAAACTTATTTGAAAAATTCAATGAACAAACAAATGTTTTCACATATTAAAACCAGCACTTCAAATAAGCTTGTTGTTACTGAATTAACAAGGAAATTGAACTTAGGGCCAGAAAATGTTATTGCTCGGCTCGCTATTGCTCATAGTCTCCAAAACGGTAAAAAGCTGGACTTGGAGAACCTAGCTGATTCAGGGGGCAAAGAATATTCTCGTAGAGTTTTATTGGGCAACTATGAAAAAATTTATCTCGGAATGATTCGAAACCTATATGGAATTTATAATAATGACAAGGATTTGGGCAGATTAGTAAAGTTGCACCTAGATGACGGATTAGACCACTTCAAACATAACAAAGAAAAATTATCATTTCTAGACATTATAGGTTTCCATAAAATATAAAATTCAAAATTCTCTTTAAAGAGAAGGCTATGTTAAGATATAATCTAGAAATGGTTAATCAACACGAGCAATCGAAAATACTTTAAATACTTTTAGCCATAAATTATCAGATCCCAAAAACTCCCCTTAATTGAAATACATACAATTATCTCTAATGTAATCCAGATAAAAAGTGAACAGGTATTAAATATCGAGATGGAGAATATATCTTAAATTCACTTAGGTCCATTCCAGTTTCACATAATTTTATGTAAAGCGTAATGTATTTTTAGACATAGCTGTCCAAAACAATTTTAAGGCATAAAAATATAGCCTCAATATCAACAAGATAGAAGTTCTGAGTGGCTTATTTTCGAATCAGTTCTATGAATATGAAAATAACATCCCTGGCTTCATTTATATCGTGCTTTTTTCCATCCGATAGGCTAGCATAACAGGGCAGTCCTGTATCGTAATCCAGTACGGCGTGTCATTTGATCGCTCCTCTTTTAGCCCTGTACTTGGCCCAATCAAAAAGGGATAAGCACAAAGAGATATTCAAAGAGTCCATTACAAAGAGCTTCCTATTGAGTCTACGGTTATATATTCGTCTTTTTTGAAGCGAAGGCTCATTTTTTTCGAGTAGAGCGAAATAAAGATCACGAAACACCTCATACCTGCGACTCTTGTTTATGTAGCTAATAGAAGATTTACTAGCTGCTTTTCCTACGCCCATGTGTTGTAAATTACCCGCGGCGCTGCGGAGTACCATACTAATATCCCGTAAAGAGTGGTAATCTGACATTTGCATAAACAGCATGGCCACTAAATGAGTCCAGCTCGTAATTCCCTTGTAATGCTTATCGGATTGATATTGTTCACAATCTTTTGGAACGAAACACGATCAACTAACTCGAGAACTTGAGAAAAAAGAGTTATTTTTGAGCTTAGCATGATTGTTTGGTTTAGTCACCCCCCTAATTTAGGGAAAACGGTCATGCCATTTTTTTAATCTTTAATATCGTTTTGGACAGGTGTGCAACATGTAAACTCTCTTTAAACTTCCAGCATTTACAGGTCTTTGCAAAAAGATTATATAAATCTGGACAATTTCTTCTTTACATTTTGCTAAGTGCTTGTCAGCGGCGATAAAGCCTCGTATTTTTATAATATCACTAAGAAAGGTATATCCTTTAGTGAAGTAGCTCGTCATAATAGCTGCGTGACCAGCATATGATTGGATCAGCCTGGATA
>Ga0102925_1002291_pt1 | contig 10538 bp, 9 predicted proteins | sample SalPonR1_A_D1_MG_FD_78216 | JGI IMG/M metagenome (GOLD analysis project Ga0102925, IMG submission 78216) | Salt pond soil microbial communities from South San Francisco under conditions of wetland restoration - Salt Pond MetaG R1_A_D1_MG | ecosystem: Environmental > Aquatic > Marine > Intertidal... | reverse complement strand
CTTTTCATCAATAACCAGTGAAAGCGGGCGAGACTTTTCTATGCCCAGCCCAACGGATCGCAAGAACCCATCTTCCACAAACTTGAGTGGAATTCCATGTTTTTGACAAATCAGTTTTACGCGGTCTGGGTGTTTGTATGACCATACAAAAACATTCGGCATATGGAATTTCGGAATAAGGTCTAGAAGTGTGTCCGACACGAAAGGGGAATGCCCCATAAAAACAACATTATAATCCTTTAGGATATCCCGCATCCACGTTTTCCAGTCTGAGAACCCAATCAGAATGGCAGTTGGTTTCTCCTGCTTGTGGGATTCAGCTATTCTTCTGGCAACTTCCTTGTGCTTGATCTCTGGATACCGTTTGTAGATCGCGTCCTTAAAAAACTGGCGCGGCCTCTTGACTAGCTTCATGCCTTTACTCATTTCAACGCCTCCAAACTTTTCATAGTGCAGAGCAACTGATGGAGTTCCTTTATCAGCACCATGTTCGGCCCATCGCTTGGCGCGTTATCCGGGTTCTCATGTGTTTCGATAAAGACCGCTGCACAGCCAATGGCGATGGCCGCCTTTGCAAGCATTGGTACAAAGCGACGTTCGCCGCCGGATGATGTTCCCTTACCACCGGGCTGCTGGACCGAATGCGTTGCATCGAACACCACCGGATAGCCCGTTTCGGCCATGATGGGCAGGGACCGGAAATCTGTAACCAACGTGTTATAGCCAAAGCTGGTGCCGCGCTCGCACAGCAAAAGCCGCTCATTCTCAGTCGAGGCGATCTTGTCTGCAACGTTTTTCATGTCCCAAGGCGCTAGAAATTGGCCCTTTTTCACATTGATCGCAGCGCCGGTATTGCCCGCCGCTAGCAATAGGTCCGTCTGGCGACAGAGGAAGGCCGGGATCTGTAAGATGTCCACGACTTCTGCGACGGGGTGGCATTGCTCGGCCGTGTGAACGTCGGTCAGAACGGGACATCCAAAGCGCTCTTTGACCTCGGCAAGGATTTCGAGCCCGGCTTCCATACCCACGCCACGAGCCGTCGAAATGGAAGACCGGTTGGCCTTGTCGAAGCTTGATTTGTAGACAAAGGGAACACCGGCTTTTTCAGCCACCTCCGCGACCTTCTCCGCCATCATCAGCGCATGATCCAAACCCTCAATCTGGCAAGGCCCAGCGATCAATACAAATGGTAGGTCATTTCCGAAAACAACATTGCCTACGGGTACCTGCTTTTGCGTCACGTTGTTATTCACCCATCATCTCCAACATATTTTCAACCATCGGAATGTCTTCCGGATTATTCACTTCCCAGAACTCACGCCCCTGAGACTCGATTTCGACACAGTGCATGTCGCGGCCATTTTCAAGAAAGCGGAGTTGTTCAAGGCCTTCGGAGCGCTCAAGATTTCCCTCAGGCCAGCTCAAGTATGCCGAGAGTGCGGCAGGCCTGTAGGCATAGACGCCGACATGGTGGAAGGTGGTGCCCGATCCGTAGGGCAGAACTTCCTTCGAGAAGTAGAGCGCTCGTTTTGTCGCGTCGAAAACGGCCGTTGTGCCCCCTACACGCCCATGCGAGCGATCATTGCGAAGCCGCGCCAATGTTGCCTCATCGCATTCAAGGACCGGGGTCGCTGCATCCAACTGAGGATTCCGCCGCAGTGCGCCAATCAGATTTTGCAGAAACCAGACCGGTGTCAGGGGCGCATCACCTTGCAAATTGACGACGATGTCAGGGGTCTCGGCGATGTTGCCAAGGGCGTCAGCGCAGCGCTCTGTGCCATTGCGGCACTCGGGTGAGGTCATAACAATTTGGGCGCCAAATGCCCGGCAGGTCTTGGCGATGCGGTCATCATCTGTCGCCACATAGACGGCGTCGGCCTCTTGCACGGCATTGCCTGCGCGCCAAGTATGTTCAATCAGCGTGCGGCTAACACCATCCGCGCCCTTGAACGTCGACAACGGCTTACCCGGAAAGCGCGTCGAGTCATAGCGCGCAGGGATCATGATCACCACGCTCATTGATCGACACCTGCGCGCAGGCAGTCATGGATGTGCAGCAAGCCACACAAATCCCCGTTCTCCGCAACGACGATTACGCTGGTGATACCTTCGGCATTCATAATCCGAAGGCCCTCTGCCGCAGTTGTTTCTGGCCGGATCATCCTGGGTTTTCCGAGGGAAAGATCAGCGGCACATAGTTGCCATAGGCGGTCTGCATTGCGTCGCATATCACCATCCGTGATGACACCTATCGATGTTTCTCCATCGCAAACGATTGCAGTCCCAAATCCTTTGCTGGACATTTCGATGACCACGTCTTTCATCGGTGCAGACGGTTTGACGATAGGAAGAGCGCCACCTGTATGCATGATATCAGACACTTTCAAAAGGCGTGCCCCAAGTTTGCCTCCCGGATGATATCGGCGAAAGTCTTGCGGTTTGATACCACCAAGGACGCTCACGCCAACAGCCAAAGCATCACCAAGTGCCAAGGCTACGGTTGTCGAAGAGGTCGGGGCAAGACCGTTTACACATGCTTCTTCTAATCGGCCGTGTGCGATAGTAATTGTGCTTGTTTTTCCAAGGGTGCTCGTCTCCAAGGCAGTAATACTGATCACTGGTATTGAGTATTCTGCACAATAAGCAAGGAGGTCAGACAGCTCCGTTGTCTCACCAGAATTAGAAAGCACTAAAACCACACTTTTGTCAGACACTATGCCAAGGTCACCATGGCTTGCCTCAGCTGCATGTAAGAAAGCGGCTTGTTTCCCCAAGGAACGGAAAGTTGATGCGATTTTGTGGCCGATATGGCCACTCTTCCCAACACCTGAAACAATAAGGGACCCTTTTGACTTGTGAATAAGACTAACAGCAGCCGGGAGCGCTTCTGCTGTCTTGTCAGCCGCCGCCTGCACGGCGGCGGCTTCGGTGAGAAGCACGTTAGACATTACCGCTTTAAGTCTGTCGGCTTTTTGCTCAGCCGTGCAATTTTGGACATGCCCTTCTCTATCCTTGTCATACCACTCATCTCCACCATTGATATTTCGCGTAAGAAAGTTGGAAGGCGATGCACCAACGCTGGCGTGCTCTTCGCCTGTGGCACTGTCTTCTGTGGCAACACCTCGTGTATAAAGGGAGAGCTTATTCACGCGTTAATCTCCTAGATTTGACGTCGTGGAGGCCACACCAAGGAGTGGCGACAAAATAATAGACATAAAACGCTGTAAATCAGCGGCATCTGCCGAGGCGACATAGGTGATATCTGACGGTTTGAGGCGAAACGCATTCGCGAGCAGGAGGGCGTCTGGCCGCGAAAAATCAAAGCGATAAGCAGTCGCCTCCTTGCCCGGTTCTGCTGGGCGAAACACATAGACAGATCGCGTTTGCGCAACCCTATCGTTCAATCCACCAACTTCGGCAAGGAGGTAGGCGAGATGCGCATTCTCCACAGGGACCTTGATATTGCTGGGCCGGCTTACACCGCCATAGACTGCAAAACGTCTTGGCTCGTGGGAGACCTGAACGGTGTCGCCTGGCAAAATAACGATGTTGTTGGTTATGTTGTCCATGACCTCGGACAAGCCAAGTGAGGCTGAGGTGTCAGCACGTTGAACAGAGATAGATATTTCCCAAGTGGGCTGGGGAACTCCTCCAGTTTGAGCAATGAGGTCAAGAAGACGTATGCCGCGAGGTGGTATTGCAATCCGACCAGCGCCTCTGACTTCCCCTAAAACTGTTACAGATCGAGACTCTGTTGCAACAATGGTAACCGCGATTTCTGGTTCAACCACCTTGCCCTGATAGCGTTCAAGCAACAGGTGGCGAAGCTCGGAGGTCGTCAACCCTTGGGCGTTAATTCTATCCGCATAAGGAACCGTGATGTTACCAGAATTTGACACCCGGACATTTAGTACTGTCTCACGCTTCCCAGCTGTCGCGAATAAACCGTCATCCGCAACTTCCCATATGCGAATTTCGAGCTTATCACCCACCTCGACTGTTTCATCCGTATCGCGGAACTGCTCTTCACGGAATTTGATCGGAAAGGTTTCAACCGCTTGTGATGCTTTTGGTAAAGAGTCCGTGGTAACGTTTATGACTTGAAATGGTAGCGTATTTCCCTGCAAATCAGCACCCTCAATCGCGACACGGTTGATGGCCGTGGCATCTGGACCAAAGGCGGGCATAGTCGAACACCCCGGCAGTACAGTGGCTAATCCGGTCAGCAGCATCGCTCCGTGCATCATGCGTTGGCTCATCCGCTCACCTTTTGGGGAGAGCACCGCAAATGCTGCCGCTGCTGCAACTTGCCGATAATCCCTGCAAAGGCAACTTTGCGGCCTTTGGAAGCGTAAAAATCTCCAGGAATAAGGCTTTGCACCTTAAGCTCTGACATGAACGCGTTTACAAAAATTTGCGATCGTGCGTGCCGAAGTGTGAAAAACGCCTCGATATCTGCCTCTGTTTCGCCAAGCGTCACCACGTCGTCATGTCGAAAAACTGCCTCCCCGAGGACCATGATGGGAATGTCATGATGAAGCGCGGAAAAGGCAGAGGTAGAGTTGATCACAAGCATACCACTTGCTTTTTGGGTTAAGTCGCCCATTCGACCAGAATGCAAAATACTGATCCTTCGCCGATCAAGCCGGAATTGTTTCGCTTTCTGCAGAATCAATCTTTTGATAGCGGCGCTCTGGCGCTCAAGCGGATGTAACTTGAACACAATGTGCTGGTTTGTGCCGGAGACCAAAAGCGCTTTAAGGCTTGCATCAATGAGCCTTGTTGTAGACCACCCTCGCGCTGCAAGCTGAAGCTGGCTGTCGCTTGAAACTTGCAAGGGAACGAGGATATAATTGCGTTTGCGATTTAGAAACCGCCTGATTGGGAATTCCGTTGCACGTGCGATGACACGCCGGAGCATATGGACTCCCCAACTCCAAGCTAATGATAAAACGCGTTCCCGCGGTTTGTGGAACAAATGTTCATCAGACACCTTCGAGGCGAGGTCTCGTACAAGATAATACACAGCCCCCCAGCAGCTCATTTTCGGGAATGACGAACGCTGTGCCTCTACGGCAGGAGCCACACCGGGTGTGTAGCATATTGGGGGGCAGGTCACCTCCCAATGTGTGAGCGGCGAATGATGATTGTTACCGCCCCACTCACAACTTAAATAGCCCGATCGCAGGTAGCCTTCTTCCAAACTTATGACGTCTACGTCAAAAAGCTTAGCAATGCGTCGAGCAATCTGGTGGGCTGGGCGATTGGAACCAAACAGTATAATGGCTTCTGGGGGCTTTTGTGTGAGCTCAAAGCGCAGCCAGGTCTCCCATTCGTCCAGTGTGCCTGAAAATCGCACGACCTCCTTACGATTAGCAAAAAACCGGTCACCGGCATTGAAGGTGACATGCTGCGCATCCCAGCCGTGACTCCGCAAGCGACCTTGCAATTCCTTAAAAAAGGGACCGACAGGTCCCTGTAAAAGCAGGATCCTACTTGAGCCTTCCACAATTTGAGGACACTTCATTTGTCGGACCTAATACACTGCAGGACAAGAAGCGCGTTCACAACCAACTCAGCTTCAATGCCATACGGCCTCACCTTGGTATTTTGAACAGTCTTCAAAAATCCAAGTGTGGGGATCGACATTCTGGCGATCAATCCAATTTAGGTTATTGATCGGGGCTTGGAGCAGCGCCAACTCAAGTGCGGCGTGTAAAACTGGCACACGAAGCGAGACATCACCTAAAACTTGGCGATGGGTGCCATATTCGTCGGCTTCAAAATCCTCTGATAGCAAAATTGTCGGTTTATCTGGCGCGGTATCGCGAAATTGACGCAATTGGTCGAAGTGCCCGAGTATGCCATTACTGAAGTCAAGATCAATCAACACAAAATTTACACTTGGCTCTGCTTCAATAGCCCCCAGCAGCGCTTCATAGGTTGTTACATTTTTAAGCACCGCTTCGTTTTCGAGAAACACCTCGAATAGGCTCTCCACCAAACGCTGTCGTCTGCTTAGGAGTACACAATTCGCATCTGGGCCATCATAAACGCTAAACATCCGTTGTCCTCGCTCACCACCACTTTATCTGGTATCAGTGCGAGTGCGTGCTTGCATTGTGACTTTGGATATTTAGGGCAATCTTAAGTTTGTCAGTCGCGCATATGACATCTCTGTTAGTTTTGTGCTCGGGGTGTTTGATGGGTAATTAGGAGCCTGACGCAGGCACGCGGGTTGTCCCTAAAAACTCTCTTGCCTCGAAATGTAACACTATTGAAAGTCCCCGCAGACACTCAAAATCATGAGCATCACAGGCCTGCTCAACATCGAGCAATGCTTGCCCCAGGTTATGCAAACCCAAGACCAAAAAGCTACCGGCAACATAATGTGCTGAGCGAGCGAGTTCATCAAATTGCGATAGAGTAAGTGCTTTGTCTTGAGGCTCTGGAAGCTGTTCAAGAAGCTGCATAAGATCATGTTGCGCTTGCAGCTTTAGCTCTTCGCCCTCTGGGCCGTTGAGTTCGTCGGTGCGAACTGGTCCCTGTTTCATTTTGTCATTTGAAGCCCGCAAGTACGTCTCATCTGTAGGATATTTCCTCTCTTCCAGCGCATCACAAATCACACTGTTAAGGCGCTCCATATCAAACGGTTTAAATAAGATCGCATCAATACCACCGGCTTGAACCGACACTCTTTGTGGCTTTGTCATCGTCGTTTTAGCGGTAACTGCAATGATACAGGATTCACGCGCATATCGAGAGTGTCGCAAACATCGAGCAAGGTTTTCTCCCGCTAAATGCGGCATGTTCAAATCGGTCAGGATAAGGTCGAACCTGCTGGCAATTCCCTTTTCCAAACCTTCAAGCCCATCAGCTGCTGATACAACCCAATGCCCTAGTTTGAGCAAAATCCTTTCCAGCAGACGACGATTTGTTGGGTGGTCCTCAACGACGAGAACCCTTAGTCTATTCTCTACATTTCTACGCAATTCTGACAAGTGTTGAGGCTCGGCCTCATTTGTCTGAAACAAAGTATCAACGTTAGCGGGGTCACAATCAGGTTGCTCTTTCAGATCCGTGGAAAGAGGAGCAGGAATGGTTACCCTGAAAATTGTCCCCCGTCCAAGCTCGCTTTCAAATTCGATCTGTCCTTCCATGGCCGCGGTGGTTCGCTTCACAATACCCAAGCCTAGCCCAGTCCCAGCAGGATTTTTCGATTGACCGGGAAAGCTTGAAACGAAGTCTTCGAATACTGTGTCCCGGTCTTTATTGGGGATCCCAATCCCGTTATCTGAGATTGCAACTTGTAATGCTGGTTGCCCCGCTAACGTTGCCTCTGTGGCCAAGACCTCAATGGTACCGTCGGCTGTTGCCTTGATCGCATTGGAGATGAGATTGCGGAGTATTTGCAAAAAATCACGGGGAGAGCCATATAAGTGTCTTGGCCCTGCCCACCTGAATACTAACCGGTCACCTCGAAATTGTGCCAGCGGCTTCATTTGCACGATAACATTTTCCGCAACACTTGCAGCATCAAACAGTGTTTTGCCAGAAGTTGGCATGTTTTGGCCGCTTTTGGCAATTTCTAGAATATCCTCGACCTGCTGGAGTGCAGCCCGTGCGGCTTCTTGGATGATATTAAGATAGTATGCGTGCTGCTTATCACCTTTGTGAACCATATCTGTCGCCACAACGATGCTATGGAGAGGTGTCCTCATCTCATGGCTCATGGTTGACAAAAAACGCTGCTTTGCTGCTGCATCTTGTTGGGCTTGAGCCAACGCTTTTCGCGTCACGAGGCGCGCCTGTCGCTCTGATGAGAGGTCTCTGACAAATGCGACAAGAACTTTTCGATGCATTTGGTCCGTGACGCGCGTGACGCGTAACTCCGCAGGAAAACTCTTGCCGTTTTTGCGACGCGCAATAATCGTCTTGGGATGTATACCTTGTGTCAAACTACTTTGATCTTCGAAAAAACTATGTAGATGAGCATCGATATACTCGCGGTTCAGTTTTGGTGCCAGTTGCTCTATGGCATCACAGCCAATAAGCGAATGATGGTCGTATCCAAAAATATGCTCAGCTGACTGATTGGCATCAATTATCTTTAACGTCCAGTCGAGGACAATTATTCCCTCTCCAGCAGCTTGCAGAAGTTTTTCGCGATACGCTGTGAGATTTCGTTCTGCAGAATTTTTCGCCGTAAGAATGCGTGAAAGATACACGAATAGTAGGCCAACGACCGACAATAAGAAAATTAGTGCAAGTAAGGACAAAAAATACGTCCGCAACGCTGAATAAATGTCTTTGCGTTCCTTTTCTTGATCCTCGATCGCTGTATGCATGGCTTGCAGGGCAAGCTCTCGAACGCCAGTCCTCATTTCTTCTGTGATCTTCAAAAGTGCAATGAGGTGTTTGGTCGATCTAAACGCCTCGGCATCAATCTTTTTCGTCAAACGGTTACGATCCATAAGCACTTGGTTCAGAGCTTGCTCTATTTGCACCTGCTCAGCAAACATATCATAACGATCAGCAACGGTATCAACGCGTGAATAAAAAATATCAAATTGTTGACGAATTTCCGATCCAGCCTCCGAGGGCAATTTCCCGTGCGCCTGTGCTTCACGTAATGCACTGAACAAGGCAATCTGGAACCTTTTATAGGCCACTTCCACTTGGGCGAAGTTCCAAGCATCACTGTCTGATCTAGCGAATGAAAATTGCTCCACTTTCTCCGAGATTTGACTGGCAGTGTTCAGCAACGCGGTCAAGCTCAAAGCCAACGCCAAAAGGGCGCTCAAAAGCTGCCATCGTGCCATCAGTTTATTTCGGGTCTGCTTTGAAACGTAACTCGATTTTTGTCAGTTGCCAGACTGCAGCACCAAAATAGACCTCGCTCTTATATTCATCTTCTTGGTCAAAAGGGAACATGACCCAAAGAGGACCCTTTTCTCTGATCGTAAATGGTCGGCCGTCAATTCTATTGGCCACGATCGGATATGTTTCCGAGAAGACGTCGGGATCGAGTGTTGCTTTATAATCATTCGCGGCAATAAGATCGATGGCGAAATCGGGGTCAGCGCCGACTTGCTGCAAAACGTGATGTAGCGATGGCCCAGAAAATTCATGTGGCTCTTCCGTCCATAAGGTCGTTGTGGTGAAAGACTGGCGATCCATCTTCATTAAATCTTCATCAGTCAACTCAATCGAATCTCCGCCATCTGAAAGGTGAATGGTTAGAAGTACCTTTGACTCAACTTCCTTTGCGGTTGCTATCCCTCCAGCGATAAGAGTAAAAGCCAACATTAGGATGTTTAAGTTTGCGTGCGGTCGAAAGATCATCTGGAACTCCATTTTCATCCCTCCACCAATCCCTACAGCAACCTTGGCGCTAGAAAAAGAACACTTAAGTTTCTTCACCATACTTTCGTGTTGTTTGACGGCGCTAATTAACGAGCCATTTTGTGCAAAGGTGTTGCGAGTACTCTAATGCAGAATGGTACTGGTCTTGAATTCGCTTTAGTTTCGTTCGTGATGGTAGGCCGGCCGATACCCGAAACGTCTGATGACTAGAATATCCTTTGATAATGTGGAAAGTGACACAAGAGGTTACAAATGCAGAGAAGCATGGACGAAGCATATGACCAAAATCATGATGACATAATCAAAGTGCTTATTGCCGATGATCACAAATTGATTTCCGAAGCGCTCAGGTCGACACTTAACGACAATCGTGGCTTCCAAGTCGAATTGGTCAGTTCCCTAAGTTCAACGATTGATGCGCTGCGGCCTACGGCACGTCCTTTCGATATTATACTATTAGACATCTCTATGCCAGGTATGTTGGGGTTGCGATCCGTAAAGCGGGTTGTTGAGGCTGCAGGTCCAGGAGCAGTCGTAATTTTTTCTGGTACAGTAGAGCCAGAATTCGTTTGGCAAGCCATCACTCTTGGCGCCAAAGGGTATGTCGCAAAAGATCAGCCTCTCCGCAGCCTGCCTTCAACGCTTCGGTTGATTGCTGATGGACATGAATTCGTCCCAATGTCTATATCACAACACAAGCTTGACGCCTCAAAAGGCACAGCACAACTTACGCAGTCTGATAGATTGATCCTAAAATCTGTCGCCGAGGGGAAAACAAACAAGGAAATTGCGCTCGAACTACAGGCAAGTGAAGTAGCTATAAAAATGAAAATGCGAAGTATCTGTAATCGCCTTGAAGCACGAAACCGCGCGCACGCCGTGATCGTCGCATCGCAAAAAGGCATCATCTGATACACGCCAATTGGACTGATACTTTGTATTACGCCCGTTTCATCGTCTACCACGACCGGAGTGACCAAACGAGATAAACTGGCATCAGCATTCGCGCGAGTACTGCACGCCGCATAAAATTCCCTTAACGTTTCACCATCACATACTCGAAAATAGCTTGACGCCCTACTTTAACGCGTCGCTGCACAAGATCACAGCGCCCCTGCAAATACATTTTTCGGGCGAATTCACCGAGACTGTACGCGTCTAGAAATGGGCCT
>Ga0102925_1002288_pt1 | contig 10540 bp, 8 predicted proteins | sample SalPonR1_A_D1_MG_FD_78216 | JGI IMG/M metagenome (GOLD analysis project Ga0102925, IMG submission 78216) | Salt pond soil microbial communities from South San Francisco under conditions of wetland restoration - Salt Pond MetaG R1_A_D1_MG | ecosystem: Environmental > Aquatic > Marine > Intertidal... | reverse complement strand
TTCGATCCATTGACCGGTTCGTCGACTTGAGCGGCATCCGTGCCCATCTTGCGGATTTCTACAGTCACACGGGGCGGCCATCTGTCGATCCCAAGCTGCTGATCCGGATATTGATTGTCGGTTAACCACGAAAGTTGCCTGATCATGCTCTCGGGCCATCTGGGAAACTACACCAGCTTGACGGACGTGAACGAAAGGCGCGGAGCGCCCGGCGGGAGGGGAGCCGGCAAGAAAGGGCAGAAGGACGGCGGTACCTCGTATTCGGCAGTGTTCTTCACCACAACTGCCCCGAGATCTAGCTGCGTCTCGCAAACGCGCGCGGCGTCCAATTGCCCAGCCGGCGTAGGAATTCGGGCGCCTATGTGTCGTGCTTGAAATAGGGTTCGGGCCCCCCAAGATTCCCGTTCCGTTCCGACCGCCAGATGCCCGGCGAAAGCCCCGTAGCGCGCCGGAATGCTCGGCTGAAGGACGCCTCCGACTCATATCCCACGGCTTCGGCGATCAGGTAGACGGGACGGTCCGTGTCGGCCAACTGTCCGGCGGCGACCTGCATCCGCCAACTGGCGAGATAGCTCATCGGCGGCACACCGAGCGCTTCCCTGAACGTGTCGGCGAGGACGGTGCGAGATACCCCGACTGCGCGCGCGAGCGACGAAAGCGTCCAGCCACGCGCCGGGTTCTCGTGCAACAGGGTCAGGGCTCTGGCAACATGCGGAATGCGCAGGGCCGCGAGCCAGCCGCGTGCGTCCTCCGACAAGCGCTCGGCATGGATGCGGATGGCCTCGATGAAGATAAGTTCGCTCAGCCGCGAAAGCACGTTCCGGCCGCCACCACGACTGTCTCGGCCCTCGGCCGCAGCGGCGCGGATCAGGCTCGCGAGCCAGCCGTCCCGCTCGGAATAGCCGTCGGTGATGACGAGCATGGGCGGCAGCGCCTCCAGCAGCGGATTGAAGGGAACCACGTCGCAACCAAGGAAGCCGCAGATCAGGCGCACCGTCTGCGGACCGTCCCCGTTGCGGCTGAGCATCAGCGGTTTGAGGCCCTCGGGCTGCGGCGCGTCGAAGATCGCCGGGTCGAACGGTTCCCTAAGTCCGGGCTCGCTCGAGAGCACGTGCGGCTGGCCCTGTGGAAAGACGATGACGCTGCCGGCGGTCAGCCGCACCGGCTCGTCCGCGCTGTCGAGCAGTCGCGCCCAGCAGACGCCATTCGCGACCACGTGGTAATTTATAACGTGCTGCGCGTGCGGCATGATCAGCGCCTTGAAGTCGCAGGAAGGCGGGGCCTCCGCGACCCACGGCGCGCGTCCCTCGATGTCGAAGAAAAGGGCACCTGACAGGTGCACCTCCTTCAGGACGTCCGAAAGGATGTCCGAGGCCATGGCTTCGTGTCCTTCGAGCTGATTTTTGCAGTGTACCACGATCCGGTTGCGCGCGCGAATGCAACCGCCCAGGCCCCCCGGGCTACGGCCGGAGTCGCAATCCGGACGATTTGCCATGATGCCTGAACGGGCGGCCGTGGGGAGACGCCGGATACGAGCGTAGGTCAGCGTCACCGCCGGCGCCAGACGGGTGCCGGAGATGAACAAGAACGCGCCGGAGCGGCGCCGATCTACGGAGAATGACCCATGCTGACTGACTGGAGAGGCTTGCCCGTGACGGCAAGCGGAGACGCCACTGTCGAGGCCATCGACACCTTCGTCGAGGGGTTCCTCGGCTACGAGAACAAGGCCGCGTCCATCGTCGCAGCCGCCGACGCGGATGCGGAGAGCACGCTGGCCAACGCCTATGCTGCGATGTTCTGCATGTTCCTCGAGAGCCGCGAGGCGCCCGGAATGGCCGCGGGCTACCTTGACCGAGCCCAAGCCGCAGCGGCCACTGCGACCGAGCGGGAGCGGCTCGTCCTCGACGCCGTCCAGGCCTGGGCCGCCGGTGATATGCCGCGCGCCATCGCCGTGGGCGAGGAAGTCGCCTCACTCTATCCGCGTGAAATCGCGACGGCAAAGGCGACGCAGTATCACTACTTCAACCTTGGCGACGCGGCCGGGATGCTCCGGATCTCCGAGAAGATCAGCACCGAGAACGCCGATCTTTCCTACGCTCACGGCATGGCCGCCTTTGCCTACGAACAGGCGCATCTGCTGGAGGATGCCGAAGCCTCCGCCCGCCGCGCCATCACGCTCCAGCGCAAGGAGCCGTGGGCGCACCACGCCCTGTCCCACGTCTTCCTCGCGCAGGGCCGGACGACCGAGGCACGCGGCTTTCTCGAGGATGTGAAGGAGACCTGGACCGACCTCAACTCGTTCATGTTCAGCCACAACTGGTGGCACATGGCGCTGGTGATGATCGACCAGGGCGACAGCGAGTCGATCCTCGGCTTCTACGACAAGAACATCTGGGGGCTCTGGAAGGAGTACTCGCAGGACCAGATAGGGGCCGTCTCGCTCTTGGCGCGGCTCGAACTCGTGGGCGTCGATGTCGGCGATCGATGGTCGGACCTCAGTGAGTATCTGAAGGCGCGCATCGACGATCACGTCCAACCCTTCCTCAGCGCGCAGTATCTCTATGGGCTGGCACGCGCGGGACGCCCGGAGGCGGACAAGATGATGGCGAGCATCCGCGCGCATGCCGCAGCCGTGCCCGACTTCATCCGCCCGGTCTGGACCGAGGTGGCTCTGCCGCTCTGCGAGGCCCTGCTGGCCCATGCCCGTGGCGATGTCGAGACGACGGTGCGCAGGCTCGGACCTGTCCTGCCGCGTCTTTCCGAAATCGGCGGCAGCCACGCGCAGCGGGACCTCTTCGACCAGATCTGGCTTGACGCGCTGATCCGGACGGGCCGGCTCGGTCAGGCGCAGCGCATCCTGGAGCAGCGCCGCGAGGCGAGCCCGGAGGCCAAACCCGCCTATGGCAAGCTCGCGCTCATCTACGACCGGCTCGACCTGCCGGCAGAGGCCGGGCGGATGATGGCTCGCGCCCGCGCTGCCACCCTCGTGCACTGACGGCGATCCAGACTCGCTTCATCGTCCGGGCGGTGCGCCTCCCGGACGTCCGATGTTCTCTTCCGATCCCCAACGCTTCGGGCGCTTCGCGCGCGTCCAGAGCCGTTCGCCTCAAAAAAACCGGAGCCTCTCATGTCCTTTGTTGAAGCGTTCCCCAAACCTTTGCCAGTCAGGTTGCCACGGCCGCGACCTGACCCTAAAGAAGCAGGCTCGCTCCTTTCGCTCGCGATCCCGATGATCGGCGTTTCGCTGGTCAATATGGGTATGGCCCTCACAGACACTGTGATGATGGGCTGGCTTGGCCCCACCGCCCTGGCGGCAGGCGCCGTCGTCAGCGACCTCTACTCCCTGGTCTTCTACCTCGCGGCCGGAACGCTTTCCATCATCGCCACTTTCGCCGCGCGGGCCGTGGGGGCAGAAGACTACGATGGCGTCCGGCGTGTCGCCGGCAGCGGGTTCGCATCCGCCGTGCTGCTTCTCATACCTGCCTTCGTTCTCGTCTGGTGGTCAGCGGACTTCGTCCGACTCCTCGGGGTGGAGGACAGCATTCCCGATCTCGCAAGGGGATATGCCCATGCGATGGCGTTCACCATCGTGCCCATGCTCTTCGTCGCGGTCTGGCGCAGCCTCTTCGGGGCGCTCGGTCGCCCGCGCATCTTCCTGGTGGCAACGCTGGCGGTGCTTCCACTGAACGCACTGGCTAATCTGGTCCTGATGTTCGGATGGGGACCACTTCCGTCACTTGGCATCACCGGCGCCGGCATAGCCTCGGCGCTCGTCGCCGTGGTTCTCCTTGCCGGAGTGACCGTCATCGGCGTCATCGACCGCGACCTGAGCAAGTTGCGCCTCTTCCGAAAGTCATGGGCCATTGGTCCGGGCGACATCCGGGAGGTCTTCCGGCTGGGCTTGCCCATCGGCATCTTCTCGTTCGGTGAGGTGGGCCTCTTCCTCATGGCTACCGTCGTCGTCTCCCTGTTCGGGCCCGAGGCCCTTGCAGCCCATGCGATCGCGTTGCGGGTGGCCGGAATCGTCTACGCCATTCCAAGCGGGCTTTCGCAGGCAGCGACCGTCCGCGTCAGTAGTGCGATCGGCGGCTGCGAACCGGACAGTGTGAGCCGGGCCTGGTCGACCGCGATGCAGGTCGGCGCTGTGTCAGGTCTCGCGATCTGCCTATCGCTTGCGGCCGGGTCGCCTTTCATTCCCGGCCTTTTCGTTGATGGCGGCAAGGATGTCTCGGACACGGCCGTGCTGCTGCTCGTCGTTCTCGGCCTGCTCCACCTGGCGCAAGGATTCGCCGGACCTGCGACTGCCATTCTGCGCGCCTTCAGGGACACGCGGGTGCCGACGCAGCTTTCGCTCGCCGGGTACTGGATGGTCGGGATGCCGGTGGGGGCGGTTCTCAGCTTTGGCCTCGGCCTCGGTGTCCTCGGCATCTGGATCGGCCTTGGTGTCGGCGTGCTCGCTTCCGCCCTTCTTCTGAACCTTCGTCTTTGGACTTGCCCGTCTTTAGTGGAGAGCGTCTAGCTCATTTCCCGGGCCTTCCGCTCGAAGGCGATGGGACTCTGGAACCCGGTCATCGGGGTCCGAGATCTTGCTGCGCTAGTCATGTAAGACCGCTGTTCGTTCTGCGCCGCAACTGTCAGGTCTGGTCGGGTTTATGCTGCATTTGTGAGAGCCCCGGCTGGGCCACTTCCGGAATCGGCCCTGAGCGGACCTTCGTTCGCGCCGCGGGCGAAGAACGCGTCCCCTCGGTCAACTGCCATTGACTGATTCTGAGGTGCCCGCGGCGCCCGGTAGAAAAGTTGTCGTTCATGCTGAAGAGGGGTCGTCCAGCTCCGGGCACTGCGGACGACCGACTAGTGTCGAGAGTGGGCGACTTGTGAGACTTTTTCTAACCGTGAAATACGTTTCAATTCGGAGTCCCATGGTCCGCATTCGACCACCGTTGCCGTAGAGGGCGCGCATCTCCATCGCTCTTGTCCTCTTCTGGCGGTGGGGCTGCGCGACAAGCGGTTCGTGACGGAACGGGCGTTGTGCATGTCCGTCTTTGTCAAGCGCGGCGAGAAGTTTCGAGCGCAGCCAAAAGAAGTCTCAGCGGGCGGATCAGCACCAGCCTTCAAACATCAAGTGCGGACCCGATCGGATTCGAAGTTCCTGAGCTTGCAGGGAATCAGGATCGGCTCTTTCGAAAGATCCGTTCGACCTATGAGGTCAAACACTCTTGCAAGCATGGCCCGAACATCTTGCTCGACCATCGCGATGTTCCCAGGAAGGTAGGAGCCAAAGGGATCCCAGTCAAAGCAGCCGTACCGCACGTAGTCGGCGCCCTCTTCGAGTTTGCTGTGCCAGCACACGACACCCTCCAGCGAAATGGTCGAGTTGACGAAGAGACCTGTTGGCCCATCCGGCTTGAAACCTGCCAAGGCAGCGGCCGCCTTGTCCGCCGAATATCCGGTCGCCAGAATGTGCGACTCGGGAACGGCAATGGACCGGCGGCGATGTTCAGCGAGGAAGCCCTCGAGACGCACGGCCGTGTTGTGATCTTTCAATCGTCCTCCCACGAACCGGAGAGGAGCTGTGCTGCCGAATTCTCGCGCACAATGGTCAAGGATCAGACTCGTGAGATTTCGGGCGCCGGAAAAGTTGTCGGAAATCACCGAAGGCGCGCCTTCGCCCGGAAGATCCAGATTGATCGACTGAACCCCGGCGGCATCGCAAAACGCCGAAATTCGATCCGGATCGGTCGCCCCGGTCGAGATCAGGCACTCGGCCTGATAGGAAATCATCTCTTTTGCGGCTTCGAATTCAAGCGCAGGGTCCCTTTGTGTGCAGGTGACCACCGGAAAGAACCCGGCTTTTCGGGCCGTTGCTTCAAACTGCTCCGCAATCTCCCCGAAGTAGCGGTTGTCGTATTTTGGGACGATCATGCCGATGATGTGGGACCGCTCCTTGCGCAAGAGGCTCGCCTGGGCGTTCACCGCGTAGCCTTGCTCCTCGGCCAGTTTCATGACCCGTTCCGCGAGCCTCTGGCTGATTCGCCGCTTCTTCCATGTGCCGTTCAGAACCGAACTGACAGCACTCGGCGACGCGCCGGCGAGCTGAGCGAGGTCGTAGATCGTTGTCCGCTTTATGTTTTTCTCCATCTCGCTCTGCGTCTCTTCTGAACCGGCGACATCGCGTTAAGGATGATCTTGACCGAGTTCAATCGATGGTGCAACTTAGCTCAATCGATGGTGCAAGTTGCGCAATCGGTGGCGCATATGGAGGATGCGTAGGGAGGATAGCAATCGGCCAGGGAAAATCCGTCTTTCCGGACGACGGCTTTTGCACGTCTTCTCGCGACATACTCTCCGCTCGAGCGGGCGCGAACCTTGTTTGGAGGAGACAACTCATGACCAAGACCACTTCCCTCGCGGCGGCATCAGTGCTTGTCGCGGGACTTTTCGCGACCGCCGCAGGTGCTCAGACCGTGGCGTTCCTGATGCCTGACCAGGCGTCCACGCGCTATGAGGAGCATGACTGGCCCGGATTCCAGGTCGCGATGGGAGAGCTCTGCCCGGACTGCACGCTGATCTATCAGAACGGCAATGCCGACGTTGCGCTGCAGCAGCAGCAGTTCAATTCCGTGATCGCCCAGGGCGCGTCCGTGGTGGTTCTTGATCCGGTCGACTCTGCCGCCGCCGCAGCGCTCGTCGAGATCGCGAAGTCTCAGGACGTCAGGGTGGTCGCCTATGACAGACCGATCCCGGACTCGCCGGCGGACTTCTATGTCTCCTTCGACAATGAGGGCATTGGCTATGCGATTGCCCAGTCGCTGGTCGAGCACCTTGAGGCCGAAGGTGTGCCCGCAGGCGCCGGGGTCCTTCAGATCAACGGTTCGCCCACCGATGCGGCCGCCGGGCTCATCCGCGATGGCATCGACCGCGCCCTCGACGCATCACCCTATGTGACGATGTCCGAGTTTGACACGCCGGATTGGGCACCGCCGCGAGCGCAGGAATGGGCGGCAGGCCAGATCACGCGCTTTGGCAACGAGATTCGCGGCATCGTGGCGGCGAACGACGGCACGGGCGGCGGTGCGATCGCCGCGCTCAAGGCGGCCGGAGCGGATCCGTTGCCGCCGGTGACCGGGAACGACGCAACCATCGCGGCGCTTCAGCTGATCATCGCGGGAGACCAGTACAACACAATCTCAAAGCCCTCCGAGATCGTGGCCGCGGCTGCCGCCGAGGTTGCCGTGCAACTGCTCAACGGAGAGACGCCCGAGGCCAGCACCACGCTCTACAACACGCCGTCGCAGCTTTTCGTGCCGGCCGTTGTGACCCGTGACAACATCAAGGACCTGATCTTCGATGCCGGCATCCAGTCCGCCGCGGATGTCTGCACCGCCGAATACGCTGCAGCCTGCACCGAGCTGGGCATCGAGTAACACCAATATCGTGCGGCGCCCGTCATCGGCGCCGCACGTGCTTCAGGGGAGCAATCAATCATGACCGATCAGACTGCCGGTCCCGAACATGGTGAACTGATTTTGCAGCTGCGGGGCGTCGGAAAGCAGTTTGGCGCCGTGACGGCGCTCGAGGAAATCGAACTTGACGTTCATTCCGGCGAGGTCGTGGCCCTTGTGGGCGACAACGGTGCAGGCAAGTCGACCTTGGTCAAGGTGTTGGCCGGTGTCCATCAGCCGACGTCGGGAACGATCGAGTATCTCGGCAAACAGGTGACCCTGGACACTCCCGGCAAAGCCTTGGAAATGGGTATCGCGACGGTGTTTCAGGACCTCGCCCTGTGCGAGAATCTTGACGTCGTCGCCAACCTCTTTCTTGGCCACGAGATTTCGCCCTGGCGTCTGGACGAGGTCCAGATGGAGGTCCGTGCCTGGACGCTTCTCCAGGAACTCGCGGCTCGCATCCCGTCGGTTCGTGAGCCTATCGCATCGCTTTCGGGCGGTCAGCGTCAAACGGTCGCCATCGCCCGGTCGCTGCTGCTCGACCCGCAGATCATCATGTTGGATGAACCCACCGCGGCCCTTGGCGTTGCCCAGACAGCCGAAGTCCTGAACCTAATCGAACGAGTGAGGGACCGTGGCCATGGGGTCATCCTTATCTCGCACAACATGGAAGATGTCCGTGCGGTCGCCGACCGCATCGTCGTGCTACGTCTCGGCAGGAACAATGGTGTGTTCACGGCCGAAACGTCGCATCAGGAACTGGTGGCAGCGATCACGGGGGCGGGCGAGAATTCGGTCTCGCGCCGCACGGCCCGCAAACTCGAGGAAGTGGAGAGCAAGGCATGACCCAGCAAACACAACTGGACCGTGCCGATACGCGGGTTCGCCACGACACGGGGCTGTCCGGGGCTCTTCGGGGTTTTGTCGATCAGGTTCGATCCGGCGATCTTGGCATGCTGCCGGTGATCGTCGGACTCCTGCTGATTTCGATCGCGTTCAGCACGCTGAACCCGGTGTTCCTGGCGCCCAACAACCTGGTGAACCTGCTGTTTGATGCCGCCGCAGTCGGATTCATCGCCCTCGGCGTAGTCTGCGTCCTTCTCCTAGGCGAAATCGACCTTTCGATCGGTTCGATGAGCGGGCTTGCCTCGGCGATAACGGGGGTGCTCTGGGTCAATTCCGGAATCCCGCTGCCTCTGACGATCCTTGCGGTTCTGATTACCGGGGCGCTGGTCGGGCTACTCTACGGCTTCCTGCGCAACCAGTTTGAGATGCCGAGCTTCGTCGCGACGCTTGCCGGCCTTCTCGCCCTTCTGGGCTTGCAACTGTATCTGCTGGGGCCGACCGGTTCGATCAACATGCCCTTCACCTCGTCCCTGGTCCGCTTCGGTCAGATCCTGATCATGCCAGCCTGGCTGTCCTACCTGGTGGCTCTTTTGCCCGGAGTGCTGATCGTCCTTGGAGCAATGCGCACGAACAGCCAGCGAGTGGCAGCGAACCTGTCCGCGAGCGGCCTGAGCGTGCCACTGGTGAAAGCGGCCTTCCTGTCTGCGGGGCTGGTCTTTGCGGTTTTCTACCTCGAACAGGGACGCGGTGTGCCGTGGATGTTCGGGGTGTTCGTTCTGTTCGTAGCCGGGCTGAACTACGCTCTGACCCGCACCAAATGGGGCCGCTCGATGTTCGCTGTCGGAGGAAATGCCGAGGCAGCGCGGCGCTCGGGTATCAACGTCAAGCGGATCCGATTGTCGGCCTTCGTCGTCTGTTCGACCTTCGCGGCGCTTGGTGGCGTCTTCGCTGCGGCGCGCCTTGCTTCGGCCAGCCAGCAGGCCGGTACCGGCGACGTGAACCTGAACGCCATCGCGGCAGCCGTTATCGGTGGGACGTCCCTTTTCGGCGGTCGCGGTTCGGCTTGGTCAGCGCTCCTCGGGGTTCTCGTCATCATGGCGATCTCGAATGGTCTGACCCTCCTGAACCTCAGCTCGTCACTTCGCTACATGATCACCGGGGCAGTCCTCGCCATTGCCGTCATCGTCGACTCGCTCGCCCGCCGGTCGCGTGCAAGTCATGGCCGCGCCTGAGCCTGGGGGAGGGAAGACCGTGCCCAACAGCATGCAAGGCAAGACCGCTGCGATCACCGGCGCGGCATCCGGGATCGGGCTCGAATGCGCCCGCATCCTGATCGAGGAAGGCGCGCAGGTCGTCCTGATTGACCGGGCACGGGACCGCCTCAACGCGCTTTGCGAAGACATGGGGGACGCTGCGCACCCTCTGGTGATCGATCTGCTGGATGGTCCGCAGGTCTCGGGTATGCTGCCCGGTATCGAGGCACTCGTCGGTCCGCTGGACGTATTCCACGCCAATGCCGGCGCCTATATCGGCGGTGCGGCCGCCGAGGGCGACCCCGATCAATGGGACCGGATGCTCAACCTCAACATCAACGCCGCCTTCCGGAGTGTCCGGGCCGTTCTGCCGGCGATGATCGAGCGCAAGTCCGGCGACGTGATCTTCACCAGTTCAGTGGCGGGCGTGGTGCCGGTCGTGTGGGAGCCGATCTACACGGCGTCGAAATTCGCCGTTCAGGCCTTCCTGCATGCGACCCGCCGCCAGGTCTCGCAATACGGCGTCCGCATGGGCGCCGTCCTCCCCGGGCCAGTCGTCACGGCTTTGCTGGACGACTGGCCCAAAGAAAAGATGAAGGAGGCGCTTGCCAACGGATCCCTGATGCAACCGCGCGAGGTCGCCGAGGCGATCTTGTTCATGCTGACCCGGCCGAAAGGCGTCGTGATCCGCGATCTCGTGATCCTGCCCAACAGCGTCGATCTGTGACGCGCCAGGCAAGCCGGAGTGACCGGATGACCGCAAATCAGGATCAGGACGGCGGATATCTTCTCGGTGTCGATGTCGGCACGGGCAGCGCGCGCGCCGGGGTTTTCACCACCGACGGACGGCTGATCGGCACCGGCAAGCGGGCCATCGCGATCCACCGCGAGGGGGGCAACATAGTCGAGCAGTCCAGTGAGGATATCTGGCAGGCCGTCGCCCACGCCGTGCGCGCCGCACTGTCGGCTTCGGGTATCGGCCCTGAACAGGTTCAG
>Ga0102925_1002287_pt1 | contig 10541 bp, 8 predicted proteins | sample SalPonR1_A_D1_MG_FD_78216 | JGI IMG/M metagenome (GOLD analysis project Ga0102925, IMG submission 78216) | Salt pond soil microbial communities from South San Francisco under conditions of wetland restoration - Salt Pond MetaG R1_A_D1_MG | ecosystem: Environmental > Aquatic > Marine > Intertidal... | reverse complement strand
TAAGTTGTAGCTCTCCCAGCGTTCGGGCAAAGGCTGCCGGGCTTGCTCGATGTAACGTCTAAGCTTGCGTATAGGGGGTAGGCGGTGCCCCCCCGGAGTATGAGCGGCGGGTTCCAGTAGTCCGTGGCGAACCCAGGCCGGCACTCGGTGGTAGAGCGAAAACAACCACTGTTTGGCGTAACGGGCGTTGCCCGCGAATAGTTCATCGCCTCCATCGCCCCCCAACAGGGCCTGAACGCCGTCGGTCCGGGCCAGGCGGGCGCAATAGTAGGATGGAACGACGGAGGCATTGCCGTAGGGTTGATCATAGCCAGCTGCGATTATTGGGATGGCCTCTACCACATCCTGCGGGGTAACGAAGTACTCCCGATGGTGGGCATTGAAATGGCGAGCCGTAATGCGAGCGAACTCCGTTTCATCGTAGCCGGGCTCGTCAAAGCCAATAGCGAAAGTCCGCGGTGGTTTGCCGGTAACCTCGCCTAGCATCCCGGTGACCGTAGAGCTATCTGTGCCCCCACTAAGGAAGGCCCCTACCGGGCCTTGCTCCGCTTCCCGGCTGATAGCCGCCCGCAAGGTCGAGCGAAACTGGCTCTGGAGGTGGGCGACCGGCTCTCGGCGGTTCTCGCTATAGACCGGTTCCCAGTAGTCCCATGCTGTGGCTTGCCCAGCGTTGAATGTCACCATCTGTCCAGGGCCGAGTCGCTGAACTCCTTGGTAGATAGTTCCAGGGCGGGGCACAGCATGGTGGTAGAGGTAAGAGAAGATTCCTTGGGGGTCCAGCGACGCTTGCACGAAGGGGTCCCCGGCTACTCGGTCACTCCGAGGCCCGAAAACGAGGTTGCCTCTCGGGGCGGCGTAGGCTAGATCCCAGATCCCCATCCGGTCGACCGCCAGAAGGGCCTCTTGATTGGTTGGGTCCAAAACAGCAAGCACAAAGGGCCCGGAAAGCAAATCGGGGAGCGAGGAGCGACTTGAGGACTGGCGGTACGTTTCTGCCAACCAGTGAGCTAGATGCAGCCCCTCACACGGGGGTCCCTCACGGGGTTCGGGGCGGCCAGCGAACCCGACCAAGAGGCCGTTAAGGGCATAAACCTGCTCCCCCTGCCAGCTTCTGCCGCTTAGGGCCGCTCCGGAGGTCTGGATTTGACGCCCATGCGAACCCCTTTGGGATTGATCGGGGTCCAGGCTCGCCAATCGGTTCGGTGGCCTCTCCATCGATTTGGGGGTTAAATAGCCCCAGACACCGTTCATTGCTACGCTTCTCCCGCTTCGGGAATGGGGGGAACTCGACTTGCCCGCGACGTTTGTCCTTTAGGGAATGGCGGACCCTATAGGAGGGGCGTCGCTCACTTTATCGGCTATTCCTCGAACCATGGCCGAGACCTCCTCGGTCTTTTCGTTCATAAGCGCCCGATCCCCCCGCGTTTCCAGATTCAACCGCAGCAGTGGCTCGGTATTGGAGGGCCGCAAATTGAAGCGCCAGTGCGGGAATTCCAGGCTAACCCCATCGGTACGGTCGATGACCGGCTGCTGCCGGCGATAGCCGGCGACCACCTGTTCCATGACCTTGTGGGGATCGGCAACGGTGAAATTGATCTCGCCGCTGCAGGGGTAGGCCGCCTGGCGCTCGGCGACCAAGGCCGATAACGGCTGGTCGGAACGCCCCAGGATGCGGGCCATTAGCAGCCAGGGGATCATGCCGCTATCGCAATAACCGAAACGGCGAAAGAAATGGTGGCCGGACATCTCGGCGCCGTAGACGGCCTCTTCCTGCCACATGCACTCCTTCATGAACGCGTGCCCGGTCTTGCTTTGCACGGGCATGCCGCCCATGGCCTGCACGCGCTCTACGGTGCCCCAATACAGTCGCGGGTCATGGACGACCGGTTCTCCGGGGGACTCACGCAGGAATTCTTCGGCAAGCAAGCCGATAAGGTAATAGCCTTCGATGAAATCCCCGTTCTCGTCGAACAGGAAACAGCGATCGAAATCGCCGTCCCAGGCCACGCCGAAGTCGGCGCCGTGCCGGCGGACGGCGGCGGCCGTAGCTTCGCGGTTCTCCGGGAGCAGGGGGTTGGGTACGCCGTGCGGGAAGCGGCCGTCCGGCTCGTGGTGGAGACGTTCCAGGCGCATGGGCAGGTAGTCGGCCACCCGGTCCAGGATGGGGCCGGCGGCGCCGTTGCCGGGATTCACCACCACCCGCAACGGCCGCAGGTTGGCCGGGTAGAGGTACTCCAAGAGGTGGGCGACATAGGCGGAGGTGATATCCACCCGCCGCTGGGCGCCTGCCACCGCCGCCCGGCGGAAGCGGCCGTCTTCGGCCATGCCCCGGACGGCGGCAAGGCCGCTGTCGCCGCTCACGGGTTTGGCTTGCGCGCCTACCAGCTTGAAGCCGTTGAAGTCCGCCGGATTGTGGCTGGCGGTCACCATGATGCCGCCACCGGCGGCTAGGTGGCGGGTGGCGAAGTAGACCATCTCCGTGCCGCACAGGCCCAGGTCCCAGACATCGGCGCCGGCGTCGGTAATGCCGCGGATGAGTGCGGCGGCGAGGTCCGGTCCCGAAAGGCGGACGTCCCGCCCCACGACCAGGGAGCCGGCACCCAGGAAATCGGCAAAAGCCCGGCCGATGCGGTAAGCGGCATCACCGTCCAGCTCGTCCGGCACCCGGGCCCGGATGTCGTAGGCCTTGAAGCCGGATAGCCGGCGCGGGGGGAGGAGGGATTCCGTATTCATCTAGTTGCGCCCGTAGCGATCGCCGAACCGAAGGATGTCGTCCTCACCGAGGTAACTTCCCGTCTGCACTTCGATCAGTTCCAGCGGGATGACTCCGGGGTTTTCGATGCGGTGCTTGTGGCCGATGGGGATGTAGGTGGACTGGTCCTCGGTGAGGAGAAAGGTGTCCTGGCCGCGGCTGACCCGAGCTGTACCGCGCACGACCACCCAATGCTCGGCCCGATGGTGGTGTAGCTGGAGAGAGAGGCCTTCGCCGGGTTGGACCAGGATGCGTTTCACCTGGAAACGCTCCGCCTCGGCTACGGGCTCGTAGGTGCCCCACGGCCGGTAGACCCGCCGGTGCTGCAAGGCCTCCGTGCGCCCTTGGTCGCGAAGCTGGGCCACGACCTCTTTCACTTCCTGGGCCCGGTCACGATGGGCCACCAGTACGGCATCCGGGGTCTCCACCACCAGGTGGTTATCCAGCCCGACCGTGGTGACCAGCCGGCTTTCCGCGTGCAGATAGGAATTCCGCGTGTCCCGGGCCACCACGTCCCCTACGGCGACGTTGCCTTCGCCGTCCGACGGCGTCACCGATTGCAGGGCACACCAGGAGCCAACATCGCTCCACCCCGCCTCCAGCGGGATGACCGCCGCGGCATCGGTGTTTTCCATGACCGCGTAATCCAGCGAGATCGCCGGGGAGTTGGTGAACGCCGTACCCTCCAGCCGCAGGAAATCCAGGTCGCGCCGGCCCCCGGTGAAGGCGTCGCGGCAAGCGGCGAGGATGGCGGGGGCATGGATCTCCAATTCCGCCAGCAGCCGCGAGGGCCGAAACAGGAACATGCCGCTGTTCCAGAAATAGTCTCCCGAGTTGACCAGTTCCTCGGCCACGGATGGGCTGGGCTTTTCCAGAAAGCGGTGGACCGGCCGGCTGCCGTGGGCATCCACTCCCTCCCCGGCCTGGATGTAGCCGTAACCGGTCTCCGGGGTGGTGGGGACCACGCCAAAGGTCACCAGCCGTCCGGCCTCGGCCGCGCTGGTGCCCGCAGCCACCGCTCGATGGAGGGCCGGCACATCGCTGATGGCATGGTCGGCCGGCAGCACCAGCAGCGGCGAATCACCGAAGCGGGCCTCGGCCTCCAGGGCGGCCATGGCAATCGCCGGGGCGGTGTTTCGCCCCGCCGGCTCCAGGATGATGGAGGCCTCTGCCCGGCCCAGCGCGCGCAACTGTTCCGCCACCAGGAAGCGGTGCTCCTCGTTGCAGACCACCACCGGCGCGCCCAGGCCGGTCAGGCCGTCCAGCCGGGCCAGAGTCTCTTGGAACATGGTCCGCTCCCCGGTCAGCGGGAGAAACTGCTTGGGATAGCGCTCGCGGGAAAGGGGCCACAACCGGGTGCCCGATCCCCCGGAAAGGAGAATGGGCACCACGGCCGGACCCGGGCTCACGGCCTCCCCGGCCACTGCCGTTCCCGCCTCGGCGGTGGGCCGTTTACCGGAAGCGTTTACAGGCTCCAATAGCTGACTCCTTCCGGGAGTTGGGTCGGGTCCAGGGCGGACTTCACGTCCACGACCGCGCCGCCGGGCTTGAGGCCGTCCAATAGGGGCCGCGGCGCATGGGCCAGGTAGCTTTCGTGGGGGACGGCCAGGATCAGACCGTCCAGATCGTCCATGGCCTCCAAGGGGGAAAGCGGCAAGCCGTATTCCTCCCGGGCCTGGTCCGGGGAGGCCAGCGGATCGTGGATCAGCGGTTCAATGCCGAATTCGCGCAACTCGGCTGCGATATCCGGCACGCGGCTGTTGCGCAGGTCCGGGACGTTCTCCTTGAAGGTGAGCCCCAGGATGCCGACGCGCGAACGCTTGACCGGCCCGGCGCCCTGGACCAGCAGTTTGATCATGCGCTGGGCGATGAAGGCTCCCATGCCGTCGTTGATGTTGCGGCCGGCCAGGATGACATGGGGATGATAGCCGAGGGCCTTGGCCTTGGCGGTGAGATAGTAGGGGTCCACACCGATGCAATGGCCACCGACCAGTCCGGGCGAGAAGGGCAGGAAGTTCCATTTGGTCCCGGCCGCCGCCAGGACATCCTGGGTACGGATGCCCATGCGGTCGAAGATCATGGCCAACTCGTTCATCAGCGCGATGTTGAGATCGCGCTGGGTGTTCTCGATGACCTTGGCCGCCTCGGCGGTCTTGATGGATGGCGCGCGATGGACGCCGGCATCGATGATGGCGCCGTAGGCCGCGGCCGTCCGCTCCAGGGCGGCCTCATCCTCCCCGGCTACCACTTTAACGATGCGGTCGATGGCGTGGGCCCGATCACCCGGGTTGATGCGTTCGGGCGAATAGCCCAGCTGGAAATCCAACCCCTGGCGCAGGCCGGATTCCCGGGCCAGGATGGGACCGCAAAATTCCTCGGTGACGCCCGGATAAACCGTGGATTCGAAAACGACCAGCGCCCCTTCGCGCAACACCGGTCCCACGGATTCACAGGCTTGGGCCAGCGGGGAAAGGTCCGGTTGCCGATTGCCGTCGATCGGGGTGGGGACGGTCATCACCAGGAAGGTGCAATCCGCGAGTTCGGACGGATCGGTGGTGAACCGCATATCCGCCGACCGCAGTTCCTCGCTGCTGACTTCTCCCGTCTCGTCCTGCCACTCCAGAAGGGCGTTCACACGCTCCGGCTTGATGTCAAAACCGACGGTATCCGTAAAAGTTTTCGCGAATGCCAGGGCCACTGGAAGTCCGACATAACCCAGGCCCACTACCCCGATTTTCTCCGGCATGTCCCGCCCCCGCCGAAATTTTTATGTCCTTTCTGTCCTTATAACCAAAAACGCGGGAGCCACAAACCCGAAAACTTGGTTTTTTTGTAAAGATTTACGACAAATAAGGGCCAACCCCTATTTGTATAAATTTTTGACACTTCCCCGCCCGCGCCACGTATCAAACAATGGCAGAAATCCTGAATGAACTTGACTTCCGCGTCATCGTCGCAATCCGTTGACGGCGGGTTAGACCGAGAGGATTCGTCATGGGAAACAACGGGGTGGCGCTGCAGCTGGTTGGGTTGGGGCTGGGGCTGTTGGGGATCGGCAGCAGTTGGGCCGGGGGGTTCGCTGATACCGTTGCGCGGGTAAAACAGTCGGTCGTGGCGGTTGGAACCTACCAAAAAACCGATAAACCGCCGGCCCGTTTCCTGGGGACCGGTTTTGCCGTCCGGGACGGGCACCATGTTTTAACCAATTTCCATGTCCTTAAAGAAGCTCAACAGGAAGCGGACCGCCACGGGCTGGCGGTATTTTTCCGCCGGAATAAGCGGATCATCGTCCGGAAAGCGGAAGTGGCAGGCCGCGATCGACGGTTCGACCTGGCCCTGTTGCACATCCAAGGGGAGCCTTTGCGTCCTCTGGCCCTGGGTACGGACGCCTCTGTGCGCGAGGGGCAGCGCTTCGCATTCACGGGGTTCCCCATCGGTATGGTCCTTGGGCTGCATCCGGTAACTCATCGGGGCATCGTTTCGGCCGTAACGCCCATCGCCACGCCGGTAAGTAATGCCCGTCAGCTGGACCGGAAGCTGATCCAGCGCTTATCCAAGCCCTACACGGTGTTCCAGCTGGATGCCACAGCCTACCCGGGCAACAGCGGCAGCCCGCTTTACAGGCCCCAAAGCGGCAAGGTGGTCGGGATCATCAACAAGGTCTTCGTGAAGGAAAGCAAGGAATCCCTCCTGAAAAATCCCAGCGGCATCACCTACGCCATCCCCATCGAGCGGGCCACCGAACTGCTGGCCGAAGGCGCGTCCGAGTAAGCTGCTACCGCCGCATGCCCGCCGCGCGCTGGACCCGATTCCGTTCGAACCACGCCAAAACCCCCAGGGCCAATCCGATTCCCAGGCCGTCCAACACCACATCCGTGGCCGAGGGGTAGCGCCCCGGGACAAAGGACTGATGCCATTCGTCAATGACCCCGGTCCCCAGACTCAGCCCGGCTGCCAGGCCCTTGCGACCCCAACCGCCAAGGCGCCACCCGGCCAAGCCGAGATGCCAGGTAACTGTCAGGCCGGTGAACAGCGGGATGTGCAGGAGATTCTGCAGGGAAGCGGGCAAGGCCAGATGCAGGGGGGCGCTTCCATGGTGAGGGTCCGGCGGCGCCCCCGGGATGCTGGATAAGCCCAGAATGAACAGGGTATACAACATGGGCCAGAGAATCCGGCTCTTTCCTGGCGGCGTGGAGCGGGGTGGTTTTCCCGGGTTACGCGTGGATGTTGGCCGTCGGCCCTTTTGACAAAACCGTGGCAAAGCGGGCTCTATCGCGTGGGGAAAATGCGCAGGTTTCTGAAGTTGAGACATAAATTGGATTGGCATCCTTTTCGCTATGTAGAGGGTGAGACCGACCACTCACCAAATGGCAGGAGGATGCCATGCACAAGAAAGCCTGGCTCGCCATGGCGGCCGCGGGGGTCCTGGGAATGGGGCTCTCCACTGCCGCCTCCGCTCAAGATTTCTGGTACAACGCCTACGGCGGCTTCGTCGAGGGGGAAGAGGGAGCTGCTTTCCCCGATCCCGTGGTCTATGGCTCGCCCAATGAGTTCGGCAACATCTCGGGCACGCTGTACAGCGAGGTGGCCTGGGGAACTGAGGTAACCGGCAACAGCGGTCTGGCCCTGAACGACCCGGATCAGGTCAGTGAGATTGCCGGAAAGCCGCCCATCTCCGTGATTGATGAGGAAAATAACCGCCACATCAACACCGGTGTGGAGGAGAGCACCGACGGCAACCGCATGGGGTGGCTGACCCATATTAACGAGGTGATCTCCGAGCCCTTTGGTCCGGAGGGCGCGATCCTCAATATGGACTATTACCTCGACATCTACGACAACCCCGACAAGGAGGGTGACCCCGTCGGCTCTTTCGGTGCCCTGCCGTTCCAGCTCCAGGTTTGGGAGACCCAGAACGATCCGGGCGAAGACGAATGCCCCCAAGGGACTGAACCTTGCTCCGACCGCTTCCAATATCGCATTACCATGAACGGCTCCGACTTCGGTGATGCCATCGATGGCCTGGATCTGGGTACGTTCCAGGACAACGACTCCACTTATGCCGTCAGCGCCACCGGCTTCTATGATGGCGAAGGTGAGCTGGTGCGCGAGTTCTGGTCCCCCGAGCAGACCACCAGCACCGGGTACGTGAACCTGGAAATCCACGAGCAGGTTCCCGAGCCGGCCACCGTGGGCCTCATGGGTGTGGGCCTGGTCGGCTTGGCCTTCCTGGGCTTCCGGCGTCGCCGGGAGGAAGACCTGATGGCCTGAAGCCGCCACGGATCATGGCCATATTGGGGCGGAATTTCCGCCCCTTTTTTTGGCTAACCCGTGGAACAGGCCGGGCTCTTCGCCTGAGCGCACCGCTGTTCCCAGGCCAGGGCGGTTTCAACGATGAAATCGAGATCGTCGTATCTCGGCTGCCAGCCAAGCTGGAAGCGGATGCGGTCAGCAGCTGCCACAACCTGGGCCAAGTCCCCCGGCCGACGGTCCGTCTCGAAGGTTTCCAGCTTTTGACCACTGACGCGTTCGACGGCTTGCAGGACCTCGCGCACGCTATAGCCGTGGCCGTACCCGGCATTCACCGTGAGAGAAGAGCCTCCCTCGCGAAGGTGGTCCAGGGCCCGCAGGTGCGCATCAGCTAAATCTTCCACATGGATGAAATCCCGGATACCCGTGCCATCGTGGGTGGGGTAATCCGTACCGAAGATGGAAACTCCGCGGCGTGAGCCAGCTGCGGCCTCACAGGCAACCTTGATCAAAAGGGTGGCTTCGGGTGTGGATTGACCGATCCGGCATTGGGGGTCGCAGCCCGCCACATTGAAATACCGCAGGATGGCATGGCGCGGCCCCCCGGCTCCTGCGGCGTCCTGGAGCATCCATTCGCTCATCAGTTTGGATGTGCCGTAGGGAGTGACAGGGTGCGTGGGATGGTCTTCGGAAATCGGTGTGTCGCTTGCGGGACCGTAAACGGCTGCCGAAGAGGAAAAAACAAAGTGGGGAATACCCGCTTCGCTACAGGCTTGGAGAAGGTTGAGGGTACAGGCGGTGTTATTGCCGTAATACTTCAGCGGATCGGAGACTGATTCGGGCACCACGGTATGGGCCGCGAAATGCATGACCGTGTCTACCTGGTGCTCGCGCAAAAGCCGGTGGACTAGCTGTTTGTCGCCGGCATCCCCCACCACCAGTCGCCCGGCGAGCACCGCCTCCGGAAACCCGGAGGAGAGGTTGTCCAGAACGACGGGTTCCTCTCCGCGTTCACCTAATTGTCGAACTACATGGCTTCCGATGTAGCCAGCCCCTCCCGTAACCAGAATTCCCGCCATTTTTTTCCCCGGAAAATCGCTCCGGAAAGCCGGAGCGGTTGGAAAACGTGTCCATGTTTTCCAACCTAGCCCCTTGTCTGGTGGTTCCGTACTGGGAAAAAAATGGATTCTGGTAGGGGAAAACCTGATAAAAAACGTATAGGGACACTTTTTGTAAAACTTTTTGACATCCGGATGACGGCCGGTTTGGGGTTACCCGTTTTCACCGCCTTTCAGTTCGGACAAAGTGGCGATCACCTCGTCGCTGTGCGTCTTGGGCTTCACGTCGCGGTAGATACGCGCGATTTGGCCCTCGGGGTCGATGATGAAGGTGTGGCGCTTGGCGAACTCCACGGGGCCGAAATCGAACAGGGCGCCGTACTTGCGCGCCACTTTGCCCTCACGGTCGGCCAGCAGCGGGTAGGGCAGGTGGTACTTCTCGGCGAACTCCTTGTGGCTCTCCATGCTGTCCAGGCTCACCCCCAGCACCTGGGCGCCCATGTCTTGGAGCTGGTGGATGTCGTCGCGGAAGTTGCAGGCCTCCGTGGTACAGCCGGGGGTGTCGTCCTTGGGGTAGAAGTACAGCACCACCCACTCGCCGCGATAGTCGGCGAGGCGCTGGGTCTCGCTGTTCTGGTCCATCAGCTCGAAGCCGGGGGCGGCATCGCCCACGGCCAGTTCCTCGGCGTGGGCGCCGCGGGACAGGAAACCGAACAGGGTCATGGCGACAAGGACTCCGGTGGTGATGGTGAAGGTCCATCCAGGATGGCGTAAGGCGGCGGTGCGGTCACGGTTCATGGTTCGGATTCTCCTTGATGAGGGGTTGAACCACGGAGGCACGGAGGTCACGGAGGAAAAAAGGAAAAATGTTGAAGGCAGGGCCCCTGTTTCGGGGTTGTGCCGTTTCTCCGTGGCCTCCGTGATCTCCGTGGTTAGATCTTCTTGTCAGCCGCTCACTCCGTCGGCCGCTCCAGAAGGTAGTGCCCTACCCACCATTCTTCGCCCTCGCGGAAGTTGAACAGCTCGGCGCAGGCCATGAAGAACACCCGCCAGCGCTGCAGCCAGCGCTCGGCCTCGCCGGGGCCGTAGGTCGCGGTGAGCACGGGCAGGAGCTCGTCGGCGGCCTCGTCCAGGTTGGCCAGCCACGCCTCGGCGGTGGCGCCGTAGTGGCGGCCGTTCCAGCGCCAGTGGTCCACCAGGGTCAGCGGGCCCAGGAAGTGCAGGGGCAGGTCATCGCTGGGCATAATGCCGCCGGTGAAGAAGTGCTGGCCCATCCAGTCCGTGGCTTCTTCGGTGGTGAAAGAATAGGGCTGGTCGCGGTGGCAGAACACGTGCATGAACAGCCGGCCGCCGGGGCGCAGCCAGCCGTGGTCCCGGCGCAGTAGCTCGCCCCAGTTGCGCATGTGCTCGAACAGCTCCACGGAGACGATGCGGTCGAAGCGCGCGTCGGTGGCGAAGTCGTTCATGTCCGCGGTGATCAC
>Ga0102925_1002280_pt1 | contig 10552 bp, 10 predicted proteins | sample SalPonR1_A_D1_MG_FD_78216 | JGI IMG/M metagenome (GOLD analysis project Ga0102925, IMG submission 78216) | Salt pond soil microbial communities from South San Francisco under conditions of wetland restoration - Salt Pond MetaG R1_A_D1_MG | ecosystem: Environmental > Aquatic > Marine > Intertidal... | reverse complement strand
CGCCGAACGGCGCGCCTACCTGATGACGGCGTTCGACGACCTCGGGCTCAGCTACGGCTTCCCGGGCGGAGCGTTCTACCTCTACACGAACGTCTCCAGCAGCGGCCAAGGCGCCGCCGACTTCTGCCTACGCCTCCTACGAGAAGGCCGCGTCATGATCTTCCCCGGCGCCATGTTCGGCGACGAGCAGGACGCCTACGTCCGCGTCAGCTACCTCCAGCCCATGGATCGCATTCGCGAAGCCGTCGAGCGAATCGGCATCGTTCTGGACTCGAGCCGCGCGAGCTGACCGACCGCTACGAAACCGCGCGGACACCGCCCTCGTAGCGACGTCGTGATGCCGCCCGCACGCGGGCGGCATCACGAAGCCTTCGAAGTCCCGCCCGATCGCCGTATCTCGTCGATCGTGACGGGACGTTCTGAATCCGCCGAAGCATAGGCCGCTAAGCAGATCTCGACCGCCCTCAACCCGTCGAGCCCCGTGGCGAGCGGCTCCACGCCGTTCGTGATCGCGTCGAGGAGATCGGCGGCCTGCCGCTCGAAGTTGTAGTGGGGACGCACGGTCTCACCATCCAAGCCGGCATCGTAGCGTTGCCCGCCGCCATCCGCAGACCCCGTCTCCGCGAAGCCCCTCGTTCGTACGCGAACCATGGAGCGGGTGCCGTGCACCTCGGTCTCCCACACCGGCGCGGCGACCGGATACGTAGCGGCGTTCGCCGTCAGGGTCGCGACGCCGCCGCCCTCGAAGACGAGCATCATCGCGACCCCGTCCTCGACCTCCTCGTTGTCGGCCGCGTAGCGCCGCGTGCGGGCATCGACCTCGGTGACCTCGGCGCCCCAGAACCAGCGCAGCCGGTCGATGCCATGAATCGCCGAGTACATCAGGACGCCCCCGCCAGAAACGGCTGCATTCGTCAGCCATCTCGGGTCGCTCGGCAGCCTGCGCGAGGCTTGCGTCTCGCGTCCGACCTGAAGGCGACCGGCGTCCTCGAGCCACGTTTTGGCGCGCCGAACCTCCTCTCGGAAGCGGTGGACGAAACTCACCGCGAGCCGAATGTCGGCGTTTCCCGCGACGTCGACGATGCGACGAGCATCGGACAGCGTCGTCGCGAGAGGCTTCTCCATCAGGAGGTGAACACCCTCCGTAGCAGCTCGCTCCGCGGGTGCGACGTGGAATGCGTGCGGCGTCGCGACGACCAAGACATCGATGCCGAGACGGAACAGGTCCTCCCACGCGCGAACCGACGTGGCGCCGAGGCCGGCAGCGAGCCGCGCCGCCCGACCCTCGTCCATGTCGGCGACACCCACCACACGCGCATCCGGCTGCGCGGCGAACCCCGCCGCGTGCCGTTCGCCGGCCTTGCCGGCACCGATGATTCCGATCCTCGCGCTCATCGTTCTCCTCCTCGTCGGTAGAGCCCCGAAGGCGTTCGCGCCCGTGTCGCGACGCGGGCGGAGTCCGTCCGCACCGTTAGCGACGGCGAACGCCCGATCGAGCTCGGTGTCGTAAGGTGCGCCATCGTGGATCGCGTCTGCGGTCGCCGCGTCTTCAGGCGGGGCCACATCACTTCGATCCCTCGAGAACGGGAGCCGACATGACCAGCCCTCACCTCGCCATCGACCCCGAAGGCATCTACCGCCCCACCAGCTACGCCCACGCCATGCGGGCGGGCTCGACGATGTACGTCGCAGGCCAAGTCGCCCGTGACGTCGGCGGCGTACTCGTCGCGCCCAGCGACGCTGCCGGTCAGGCCGCACAGGTCTACGTGAATCTCGCGGCCGTGCTCGAGGCGGCCGGAGCCCGACCGGAATACGTCGCGAAGGTCACGACCTATCTCGTGGACGCCAAAGACGCAGCAGCCGCGACCGAGGCGCGGCTCGCCTTCTTCGGTGACCACAGGCCACCTCATACCGGCCTCGTCGTGGCCGCGCTGGGTGCCCCCGAAGTACGGATCGAGGTCGAGGTCGTGGTCGTGTTTCCCTGAGGCACGGCTGCAACGGGGAGCACCGAGCGACTCACGTCATGAAGGCATCGGGCGGAATGACGGCCTCGATGGCCTCGAGCGAGGCGAGGGTCCGCTGCGGCGCTCGTAGCGTCCAGGCCGTCACGAGAGCATTCATCACGGTGACGGCAGCGACGTACGAGTGCTGGAACGATGCCGAAGCGACCCGGACATTCAGCACGAGGTCGCCTTCTGCGATGACCGGAGCCGTCGGCGAATCGGTCATCACGACCGTTTTCGCCGCTCGTGCGCGCGCAAGACGCAGAGCCTCGAGCGAACGCTTCGTGTAGCGAGCGAACGTGAAGGCGAACAGGAGATCGCGGTCGCCGACATGGCGTAGCCGATCGAACATCACGACGTCCCCCTGGCTCACGACGACGACGTCGGCCCCAGCTTTGTCGAGAAGGAGCCCGAACAGCCCCGCCAGGTACGCAGGACCGCGTAAACCGACGAGATAGATCGTTCGGGCCTCGAGCATGGCCGTCACGACACTGTCCAACACGGTGGACGTCGGGCCCGCAAGCGTCCCGTCCAGATTCGTGCGGTCGAGCGCCACGACGTGCGCGAGAAGGTCCGATCCTCGAATATCGGCGGTCAGTTCGGGCGGCGCCAGCTGAAGGCGCTCGGGCAGCGACAGCCGCGCTTTGACCATCTCACCCAGAGCCGAAGAGAGTTCGCGAAAACCTTCGTACCCCAGAGACGCGGCGAAACGCACCACCAGCGACTCGCTGACGCCCACGGCACGTGCGACGCTGGCAGCCGACTGGAACGCCGCATCTTCGTAGTTCTCCAAGAGATGGTCCGCTACTCGTCGTTGGCCAGGGCTCATGAGCTCGTGGCGGGCGCGAATGCGTCGAATCAGATCGTCCGACACGGTTCGTCCTTTCCCGTGGCCCGCATGCTAGGAACGCACGTATGCGTCCTCGCCAGCCTTGACGACACGTTGCACCGAAGCGAACGTCTCGTCGAAGATGGCGATGTCGGCAGGGCGCCCCGGCTCGAGCAGTCCTGCAGACGTCAGTTCCGGGAACCGCCCGGCGACGTTGCCGCTTGCCAGCGCGACCGCCGAGGGCATGTCGGCGAGGCCTTCCCGCACGATCGCGAAGAGCGGCGTCGAGACAGGATCGTACTTGCTTCCCGCGTAGTCGGTGCCCACCACGTCCACCAACCCGGCGCGTACGAGGGCCCGGAACGGCGCCGCGTCGGGAAGATCGGCGCGCTTGGACATCAGATCGAGGCCCGAGAGCTCGAGGGTGGCGCCCCGTCGGCGAAGCTCGCGTGCATAGTGCACGGCCTCGTCCGGCAAGAAACTCGGGTGATTGCAGTGACCCGCGATCATGCGTTCGTTCGCGATCTCGACGACGATCTCGGCCGAAGCCGCTGCGTGGTGAACGATGAAGGGCGCCCCAGTGTCGTCCGAGACCTGACGCGCTTCGCGCATCCCGTCGTAGGCGTGCGCCATCGACGGCATGACGCACTCGGTGACCAGGTCCACGACATCGTCTTCGGACAGCGCGCCGATCAGGTCGGCACGTTCCATGGCGGCCTCGAGGGCAACGCGGTCGAGGTTGGACGGGTCGATCGTTCGGCCGAGTACCGCCTCCTTCAGCGCCCTGGCCTGGGTAGCGTCGACGACCCGGCCGGTTCGGTCGAGCACGGCAGCAGGGAGGTAGGCATAGTCCTGCATGCCACCGCCGAGCGTGCCTCCCGCGCCGATCTCACCGATGCAGCGAGCCCCTTGGGCGAGCAACTCCGCCATGGTCGCGAGCTTGTGCGCCTCGCCCAGGCCGGACCCGTCGGCTCGTTCCGCGGCTCGCACGTTCGCGGGCGAATGAGCGGTGCACTTGACGATCTCGAGGGGATGCGTCGACGCGAGCGTCTGCGACTCGTCCCAAAGGGGGAAACCGTCGACCGACATGGCGGTGGTCGTCCCGCCTCGAAGGTGCCGGTCCTTGAAGGCCGTCACCTCATCCACCGTCAGCGACGGCGATCCAGTGGCGTGAATCGGCCCCAAGGTGAGACCGTGCGCATGCAGGTTGATCAGACCGGGCCCGACGATCGCCCGGCCGAAGTCTTGTCGGCCGTCGATCGGTCCACGCCCCGCGCCCACGGCCGCGATGCGTCCAGCTTCGAGCACGACGTGGCCTGGCTCGTGCACGGTGCGTCCGTCGCCCGTGACGACGGTTCCGACCAGCGTGCGGATCACGCGTCCACCGGGACGCGGTCCCATGCGTACGGCGTGAGATCGTGCGTGGTGGTCCGCCCTTGGATGACCTCGGCGAGCGAGAGGCCGATCACAGGACCCAGGGTGACGCCGCTATGGGTGACCGCCGTGTAGACGCCAGGGTGACCCGGAACCTCGCCTAGGATCGGCAGGTCGTCGAACGGCTTGGGTCGGATTCCGGCATACGAACGGATGACGCGAACGTCTCCGAGCGACGGTGCGAGGGCGAGCACGTCCTTCAGAGCCTTCTGCAGCCCCTCGTACGTATTCACATTCTCCGTTTCGTCGGTTTCCATCACCCGCCCCATCAGGATGATTCCACGCTCGATCAGTTGGCGCACGCTCGCGTTCGCAAGGATGTGCTGAACGGTCGGCGGCATCGGCTCGGACACCATCACTTGCCCACGGGACGGTTTGACCGGAAGCTCGAAGCCGATCATCCGTGCGAGCTCGATGCTCCACACCCCTGCGGCCAGCACGATCCGCCGCGCGTACACCGTCCCTGCCGACGTCGCGATCCGGAAGGCGTCTCCGTCGCGCCCTACCGCCGTCACCGCGGTGTACGGCCGGTAGTCGGCCCCTGCCTCGCGCGCGAGCCGATTCATGGCGTACATGACCGAGAACGGGTTCACGCACCCATCGAGCGGACCGTGGATGGCACCCTTGATGTGGTCGGGCGACACGATCGGCTCCTTGACGGCCACCTCCTCCGGCGACAAGAGGTGGCATTCGATGCCGGCCGCATTCTGTTCGGCGACGGTGCGCCGCGCCGCGTCGAGCTGCGTGTCGTTCCATACGATCGAAAGGCCGCCGGAACGCTCGTACTGGAAGTCGACATCGTGCTCGCGAGCGAGCGCCTCGTAACGAAGCGAGCTCGCGTAGCTGAAGCGTCCGTAGAAGCCGGGGGTCTTGGTCGATACGTAGATCCACGCATGGGTGGCGCCCGACGTTCCGGAGGCAGTGTAGCTCCGCTCGAGCAACACCGTGTCTAGACCCTCGCGCGCGAGGTCGAACGCGATGAAGTTGCCGAGGACCCCGCCACCGATGACGGCGACGTCGTGAACCCGCGTCGAGGCGGTCACGTCGGGACCTCCGCTTCGAACATCGCCCGGGCGGTGATCGGCCGAATCGGTGGTCGCACGCGCATCGGTTGCAGGGTGGCGACGTCCAAGCCGCCGACGAGGTCGAGCAGCCGGACGACGGCCCTGTGGCACCCTCGCCCCTGGCACTCGCCCATCCCCGCCTTCGCCTGTCGCTTCACGTCGTCCACGGAGCGAGCGCCATCGCGAATGCTCGCGGTCGCCTCCGCGAAGGTCGCACCGGTGCAGAAGCAGACGGGTTCCGGAGAGGTCGGGTCGAGGTCGCGGTAGACGGGCGACACCCGTCGCGGAGAGATTCGTGCGGCTCGTGGCCGGACCGCCACGAGCTCTTCGAGGTCGGTGGCTCCGGCCCTCCCTGCTCTCACCGCAGCGGCCATCGCGGCGATCTTGCCGCTAGCCGTCGATGCATCGCCACCGACGGCGCCGGCGAGAGATCCCGCGAGAAACAGTCCGGGCAGCTCCGTGGTGCCCGTCGTGTCACATTCCGGTCGAAAGCCGGCATCGTAGCCCTCGAAGCGCGAGGTGCAGCCAGCGAGCGTCGCCAGTTCGCCTGCAGCGGAGCGTGGACCGACCGTGACGACCCAGGACGCAGCGAGCGTTCGACGCTCCCCTCCGGCGAGCGGTGCGGTGACGGCGCGTACGCGCGGGTCCCCGTGGGCTTCGGGCGTCCCGTCGAGAACGAAGACGGGGCAACCTGCATCGCGAGGACGGTCGGTGAGCAGGGCCACCTCGCCGATGCCTTCATCGGCGAGAACAGCGATGATGTCGATCGCCGACGCGCTTTCCCCGATGACCACGACCGGCTCGTCGGGTCGCACGAGCCCCTGTTCGAGCGCCCGCACGAGACCGAGCGGTGTGACGACCCCATCGAGCCGATGTCCTGGAAAAGGGCTCCTGGCGACGTACGATCCGGTCGCGAGGACGACTTGGTCGGCGTCGAGGCGCTCGGTGCCGCGCCCGCCCCTGGCCACGGCCGCCGTCCAGCCTGGAAAGAGTCCCCAGGCCAATGCGTCGCTCACGAAGACCGCTTCCTGTGCCTCGGCACGTAGCCGCCGAATCTCATCGATCGCGTCGGCGTCGGACCGTAGCGGAGGCGAAAGCCACGCACCGTCCGGATCGTGTCCAGACGTCCCTAGCGCACCGCTCACGCGGCCGCCAGGCGTGCGTCGTTCGTCCACGACGGCAACCGACAATCCAACGTTCGTTGCGGCAGCCGCCGCCGCGAGTCCGGCTCTACCCGCCCCGACCACGATGAGATCCATCCTCATGTCTGAACACCCTTCCGGCGGTCGCTGCAGTCGCCCTGCTGGGCCACGGCTGTTGACGCGCTCTCTGGAGGCCCCTACGATAGTCTGCAAGGTCTCTTGCGTCAATGTCATACTCTTGCAATTAGACCTGCAGTCCACGACCGGGCCGCACCTGAGGAGGCACCATGTCGCGCAGAATCGATCCCCTCGACCCCTACATCGGCTGGCGACGCCGCCTTCCCGAGCTCGGCGTGACGCGCGACAACACGGCTCTCGTCGTCATCGATATGCAGTACGCGTGCGCCAGCGCCGACCATGGGCTCCACGCCGAGCGTCGGATCGCCGGCTTCGGCGAAGCGGTCGATTACATCGCCGAACGCACCGCGCTGATCGTGCCCCGAATCGCGCGGCTTCAGGGGGCGTTTCGCGCTCGCGGCATGGAAGTCGTGTTCGCGCGCATCTGCGCCCTCACCCGTGACGGTCGAGACCGAAGCAAAGCTCACAAGGACCTCGGGAACCACTCGCCCGACGGCACGCTCGAGGCGACGATCCTCGCCGACCTCGCACCCGTGAACGACGAGCTCGTCTTCGACAAGACCGGCGGCTCCGTATTCAACTCGACCACGATCCACTACGTGCTGCGCAACATGGGCATCGAGAATCTGATCTTCGTCGGCATGATGACCGGTGGCTGCGTCGAATCGTCCGTGCGCGACGCGAAAGACCTCGGCTACGGAGTGGTCATGGTGTCCGACGGCACGGCGACCTGGACCGACGAGATGCAAGAGGCCTCGGAGCAGGTGGTGGACGAGGTCTTCGGAAAGGTCAAGGATACCGAGGAGGTGCTGGCCATGCTGGAGGCAGTCGCCCCCCTGGTCGCGAGCCGCCACTAGCCCTTGCGCTCCGCACCCCCCGGGTATCGGGCGCCGCGCCATGTCGTCCGGCCTGCGGCGCGGTAGGCGCTGACGTCCAGACGGGCGAAGGCGCTGTCTGCCTCGCGTCGAGCGCGAGCCAGCACCTCGGGAAGGTCCAGACGGACGTATCGCCCCTCCGCCACGAGCACCTCGCCGTTCGCTACGACGTGCGCGACGTCCCGCCCGGTCACGTAGTGCACCAGCAGGTGCGGCAGCGTCTCCGGGTACCACGGTGTCAGATGCGCCTGGCGCAGGTCGACCGCGATCAGATCGGCGGCCTTCCCCACCTCGAGCGATCCCACATCGGCGTCGACACCGAGCGCACGTGCGGCGTCGATCGTGATCATGCGCAACGCCTTGCCGGGGGGCAGAGCGTGCTGCGATCGCTGTTCGACCCACTGATGCCACATCGCACGCGACGGCTCGCGCAACAGGTCGTAGCTCGCGTAGGGAGCGGCACCGTCGGTGGTGATCGCGACATTGGCCCCCGCCTCGAGCAGCTCGACGATCGGCGCCACCCCGTACCAGAGGTCCTCGTGCGTATGCGCGACCGTCGCGACGTGCACGCCATGACGAGCGAGGATCGCGATCTCCTCGGGACCGAAGCCGTTGCCGTGCGCCGCCAAGACGTCCGACCCGAGCAGGTGAGCGACCACCTCGGCACCGAAGTACCGGTCCGCGAAGGCGACCGATCCACGAAACAGGTGGGTGTGGAGCCGGACGCCGTACCGGTCGGCGATGGCCCGCATCTCGAGCGCGTGCTCGCGCATGCGGGGTACGTCCGAGACGTCAGGAAGCCGGTGGCCCGCCAGGCGACCGTGCGCGACGTGCCGCCCGAGCAGGTACGGGGGAGCGAGCTGCACCTGCACACGGTCGCCGCCGGCGCGATGCCAGCGCTCGATGGCGGCGACGGAGTTCGCCACCGCCTCTTCGTATCGATACGTGTGCGTCGTCCAGACGCCCATCGCCTCACGACGCACCGTCCACGGCTCCGCGAGGTGGGGGAAGACCGGGTCCGGCGGCCCCACACCCACCGCCAGGCGCAGGCCGGACTCGAGATAGGCCCGTACGGTGGCCTCCGTGAACGCGAGGTCGTCCATTCGGGCGGGCGTAGCACCCACGATGGCCTGACCCGTCGTCACGCCGAAGCGCATCCGTTCGGCGGCGGCGAGTGCCGCCTCGGCCTCCCACCAGCCGACGGTCGTGGCCTCGAAGTAGAGGTTCCCGGCCGGCCAGCCGTGATCGGGATGGAAGTGGCCACGAACCAGGCCGTGGCCAGCGTGTCCGTACGCGTCGACGAGGCCTGGAAGCAGAACGTGGTCACCGGCGTCCAGGGTGCGCCGGGATCGGAACCGAGCGATGAGCTCGTCGCGGTCGTCGATCGCCACGATGCGGCCATCGGCGACCGCGACGGCGCCGTTCGGGATGACGCGGTCGTCGTCGTCCATGGTGAGGACCGGTCCGCCGAGGACGAGCAGGTCGACGTCGCGCACGGACGCCGACGATGGTCGTTCGCTCATGGATACGCGAACGGATCGAACGGCGCACCGGTCTCGGCCGCCACGGCATCCACGAACGTGCGCGTGGTCTGAGGCGTACGGTAGATCAGGTCGATGAACGTGCGGCGCTGCGCCGGATCGTGTTCCATTCGCTTGAGCGCCTCGTTCACCACACGGCGCCCGTAGTAGTACTGGGGGTAGTGGGTTCGCGACACGGCGTTCGTGAAGAAGTCGTAGGCGCGCACGGCATCGTCGCGCAGCACCATGTGGTCGACCATCAGCGCAACGGCCTCGTCGCGCGTCATCTGACCGGTGTTGACCGCGAGACAGGCGTCGTTCATCGCGATCCGCCCCAGATCCTTGTACACCTGACCCATACGCAGACGCAGCGCGGCGTCCGACTCGCCTTCGTCCCAGCCGATCAAGTGCATCGCGACCTCGGGGCCACCTTCGAAGATCGGGTTGGTCGGAGCGTTGCGGGTGTAGAACGCCGCCTCGATCGGCCAACGCCCCTCCTGGAAGAGCTGGTCCCAGAGCGTGTAGAACGTCTGATGGCCCGGGTACGCCTCGTGGCAGAGCACCTGGACGAACACGTCGCGCTGCCAGCTCTTGTCGATGTTGAAGTGCAGCCAGCCGCGGAAGTTGCCCGTGTATGCCGAGCGCCCGCTGTAGAACACGTCGCGCACGCCGGTGAACGAGTCGACGCCCTCGCCGTCGGGGAGCGGTACCACCTTCGCGAGGGTTTCGGCGCGCGCGCGGGCGAGAATCGTTCGCCCGAACTCGATCACATCGTCGCCGGTCGTGCTCGTGGCCGCCAGCCAGGCGTCCACCTGCTGCTTCAGGGTGCCCCCGTAGCCGAGCCGCCCCAGGCCCTCGACCAGTTCAGCGCGCAAGCGGTCGGCCTCGCTCGCGGGGATGGGCTGGAAATCGACCTGGATGATGTCGCGCACCAGGTCGAGATACGGGCGGTCCTCCCCGCGTAGAACCGAGAGAACGGCGCGAGCACCGGCGACGACGCCCTCCATGTACGCCTGCGGATGACCGCTCAGCCGCGACGAAGCGGTGGCCACCGCGTCGAGGACGTCGGCGACCTCGTCGAGCGTCGTCAGCGTGGGCACGGTCCCGCTGTAGTTCGACAGCATCATCTCCCGGCCAAGGTAGTCGGCACGTTCGCCGATCTTGCTCATCGAAGCGATCGCGTCGACGAAGCGGCGGGCGGTGACGGGATCGGTATAGGTCATCGGCTCGGTCACGGGATGGCCTCCGAGGGCACGCCGTCGGCGTCGACGGCTACGGCGGCGTCCACGCGGCGGATCGCGTGGGAGAGAGGTTCGGTCGCGGTCGCACGCTCGCGCCGGCCGGAACGCACGGTCGGATCTCGGCTGCTGTCACCGACGCCACAGGGCACGGTCGCGTCGGCGATCATGCACGACCCTCCTCCGCCAGAGTCCGCTCGATGCGCGGCGCGATTGCCGCCATCGCCTCGCCCAAGCCCCGAGCGGGCGCCGCTCCGAGATGGGGCGACAGCACCACGTTGGGGGCCGTCAGCAACGAGTGATCGTGCG
>Ga0102925_1002274_pt1 | contig 10561 bp, 9 predicted proteins | sample SalPonR1_A_D1_MG_FD_78216 | JGI IMG/M metagenome (GOLD analysis project Ga0102925, IMG submission 78216) | Salt pond soil microbial communities from South San Francisco under conditions of wetland restoration - Salt Pond MetaG R1_A_D1_MG | ecosystem: Environmental > Aquatic > Marine > Intertidal... | reverse complement strand
GCTGTGTTTGGTATGTTTATCGTTAACGTCTTCATAATGTGAAATGTAAAGAAATTTTCTGTTTAACGATAATCAATAGATCTTGGTCTGAAAAAGGGATGATTCAAAGTGAAAACCATAACGTTCTTGCGGTTGTGCGGCGGGGCGGGATAAAACCCGCCGGTCTGCCAGCCGAACACCGTCCGTACGAACCGCTGGTTAAGGGAATGTACTCGTTCAGGATGAAAAACCCAACGGCCTCAACAAACTTACGACCTTAAAAATATGCGCCACCAGACAGGCAGGCGCGGGAAGGACGCCGGCAGGTGATTGCAGCCAGCACTTTTTCGCTCTTTACAGCAAACATCCATCCAACTCCTGTTAGCCAACCGTGGCAACAGGCGCCGGGGGAACACCCGGAAAAAAGCAGCGCAGGCCCTACGCTCAAAGCAGCTGGCGGGCAAGTGGCAGCAACCCGGAAAGGGCAGGGATGCCCGGACCAGGCCAAACCCACCAACACCAACGGCGGCCATCCTTTCCGGCAGCATTTTTCCGAAATCAACCACCCCTTACAAGCCAAAAAATTTTAAACCAAGATGCCGCCCTGGAATTACGGGCTGCCAACCATCCAGCACCCCCCGTTTCCGAAAAAGCAGGTTCGCCGCGCGACCCGGAAAAACCCACCCGGCGCGAGGCCTGTCCGGTTTCCTGACAGGATTTCCGGACGAGCAGTTCGGCGCCCCGTTTTGCCGGGGAAAGACTTCGCAGAAGCAGGCCACAAAACGGGCTGGTTCTGGCGGACTTTTGACGAAAAATCAGAGAAGCAACATCCCATCATACTTTTTGGAAAGCTTTGATGCGCCTGACGCCCTTAACGGTTTGGCGGCTAAGCGGCGAAGCAACCAATTTTCCAATGCCTCGAACCGCAAACTCGTCCGCTTGAGCCGCTGGTTATAGAGCGCACTATCAGTTTAAATTGTGCTGGAATACTTTCAGCATCGGAGCTCCTTCTTCATTTTCTGTGCTGACAAATATTTTGCGATTTTGAATACGGAGAATATTTCCCTCAAAATGCTCATTAAAAGTAGCAATTAATTCACCATTTTCTCTGAAAATTAACCACTCAGCCTGATCATTATCTATGATATTTAACCAGATATGACCTGAGAAATCGTCATATTTTAACATCCTTACTTTACCTTTGGTATTAGGCATTTCTGCTACCAGACTTTGTTTTTGATCTTCTCCTGCACCTACTCTTTCTATTAAATCATCAACAAATCTACGCCGCTCATCGGAAGACAATGGCTGATCAGGACGATTTAAGGAAGTTTCACTTGTATTTTCACCCGTAATTAAATCAAATATTTTGAACCCAAGCTCATCTGATCGATTGTACACAAGTTTATCATTAGCAATATTTATCAGGTTTCTGGAATGGGGCGGTGAAGATGTTGTCATCAACGGTTGACCTGCATCATTGTAAATTACCAACTGTTCATTAGGTTCAAATGTTATCAAAGCCTCTTTTACAATTTCACCATGTAAGTTGGCAACAACTATTCTATCATTAGGGTTATCGTCTGGCCTGAATGAAGGTGTAACATAGAGGATTATTTTATCTTCACTTGATAAATAAAAGTCATTTGGAAATAGTTCAAGATTGACATCTCTTATTACGTTCAGGTCATTTTCAGATAGTTCGTAAAGGGACACTCTACGTAATGCTGAGTCGTATATTAAAACCTTGTCATTTGCCGTGATGCTTATATTGCCGGCCATCCGTTGCACTTCTCCTGGCCCGCGTCCTTCGGATAGGTAACTTGCTACAAATTCACCATTCTCTTTAAAATGATGGAGTTTTTTTCTTGTCACGTCAGCAACTAAAATATCTCCATTTGAAGTAATTTGAACGTCAGATATCCACCCAAACAAAATTTCCTCACTATCGTCAATTTCAAATAGAAGCTCAGCATCAATTAAAGGAGCAGATATGCTATCATATTTATCGTCATGTGAGGAACAAGAAGTTAAAATGAATAGTACTACTACAGTTACTAAAAAAGTTCTGAAAGTATTAACCATATCTATTGATAATTTGGAGTTCTTTAAGCTCTATAACGGGTTGGTGCTTCTGCTGCCGGGCGACCAATTAAAAGCTCAATTACAAAACTTAAACCGGTCAGCAGAAAGCACTTTGTTATGTTTTTTCATTTTTTAAAGGTAATCAATCTAAATGCTCACTTATTAATTGATCAATTTTTGATACCATCTCTTCGCCTCTTAAATCCCTTGCAATTATATTCCCATCTGGACCAATCAAATACATTCTTGGAATACCTGAAACATTGAATAACCTCGGCAGGTCACTTTCCCATCCTTCTTCAACAAAAACCTGATTCCACTCCATTTCTCTCTCTTCAATAAAGTTGATTAAAGTATTTTTATCCCTGTCCAATGAGATTCCGACAATTGAGAAATTTTCATTTTGGTAATTTTCATGTAAAGCTTTTAAGTGAGGTATTTCAGGTATACAAGGACCGCACCAGGTAGCCCAAAACTCGAGTAAAACAAATTGACCTTCAAAATCTGAAAGTGAAATTTTTTGGCCATCAATTGTTCGGGTGGTAAAATCAGGTGCTTTTTGACCTATGTTTAGCGACTCAAACTCATGAAGATAGCCAAGCCCTTGTTGTACGTGGAAATCAGTAGCATTAATTTCTACAAGCTGTCTAGCTAAATCAACAGTAAGTTCTTCATTTGGGTCCTCTTCACGTAATTCAGATCTGAGTAAAAATAAAACTGCTTCTGATTTACCCCTTGGTTCTGTAAGATTTTCAGATAAATACTCCATCAGTTCTTTGTGCTCTTCTGCAGAAAAGAGATTTCTAAATGTAAATATTATATATCCCCATATTTCTGAATCATAATCCAACAGCTTCAGAACTTCATCCACGTGATCAGAAGTCTTCGTGTTGCCCCACATCATAAAACTATTTCTGATTGCCTTTCGAGCTGTTGCAGTTTCTGGATTATTTTGAAAATACTCATAAAACTCTTTGGCATATATTAATTGTAAACTATCAGACATCTCCGCCTCTTGTATTTCCTGCCAAGCCTTATTCATATAATTTTCAAATGTTGTATCAACTTTTGATGAATAATCTTGTGAATAAACAATTGACTGTACTCCAAATCCAGATAAAACAACTATCAGTAATACTCTAAAAATGGTTTTCATCTTTCTTGAGTTTTGTTAGAGTTAGAAAACATAACGGCCCCGCGCGTAACCGGCGTGCAGACCAGCGTTGACTATTTAAAAATGTACTACAGAATTTGATGAATTAAAACCGGGCAGCCAACGGCGAGGCACGTCCGCGTTGACGCGCTTGTTAGGTGTATTCTTGGGTTTTCTCGATGTAAGAAGTAATGCCTTGATTTATATTTTTTATGGTTTCCTTGTTTACAAATGGATTAAGAATAACCGTTCGTAACCACTTACCATCGTTGTAGGTTGGTAATGAAAAGAAAATTTCGTGCTTATCGAGTAAATACTTTTGTAAATCTTTGTTCCACTCATCCCACCTTGAAGAACAAATCCATTTCGGCTGGCCACGAAAACAGATGATATTCATTTCTGGAGTACTGGCCAACTGGATACAGTTGATTGCTTTGAGTTTATTATGAAGAAAATTAGTCAGATGGTAACTTTCATCAATTAATTGCTGAAAACCTTTTCTGCCGATGTGTTGAAATGAAGCCCACAATTTTAGAATATCAGCGTGCCGTGTTCCTTGTAAGCTGATTTCACCAAAATTAATTAGATCTTCATCTTCTTCCATATATGGAGCACCAATCCTAAAATTTTCGACCAATTGATTTTGGTCTTTGAATAGAACCATTGCACATGTTTTAGCTACATAAAGCCATTTTTGGGGATTTAAGATAATTGAATCGGCACCTGATATTCCTGCAAGTTTATCTTTGTGTGAATTTGAAAAGACTAATGCTCCTCCATAAGCGGCATCAACGTGGTACCACAGGTTTTCTCGTTGTGAAATTTTTCCAATCTCCTCGAGCGGGTCAATATTTCCTGTGGTTGTTGTGCCTGCGGTAGCAATCACACAAAAAGGCGTCTTACCTTCATTTCTTGCCTGTTTTATTCCTGTCTCGAGTTCATCAATAATCATCTTAGACTCCGAATCGACCGAAACGGCTCGGACGGAATCTTGGCCTAAACCTAAAATCATCGCTGCTTTTTGGATGGACGTATGTGCTACTTCAGAGGCAAATATAACAGGCTTTTTTGTCAATTTCTGAATTCCTCCTTCTTTTGTATTGAGTTTCTCATTTCTTGCAACTGCCAATGCTTGCAGGTTTGCAAGACTACCACCACTACATAATACTCCTGAGGCATTTGGCCCGAGACTAAACATTTGGCATATCTTGTGGATGACTTGCTGCTCCAATCTGGAAAATGCGGGGGACATTTCTATACTAAGCATATTATTATTGACAGCTGACGTAGCAAAATCACCAATTATTGAAGCTGTGGTAGGCGGTGGGTCCATGTGCGGAATCCATCCAGGATGTGAAGGATTTATAGAACTTAAGAGCAAGATCTCCAGCTTATCAATTAATTTCTCATCTCCAATTGATTCTTCAGGAATAGTTTGGGTTGGAATATTAATTTCTTTAGGTAGGGAAGAACGAGTTTCTGAAGATGAAATAACAGAAATAATTCCGTGTAATGCTTTAGATACGAAATTTTCGATTGACTGCTTATTGGAACCTGATGGATTTATAAAAGCATTAACAGGTAATTCTTGTCGATTCATTTTAAGTTTAGATTTTATTTACAAATGACGTTAGAATACACCTAACGGTTTGGCAAATAAGCGGCGCGGAAATTAGGAATTAGTAAAATTCCATAAAGTAAATTTACAAGAAAAATGGAGGCCAGCTCTGTCCGGGTCCGCTTAATTTGCTTGTTATGTGGTTCCAATTTTAACTGATAAATTAGTTCTGGTTTGAGAATAAAATTCTATAAGAGATTCAATAATTTCACGAAAACTTTTGATATAGTTTGTATCGGTAAATTCCGGTTTAATTATTCTATGGTCTGCATCAATTCTATAATTTTTTACTTCCTCAATTATTTTGAGACCATTATTATTAGCATCTAATTTATTTACCAATTCAGAAAAGAGTTGCATGGTGCTAAAATCTCTACCAGATTTTATATGCTTTAGATCTGAATCAGTTAGTGAAAACTCTTTTTTCAAGATGTTTCTTAACACCTTCTTTTTCATTCCATCTGGTCCAATAATCTTGTATAGTTCACTATTACTGTCTGCAAAATGTTTTCTAGTATTATCGACTGGGAAAGTAAGATATGGGTTAGATAGACCGGTAAATAATTTTCCAAGATTAGCTTGAATTAGTAATCGATTAATTGAAGTCAAAACGTCAGCAAGTTCTCCAATTGGGTTTGAATAATCAGTTGGTATACCTTCAAAATATCTCAAGTAAAAAGGAAGGAAATCTTTATCGGGGAAAGAAAATGTTGGTTTAGTTATCTCATGTGAATGCCAATAACTTTGTTCTTTAATTGGCAAATAGGAAAGATCTTTTAGAAAAACTACTATTGCATAATTACCATCGGATAGAGTTCTTTTTCCGAAATTTATACTCGAAATATATTCGCTGTCATCTATATTTTCTGCATAAGTGCTATTACTACATAGGTATCCCCCAGAAGCGCTATCCTCAAGTTCATATTTTTCTTGTTGATCTTGATATCGCTTTAAAACTGAGATTGAAAAATAACATAGTTCAATTTGTGAATGCCCCAAGTAAAGCCGCTTTTCAAATTCGGGGTGATTTTCTTTAGCTAATTTTGAACTGTAATAATAATCAGATAGAACATTCTTAGAAGGGAAAAAAATAGTTGTTACTACCTTTTTTTGCTTCATCGAACCTGGTTTGTTAGGAGTAATGCTAACGCTCATTAGTTCAGCATCTTCATTTATACTACCTTTTCCATTATCCCTGAATTTTCTAAAAATATTTCGAACCTTTGCGTGATCAATTTTCAGTTTTTCCGCTACATCAATAGCACTAGTCCCCCCAAACCTGAGATTCCATCCCTCAATGCATTTTTCCATTATTGATGTTTCTATATCAATATTACTCATCAAGCCTACATTATTGATTTCATTTCATTAATCATATCATCTGGTGAATCCCATTCAATTAACTCAAGAATTTTAAAAGCGTTATTTTCATTAGATGGAAAAGTTATTCCTGTCTCATTTTGAAGCGTGGTTAGTAAGTTAGTAACACCAGCCCGAGGATTATTCTCTTCCCAATGCATGCTATGATTTCTACCTTCCCAAATAATTTCTGTTAAGTCGATAGTCGCAATATTTCTTGTATTAGGTAGATTGCCTTTCGGACCATATCGATATGATAAGATCTTTTTACCAAATTGAAGTATCGATCCTGCTATTGTGGCTAATGCTTCTTCTGTTGCTCCTATTCTAATCAAAGCCTTTCTAATATGATCTTGATCTTGTTCACCTAATTCCTCTCTTCTTTCATTAAGCCTTTTCATCCTTTCAATATATTGGGCATGATGGTAATTGGCAGCATATGACCATTGTCCTTCATGTATGAAAAAATCTCTTTCAATTTCAGCAACCCTATCTATTTTTTTTAGCTCTTCACGAATACCGTTTAATTCATTTGAATAATCAGAAATAGCACCAAAATTACTTTTGATGGCATAAGTATTTGATTCAATGAATATTATAGAGTCTTCTTTTGGATTAGGCATGGTATTTTATTTCTAAGGAACCGCATAACGACCCAGCGCATAACCTGCACGGGGATTACTGATTTAAATAAGGGTATAAAATTTTAAATTGGCAAAAGATTAAAACAACGGCGAGGCCGTGTCAGCCGTTAATGCGCTTGTTATGCAGCAAGTTGTGTTGGGTTATTTTTGAATTTACCAAAAGCTTTGAAATTAAAATCGCACACCAAGTAGCTATTAAAACCCAAGTTGCTAACTCGAAAGCCCGACTCCAAAATGGTCCTAAACTACCTGTTGGGATTACAGTTGAAATAAAGACTGTGATAACCAAGGGAAGTGATAAAATGAATGATGTAATTCCATTCTGTAATTTAGTTTGACCACTCAGGTTAAATTTTTCTTTCAATTTGATATAGATAAAAAAGAAAAAGGAATAAGGAACAATGCATAAAACAGCAATAAATCCACCAAAATAAAAAGCTCCAACAATTCTACTCTCACTAAACCTGATGATTTCTTCCAGTGATTCACCAAGTACTAATGGATGAATAAAAGTTAGAATCAAGATCCAACAAATTGCACCAATTAAGGCAGCTATGAACGCCCAAGAAATAGATATTCCAACAATTGACTTGTTTGATTTCATGATATTAGGCTTTGCTGCATAACGGCCTACCGCATAACCGGCGCAGGGATTATGATTTTTTAAAAGGCTACACATTTGAACAATCATAGGCAAGAAATTTAACAAAAGCCGCGACTGCGTCCGCCGTTAATGCGGTTGTTATGCAGTTAAAGTTTTGAGCTACTATCCAGATATCGTTCATAATTCATTCTTTTAGATAGATACTCTTTCAAATAATCTTTTGCTTCACTATAAAAAGGTTCGAAATTCGTGATGCTAAGTTTTCGATTTTTTTCAAAATACAATGTAATCATATCTACATATGACTTTTCAGCATCGTAAGTTTCTATAGTTCTTAATTCATTCAAATAGTAAATGTTAGACTTTTTACCCCTTTTCTCTTCAATATATTCATCATAAAAAGTCAATGAATTTTCTTTTTTTATTGAACTACGAAAGAAAAAAGCGATTAAAAAAGAGAGAAGAATTAAAGCGGGGGTGCCAATCAATAACTCATACCTATAGCTCCAATCACTTGTCCAGATTCGAATTAAAACAACAAGAGTAAGCGGGATAAGAATTAGACTGGCTTTTAAATAGTGGGAATTATATTCCTTAGTGCCGGTTGTATAAGAGAATGTCTTTGGACGATGAGATTTGATAGGTTTTGGAATTTGATCTCTTTTCAAAAATCGATAACCCGATTGAACTTTTACAACTTCAATATCTTCAGGTTTTTTCTTTTCTATTTCGGAGAGAATTTCTTCAAAACGCTCGGGGAATTTATCCCGATTTACATTTCGAAAACTTTGCAGCAATTGATGATATGAATAATTACTATAGTTTGGTCCCATCTAGATTTCTTAACTGCATAACATATAATTATACTCACCGGGGTGATTGTATAATTTATCCGCATAATAAATGAAATCAGGCTTTGGGGCAAGTTGATGTTGAAATATTTCTGATAAAAGGAAAAAGGGTCGGATAATCAGTTCCGATAAAAGGTCCGGATAAAATTTTTATGAGGTGTAAGGATTGTGTCATTTTTTGTTCTTACGAAGAAAAGACTATGAAAAAGAAAAAACTGATCCAACAGCTTAAGGAGGAAATACGGAGAAGAAATTATAGCTACAGTACCGAAAGGTCATACTCTTCATGGGTGATCCGGTATGTTCGCTTTCATAAAATGATTCACCCGTCTGAACTCAGCGAAAAACATGTTACCTCTTTTTTGAATCATCTGGCAAATGATCTGAATGTTGCAGCATCAACACAGAATCAGGCTCTTTCGGCTCTTGTATTTCTCTATGAATATATCTTAAAAAAACCGGTACAAAGTCTCGAAGACTTAAAAAGAGCCAAAAAACCAAAACATCTGCCGGTGGTACTCACAGAAAAGGAAGTGGAGTCGATCATTCAGAATCTTGGAGGCTTGAACAAACTGATGATCAGCCTTATTTACGGATCAGGCCTCCGCATTTCAGAAGCGCTGCGACTCCGGGTACTGGATATCGATTTTGATTACAAGCAAATTACAGTACGGGACGGCAAAGGATTAAAGGACAGGGTAACCATTTTGCCGGAAACGCTGATTTCAGACCTTCGTGTGCAAGTCAAAAAAGTTGCAAGACTTCATGAACAGGACCTTATGAAAGGCTATGGTAAAACCGTTCTTCCTAATGCACTTGCAAAAAAGTATCCGAAAGCCGCAGCACTGTTGAAATGGCAATATGTTTTCCCTTCGAAGCAGCGGAATAAAGATCCGCGCTCAGGAATTGTACATCGCTATCATATCTCGCCGCGTTATATCAGGAAGGAACTGCAGAAGGCTGTGGCCACATGCAACATTCAGAAACATGCCACACCCCACACGTTCAGGCACTCGTTTGCAACACATCTTTTGCAAAACGGCTACGATATCCGGACGGTTCAGGATCTGCTGGGACATAAATCCCTGAAAACAACCTCTGTCTACCTGCATGTTCTGAACAGGGGAGGACACGGCGTGAAAAGCCCGCTGGATCAGTTTTGAACTGAGTGCTATATCGAATCTCAGTTTGTTAAAACCCCGTCTTTCGGTCTGTCAGTCCGTATCGTAAATGGCATGGATTAGTTTCTCTTTCCAATAAAAATCCGGTGTTTGCACGCGAATTTTTTCTGAAATCCGCTGATCTATACTTCACCGATTTGTGGTTATAATCGCATCTGGTAACTATCTTAAACAGTTTGTTATTTACGCTGATTATTTTAAGCTTGATGTAATAGATAAAAAATATGTAACGAAGGGCTATCTTAAATGAAAAGCAGATGCAAGTAAAAAATCTTGGAGAATTCGGGCTTATTCAAAGAATATCAGGCAAATTTGAGTCTCCGGACCAGCAAGGTTTTATCGGTATAGGGGATGATTGTTCTGTGATTCCGAAAGATGATTTGGATTCTTACCTGGTAACGTGTGATACACTGGTTGAAAATATTCATTTTTTGATTTCTAATATTGAACCCCATGACCTGGGTTATAAATCACTTGCTGTAAACCTGAGTGATATTGCTGCCATGGGCGGTATCCCGGAATATGCATTCTTGTCGATGGCTCTTCCGGTTGAAACTGGTACCAGCTGGATTGATAAGTTCCTGGACGGATTACATGACCTTGCAATCCGCGAACATGTAGTTCTCGCCGGTGGGGATACGACAAAATCACCACGGAACATTGCCATTGCCATAACGGTAATCGGGATCATAAAAAAAGGTAATATAAAGAGACGGAATGGGGCAGAACCCGGCGATAAACTGTTTCTGACCGGATCTGCCGGGGATTCGGGCGGTGGCCTCCGGCTGCTGACTGAAGGGCATGAGAATGAAGCGGATCAATCTGCAACGGACTTAATCCAGGCGCATAATCGACCAAAAGTTCACACATCTGAAGGCGCATGGATTGGAACACTGTCTGCCGTTCACGCAATGATTGATCTGTCTGACGGACTGGCTTCGGATGCCCGGCATATTGCAGAATTTTCCGGGGTTTCAATCCGTATCGATCTCGATAAGGTACCGGTTTCAGAAAGCCTTCTGATAAAAGCCGGTGAATATGGCTGGGATGTAACAGAACTTGCCGTTTCAGCAGGTGAAGATTATTC
>Ga0102925_1002272_pt1 | contig 10563 bp, 5 predicted proteins | sample SalPonR1_A_D1_MG_FD_78216 | JGI IMG/M metagenome (GOLD analysis project Ga0102925, IMG submission 78216) | Salt pond soil microbial communities from South San Francisco under conditions of wetland restoration - Salt Pond MetaG R1_A_D1_MG | ecosystem: Environmental > Aquatic > Marine > Intertidal... | reverse complement strand
CTGGATGAGATTGGCGATATGAGCCTTTCGGCCCAGTCAAAGGTACTCAAGGCCCTGGAAGAGAAAAAAATATCCCGCGTGGGCAGCGATAAGGTGATTAACGTGGATGTTAGGATACTGGCAGCCACCAACAAAAACCTGAAAGAGGAAATCGAGAAGAACCGGTTCCGCGAGGACCTGTATCATCGGTTGAGTGTGATCCTTATCCGGGTGCCTTCCCTGGATGAGCGCAAAGAGGATATTCCGTTACTGGCCGAGCACTTCAACCAGGTCATATGCCAGGATTACGGGATTTCTCCCAGGAAAATAAATGAAGAAGCTATCCGGGAACTGCAAAAAATATCCTGGACCGGTAATATAAGAGAATTCCGAAATGTGCTTGAGCGGCTGATCATTTTATGCGGACAAGAAATCACGGGGGAGAATGTTAAGAAATTTGCACAGCCCATTTCCGAATGATATTGTTTTACAGCATCTAATGTGTTTCTATGGGGCATTTCTTAAGGGTTTTGCTGTTGACCGGGAGCCTGTTGCTTTTGCAGGCTTTTTCCATTGTGGCTCAAATTCAGACAGGAGAAAAACCTGTTAGCCGGACAGTGAAAGCCTCCCTTCCGGAACCACCTGTGGTAGAGATGCCCCGCTATGATTATCAGAAACTTCGCCAGCAAAGCCTCTCCCGGGCAAATATGAAACGCCTGGAATATGCCCGGATCATGGATGTTTCCATAGACATAAAGCAACAGGCCACGATCCGGGAAATGGGAGAAGGGAGCCTCTACCGGTTGGTTATTAAATCGGAGGAAGCGTATTCTTTGAATTTATTTTTTGGGCGGTACCGCCTTCCGCCGGACGCCAAATTATTTGTTTATAATCGTCAGCAGGATCATATAAGGGGTGCCTTTACCCACCGCAACAACAAGGCTTCCGGTATCCTGCCGGTAGCTGCCGTCAGGGGTGAGCAGGTGGTGATCGAATACTACGAGCCCGGGAATGCTGCCTTTGAAGGTGAGCTTTTGCTGAGCCAGGTGGGGCACGATTATATTGGCATCTTCGGTTTAAAAGACAAAAATGTGGAGGGCTTTGGTGATTCGGGTAGCTGTAACGATAGCATGAACATTATTTGCTATCCGCGTTGGCAGAATGTAAAACGGTCTGTTGTGCTGATATCCAGTCAGGTAAGCGTGGAAGGTGAGCCCCGGGGTACCCTTTGCTCCGGAAGCCTGATCAACAATACGCAGTCGGATGGAACTCCCTATCTGCTCACGGCCAACCATTGCATCAGCACGCCGACCCAGGCTCAAGAGTCCCATTTTTTCTTTAACTACGAAAGCCCTACCTGTTCCACCTCCACGGAAGGCTCGTACGATCAAACCATGGTTGGCTCTGAGTTGATCGCCACCCCGCCCGAAGGAGACCAACTCGATTTTACTCTGCTGGAGCTCGACGAAAACATACCGTCCCTTTACCAGCCCTTTTTTGCCGGGTGGAACCTGGATACCACCAACATTGATTATTCGGTTTCCATCCACCATCCCGAGGGTGATGTAAAGAAATTTGCTATCGATTCCCTGCCCCCGCTCACGACAACCTATCCCGATACCTTGTATGATCCGGGATCGCACTGGCGGGTGCGGGAGTGGGACCTGGGTACCACCGAGCCCGGATCCTCCGGTGCCCCACTGTTTGATCAAAATCAGCTGATCATAGGTGATCTGAGTGGAGGATATGCCGACTGCGACAACCCGGTGGATGATTTTTTTGCCGCGATAGACCGCTCCTGGGATGATTTCGGAACCCCCGAATACCAGCTGAAGTACTGGCTGGATCCCCGGAAGGGTGGTTTTAAAAAGATGCAGGGATATTTGCCTTACGATACCGTACCTTCGCACCTCGAAGTATCCCGGGACGACGCAGGCTTGCTTCTGCGATGGAATCCTGTTTACGACACCTCACAGGTGGATTATTATGTGATCAGCAGGGATGGATCGACCCTTGCCACCACAGAGAACCTTCGCTTCATGGATTCCGGTGTGCAGGAAGATGTGCTTTATCAATATCGGGTACGTGCCCGTTTGACTTCGGGTGCATATACCTCCTATTCGCAACCGGCCTTTCACAGGATCTGGGATACACAATTTCTTCCTTTTGCCGAAGATTTTTCCATGGCCAGCCTTCCCTCCGGTTGGTATGAGGCATCACTGACCGGCAGTGACAACTGGTCGGTGACGCAGGGAGGGCACAACAACAACCCGCCCTCAGCCTATAGCGGAACCTACAACATGCTTTTTAACGGGAATGAAGGCGATTCATCCAGGCTGGTAACGCCTCGCATCGACATAAAAAGCAGTCGCTATGTGTACCTGTCTTTTTTCAGGGCCCAACCTGCTTCATCCGGTAATGCCGATAAGCTATCGGTTTACGTAAGGTTCAACGACACCCTGTCCTGGCATCCGGTTAAAACCTACAACCAGCCCCAGACAGGATGGACTGCAGACACCATCTATCTTCCTGCTCCTTCCGCCGGGTATCGCCTGGCTTTTGAAGGAGTCAGCCGGGGTGCAGGGGGTATTACCCTGGATGATATTCGGGTAGAAAGGGACCAGGAGGGATTTGACCCAGCGTTTTCTGCCGACAGGTTCCATTTTTGCACAGGCGATCAGATCACCTTCTCGTTGGATACAACCGACTCTTTTGACCAATATATCTGGGATTTCGGCTATGGCGCTTCCCCAGGATCCGTTCAGGGGTACGGCCCCCATACCGTATCTTACGCCGATACCGGATCCAAGACGGTTCGGGTGACCATTGACGGAGTCTATCAGAACCAGGTGAATGATATGGTCCGGGTGGAAAAAATTCCGAATAAGCCGAGTATTTCCCAGAATGAAGATACCCTTTTTACCGATGCTATCGGAGATATTACCTGGTATTTTGATGGAGAACCTATCAACCAGGCCAATGATCCCATCTACATTGCCAGCCTGGAAGGTCCTTATTGGGTGGAAGCCTCTAATTTTTGTGGTTCGGCATTTTCCGACACCCTTCTGGTAAATGCCGTTGACCCGGGGCAAAGCAATGAGCAGGGAATAAAAATATATCCCGTGCCTGCCGAAGAAGCCTTTTATGTGGAATTGCAATCGACAACTAACCAGACGGCCTTGCTGAAGGTGGTCAATACGGTGGGGGCGGTTGTCCTGGAGAAACAGCTGAAGCTCACCCATGGGCTCAACAGGAAACGGGTGGAGGCCGGCTCCCTTTCCAACGGTTTTTATATGCTGCGCATCCGTACACAGGACAACAGGGTGTATACGGGGAAGGTCATCAAACAATAGAACTTAAAAATTTCAAATGCCCACCCGACCTGCGTCAGGCGGGATGGGCATTTGGGAATTTTAAGTTATTATTTAACCTGGTCGATTGCCTTTTTGAGGGCTTGTTCGAGCAATTCGGTATCGGGTTTTTTGATGAAATTCTTTTCCATCATCATATCGATGGTTTGACGGGTGTGCCCGATATCTTCCAGGGTACGGTTGTAGATGGTGTCCCAGTCGTTATCAACTCTTGCCACCCCGTCTTTTATGGCCTGCATAGCTACGTCGGCAGCTTCAAAGGCGAACATGTCGGTTTCATCCATCTTGGGCATGATGTATTCGGGATGGATGCCTTTCTTTTCAGCATAGTTGGCCATGGCGTAGGATGCAGCCACTGCCATGTTGTCGGTGATGCTTTTGGCTCTTACCAACAGGGCTCCTTTCAGGATACCCGGGAATCCCAGTGAGTTGTTCACCTGGTTCGGGAAGTCGCCCCGGCCGGTGGCCGTGATGTAAGCTCCCGCTTCCTTAGCCGCATAAGGATAGATCTCGGGCACGGGATTGGCGCAGGTAAAGACAATCGGCTTGGTACCCATTGCGCGAATCCATTCGGGTTTTACCACATCCGGTCCCGGCTTGCTGAGGGCAATCAGCACATCGGCTCCCTTCATGGCCTTTTCGATATCCTTGATGCGGTCGGGATTGGTTTGTTGGCATAGCTCCCATTTCCGGTAGAAACGTGTGTCGGCCTTGATGTCCTCGCGATCTGTGCTCAAGGATCCTTTGGAGTCGAATAAAATCATCTTTCCCGGGTCGCCTCCGGCCTGCAATACTAAGCGGGCGATGGTAGCGTTCGAGGCACCTGCACCATAAAAGACGATGCGTACATCCTTGATGTCTTTATCCACAATCCTCAGGGCATTGATCAATCCGGCTACCGTCACCGAACCGGTGCCCTGGGCATCATCATGCCATACGGGAATGTCACTTTCTTCCCGGAGCGTATCCAACACCTTGTAGCAGTTGGGCTGGGAGATGTCTTCCAGGTTGACTGCCCCGAAACTGGGCTCCAGCATTTTGACGAAATCAATGATCTTGTCGGGATCGTGTTCGTTTTTGTCGTTGTAACTGTTCACGCATAAGGGCACCGCATCGATGCCGGCCAGATATTTCATTAAGTAGGCTTTTCCTTCCATCACTCCCAGACCGCCCGGAGGCGTCACGTCTCCGTCGCCCAGAACGCGGGTTGAATCACTAACAACAGCTACCATATTGCCGCGGTTCGATAAATCGAAGGAAGTCAGGTTGTCATCCCGAATGGTGGTGGATATCTTAGATACACCCGGTGTGTACCATATGTTAAACCAGTTGAATCCATAGACCCCGGCCTTGGGTAAGGTTTGCATTTTACCGCCATAGAACTTATGAGCCGTCAGGGCCAGCTCCTTGAGAAAGGCAGTCTTCGCTTTGGCTATTTGTTCCTGGGAAAAATCATCGGGAAACAGGTCATCCAGATTGTTGAGGGAAAGATCAATTTTTGACATGGGCTCCTCCTTATGTTTATAAAGTTTAGGGTTTAAACAAATATAACAAATATTCACGGCAGTAAAGGGAAAGTGGGGCGGTTATTTAAGGAGAATGTGTTATGCAACATGTGTTTTTCAAAATTCCAGATAGCAAATTGCAAACAACAAATAATCAAAAACTTGTCCGCCTTAAAATCATGGATTAAACTGATGTTATAGTCTGCTTCCCCAGGCTTCCGCAGTTTGGAATTTAATCAGCTCCAGATCCCTTGTAAGTTCAGGCCTCGGTTAGGGTTACAACAATACTCCTGGTTTGCCTGGGGCCGTCGAATTCACAGACGAAAATGTTTTGCCAGGTTGAGAGGCCGAGCCGTCCCTCTACAATGGGGATGGTTTCTCCCGGTCCGATGAGCCCTGATTTGAGGTGGGCATCCCCGTTGTTGTCCTGGGCATCGTGTTCCCATACCCCTTTAGGGATCATCTGTTTCATCAGGGTTACCACATCGTTTTGTACCGACTGGTCCCAGCTTTCCTGTATCATGATGGCAGCAGTGGCCCCTTGCACATATACCGAGGCCAGCCCCTGCTGTATATGGCTTTTTTCTACAATAGCTTCTACCTGACGGGTTATATCGAATAATCCGTTGTGCTTGCTGGTGCTGATATGTATGATATCCTGCATGGCTTTTTGTTTTTTTGTTCACTAAAAAATAAGGTTTCATGTTCACAATGTCAAGCATTCTTTGTTATTGTTGTCCTTGAAAAATCAACAATCTGGAAGGGGCATTCCTTCTTTTGGTATTGCATTGTCGTATTTTACTGCTTTATTTCCGCCTGAACGCCATTCAGACGGGCGGGTGTTATTTCGATTAATCTTCTAATTTCTTCCACGATTAGAGACTTTTTTCTATTTTCGCAGTTTTGAACAATGCCCTCATTCGTATAAAATTTTTTCGAGCTATGGAGTATAGTTTTCATGAGATAGAGAAAAAGTGGCAGCAATACTGGGAAGAACAAGAGATTTACCAGGTTGGGGTTGAATCGGATAAGCCCAAGTATTATGTACTGGATATGTTTCCCTATCCATCCGGAGCCGGATTGCATGTAGGGCATCCCCTGGGCTATATTGCATCGGATATATTTGCACGTTACAAAAGGATGGAAGGATACAATGTGCTGCATCCTATGGGCTATGATGCTTTTGGATTGCCGGCCGAGCAATATGCCATTCAAACCGGGCAACATCCTGCAAAAACCACGGATCAGAACATCAAGCGGTACCGCGAACAATTGCAAAATTTCGGTTTCTCTTATGACTGGAGCCGGGAATTGCGGACCTGTGATCCCAACTATTATAAATGGACCCAATGGGCCTTCATCGAGATGTTTGAGCACTGGTACGACAATAAGCAGGACCGGGCCCGGCCCGTTGAGGATCTGAAAGATATTTTCAGCCGCGAAGGCAACCGGAATGTAGATGCCGCCGCCAATGAAGTGGAGTCATTCGGGGCTGAAGCGTGGAAGAACATGAGCGAGAAGGAACAACAGGAGATTCTGTTGAACTACCGCATTGCCTATCTGGCCGACTCCCTGGTAAACTGGTGCCCGGAGTTGGGTACTGTTCTGGCTAACGACGAGGTGAAAGAGGGCTTGTCTGTTCGTGGCGGCCATCCGGTCATCCAGAAGGAGATGAAGCAATGGTCGCTTCGGGTAACGGCCTATGCCGATCGTCTGCTGGACGGGCTGGAAAGCCTGGAATGGTCAGAATCCCTGAAGGAGATCCAGCGAAACTGGATCGGACGATCTCAGGGGGCAGAGATCCTTTTTGATGTAGAGGGCTCCGATGAAAAGATCGAAGTCTTTACCACCCGTCCCGATACCCTTTTTGGTGTGAGTTTTATGGTGCTGGCACCGGAAAGCGACCTTGCCGGGCAGCTGACCACCGCTGATTACAGGGAAAAGGTAGAGGCTTATGTTCAGAAGGCTACTTCCCGTTCAGAAAGGGATCGTATTGCTGACACTCAATCTGTGACCGGTCAGTTTATCGGCAACTACGCACTGCATCCCTTCACCGGCGATCGCCTGCCGATCTATGTCAGCGATTATGTGCTGATCGGCTATGGAACAGGAGCCATCATGGCTGTGCCTGCCCACGATGAAAGAGACCACAGCTTTGCCAAACACTTTAACCTGCCTATTGTGCCGGTCATTGAAGGGGGCGATCCCGATGAAGAAGCCTATGATTCGCTGGAGGGCAAGGTGATCAATTCACAGTTTATTAACGGTTATAGGGCAGAAGAGGCTATCCCCGTCATCAACAAAGAGATTGAAAAACGAGGGTTGGGGCGCGAGAAAGTCAATTACCGCCTGCGCGATGCCATCTTCAGCCGGCAGCGCTACTGGGGCGAACCCTTTCCCATTTATTACAAGGATGGCATCCCTTATCCCCTGGATAAGAGCCAGCTTCCCCTCGAACTGCCGGAAGTGGATGCTTTCAAACCGACGCCCGACGGACGTCCGCCACTGGCCCGGGCAAAAAACTGGCAGACCGAACAGGGATATCCCCTCGAATATAGTACCATGCCGGGTTTTGCAGGCTCATCTGCTTATTACCTGCGGTTTATGGATCCCCACAATGAAAAAGCGCTGGTATCGAATGAAGCCAACCAGTACTGGAGAAATGTAGATCTGTATGTGGGAGGCATTGAACATGCAACCGGCCACCTGATTTATTCCCGGTTCTGGAATAAATTTCTCTACGACATTGGCTGGGTTTGGGAAGACGAACCCTTCAAGAAGCTGATCAATCAGGGCATGATCCAGGGACGTTCCAATTTTGTCTACCGCCTTAAAGGAACCAACAAATTTGTGTCCTACAACCTGAAGGAGGACTACGATGTGACCCCCCTGCACGTTGACGTCAATATAGTCGATAATGACGTGCTGGATATTGAGGCTTTTCGTCAATGGAACCCTGAATACAAAGATGCAGAATTCATCCTGGAGGACGGTAAATACATCTGCGGATATGGCATTGAGAAAATGTCCAAGTCCCTTTATAACGTTATCAATCCTGATGATATCATTGAAAAATATGGCGCCGATACCCTGCGCATGTACGAAATGTTCCTGGGACCGATCGATATGTCGAAGCCCTGGGATACTAATGGCATCGACGGGGTGTACAAGTTTTTGAGGAAATTCTGGAGGCTTTTCCACGACGACCAGGGACAATTCATCCTTTCCGACGAGGTGCCTCAAAACACCGAATTGAAAACCCTGCATAAGACCATCAAGAAGGTGCGGGATGATGTGGAACAATTTTCATTCAATACGGCCATCAGTGCTATGATGATTGCTGTCAATGAGTTTTCTTCCGCAGGATGCAATAAACGCCAGGTGCTGATGCCCCTGTTAAGGCTTCTGGCTCCCTTTGCTCCTCATATTGCTGAAGAACTTTGGCATCGTGATGGAAACGAAACTACTGTGGTGGATGTTCCCCTGCCGGAGTATGAGGAGCAACATATGAAAGAAACCATCGTCACCTATCCCGTTTCTTTCAACGGAAAGATGAGGTTTAAACTTGAATTGCCCGCTCACATTGATCCGGAGGAAGCAAAGAAGATTGTTGCCAATCATGAAAACTCACAAAAATGGCTGGAAGGAAAAGAACCGAAGAAGATCATTTTTGTGCCCAATAAGATAATCAATGTGGTGGTCTAAGATCAGAAAACCCGACATACAATTTCAGCCTGAAAAGATCTATCCGACCCTACGTTCCTACGGGATCATTACCTTTGGCCTCTTTGTCAATGCCCTGGGATGGACTGTCTTTTTGATACCCGCTGAAATTACCGGGGGAGGCATCACCGGTGTTTCTTCCCTGCTGTTTTATGCTTTTCATTTTCGGGTAGGACTTTCCTATTTGATCATGAACTCGTTGCTAATCCTGGTGGGCATCAAGTCGCTGGGGAGAAGTTTTGGGGTGAAAACGATTTACGCAACGCTTGTCCTGTCCCTGTTTTTGTCTCTTCTGGAAGGTGTCGTCACAGAGCCTATTGTGGATGAGAATTTCATGTCGGCTGTGGTGGGCGGAATCCTTGCCGGTGTGGGAGTAGGCCTCGCCATAAGCCAGGGCGGGAGTACCGGTGGCACCGATATCATCGCCATGATGGTCAATAAGCACCGAAACATCAGTCCCGGTCGAATCCTTCTCTATCTGGATATCATCATTATCTCTTCATCTTACCTGGTTTTTCAGTCTATAGAGAAGATGGTATACGGGTATGTGAGTATGGCCGTCACGGCATATACCATCGATATGGTATTAACCGGTGCCAAACGAACCGTTCAAATGTTCATCCTTTCCAAAAGGCATGAGATCATAGCCAATCGCATAAGCTCGGAGATCAACCGCGGCATCACTATCCTCCACGGCAAAGGCTGGTATACCCAACAGGATACAAAGATCCTGATGATCCTGGTCAGAAAATATGAATCCAACCACATCCTAAAGATCATCAAGGAGACCGATCCCGATGCTTTCATTTCTGTGAATAATGTTATGGGCGTTTTTGGTTATGGGTTCGATCGAATAAAGAAATGATGGCCTCGTGCCCTTGGTATTTATGGGGAAATAGATTAATTTTGCAGGTGCAATTTAACTCCTTCCCTCCATGGCATATAGAAAATTATTCAGCATAGGCACCGGCCTTATATTCATACCCTTCTTCCTACTCATTTTCGGGCACCCGGTTCAGAAAGGTGAGGAGAGTGTTTATGCCACCGACATCAATCACAACATCCTGGAAACCAATCCGGAGATGGATTTTGGTATTGTTGTCGATTCCTTTCAGGTGGAGAGCAAGAGAATTCACCGGAATCAAAACCTCTCCGACATACTTCGGCGCCATAAACTGGGGAACCATTCCGTGCATGAAGTGGCGCGTGTTATCGATGAGGTTTTTGACGTAACCCATTTTAAGGCCGGCCGACCCGTACATTTCTATTTTAATAAATACGACACTACCCGCAGCCGGGTGAGTTATTTTGTTTATGAGAACACGCCCAAAGAATATCTTAAAGTAAATTTGCAGGGTGAGTTGCGGGCCCGGATGCTGGAAAGAGAAACAATGCTTGAGAGGAAGCAATGCGAAGGAGTCATAGAGAACTCCCTGTGGGCCACCATGAAAGAGAATGATATCCATCCCGCTTTGGCCCTGGAGCTTTCCGAGGTATATGCATGGAGCATCAACTTTTTCAGGCTGGATAAGGGCGATCGCTTCAAGGTCATATACGATGAGGAATATGCAGATAGCACTTCGGTGGGGATTGACAAGATTCATAGTGCCTATTTCGTGCACAAAGGCGAAAAGTATTATGCCATTCCTTTCACACAGGATAGCACGCGTGATTTTTACGACCTTGAGGGGAACAGCTTGCGCAGGCAATTTCTGAAGGCTCCACTGCGGTTTTCACGGATCAGTTCAGGGTATACTCTAAGCCGGATGCATCCCATCCTCAATTACCGTCGGCCTCACCGGGGCGTGGATTATTCAGCGCCCGCCGGGACACCCATTCATGCCATTGGCGACGGGATGGTCATCGATAAAGGCTACACCCGGGGAGCCGGCTATTACATCAAGATACGCCACAACAGCATCTATACCACCGGCTATAATCATCTTTCCCGCTATGCCAAAGGCATGCGTAAAGGCGTAAAGGTG
>Ga0102925_1002270_pt1 | contig 10565 bp, 9 predicted proteins | sample SalPonR1_A_D1_MG_FD_78216 | JGI IMG/M metagenome (GOLD analysis project Ga0102925, IMG submission 78216) | Salt pond soil microbial communities from South San Francisco under conditions of wetland restoration - Salt Pond MetaG R1_A_D1_MG | ecosystem: Environmental > Aquatic > Marine > Intertidal... | reverse complement strand
CTCGACGACGTGATCGTGCCGCTGATCCACGAGTACCAGGCCGAGCAGCTGGCGGCGCTTCAGCAGGACGCCGGATGACCCTCGACGCCCTGCTGGCGCGGGCGACGCATCGTCTTCTCCAGGCCGGCTCAGCGAGCCCGCGGCTCGATGCCGAGGTGCTGCTGTGCCATGCGCTGGGCGTCGACCGCACCTGGCTTTACACCTGGGGTGACCGCGAGCCGCCGGTCTTCGAGCGGGCGCGCTTCGAGGCGCTGCTGGCGGCGCGCGCCCTGGGCCACCCGGTGGCCTACCTGACCGGCGAGCGAGAGTTCTGGGGGCTGCGGCTGGCCACCTCGTCGCATACCTTGATTCCCCGCCCCGATACCGAGCGTCTGGTCGAGGCGGCGTTGGCCCACGCCTCGCCTCCCGAGGGACATCTGCTGGACCTTGGCACCGGCACCGGGGCCATCGCCCTGGCCTTCGCCAGCGAGCAGCCCGGCTGGTCGGTGGTCGGTATCGATCAACGTCCCGAGGCGGTGTCGCTGGCCCGGTACAATGCCGAGCGCCTCGCCATCGGCAACGTCGAGTTTCGCGTGGGCGACTGGTTCACGGCGCTGGACCACGCAGATAGCGTGGAGCGTTTCGCGCTTATCGTCTCGAATCCGCCCTACATCGCCGCGGACGACCCCCACCTGCAGCAGGGCGATGTGCGCTTCGAGCCGGCCAGCGCGCTGATCGCCGCCGAGGAGGGACTGGCCGACCTGCGCCACCTGGCCAGTGAAGCTCGTGCTTACCTCGTGCCCGGCGGCTGGCTGCTGCTGGAGCATGGCCAGGGCCAGGGGAGGGCGGTGCGCGACGCCCTCGCCGCGGTCGGCTATGACGAGATCGCGACGCTTCGCGATCTGGGGGGGCATGAGCGGGTCAGTCTGGGACGCCGCGTTGACAGTGTGACTGGTGAGGGGCGGTCGTGATGTGGTACTTCTTGGCCAGCAAAAAACGCCACGTCTCGTCGCCTTTGCATTCGTGAAACCCATCGGAGCGTCTTCGGTGGAGTGATTTTCAGGTGATCGTGCGGTCACGATGACGTGAACGGCCCATCCCTATCGGCACGCCCACGACCATGAAAGCCAAGACCCGCACCCTCGATCGCATCGATCTCAAGATCCTGCGCTGCCTGCAGGAGAATGCCCGCATCTCCTACGTCGACCTGGCCTCCCAGGTTGGCCTCTCCACCACGCCTTGCCTGGAGCGCGTCAAGCGCCTGGAGCGTTCCGGTATCATTCGTGGCTACAAGGCGCTGCTCGACCCTCGGGCGCTCAAGGCCAACCTGCTGGTGTTCGTCGAGATCAGCCTGGAGACCCAGTCGCCGGCGGTGTTCGACGAGTTTCGTCGTGCCGTGGCCATGCTGCCGCAGATCCAGGAGTGTCACCTGGTGTCGGGGCAGTTCGACTACATTCTCAAGTGCCGGATTCCCGAGATGTCCGCCTATCGCCAGCTGCTCGGCGACGTGGTGCTGACCCTGCCCGGGGTGAAGGAGTCCAAGAGCTATGTGGTGATGGAGGAGGTCAAGGAGGACTTCAGCCTCCACGTGCCCGACATCGAGGAGTTCGAGGAGAAGTGAGTCCATCGATGGATGACCAGGCCCTGCTGCGCTATAGCCGCCAGATCATGCTCGAGCAGATCGACATCGATGGCCAGGAGCGGCTGCTGGCCAGCCACGCCCTGGTGGTGGGCGCCGGCGGGCTGGGCTCGCCGGTGGCCCTCTACCTGGCGGCCGCGGGGCTGGGTCGGCTGACGCTGGCCGATGCCGACGAGGTCGAGCTTTCCAACCTGCAGCGCCAGATCGCCCACGCCACCGCCGACCTCGGTCGCAACAAGGCCGAGTCGGCCCGGGAGGCGGCGCTTGCCCTCAACCCCGGCTGCACGATTCAAGCGGTCACCGCGCATCTCGACGGCGCATCGCTGGCGCAAGCCGTCGCCGAGGCGGACGTGGTGCTCGACTGCACCGACCGCTTCTCCAGCCGCTATGCGATCAACGCCGCCTGCCGGGCGGCACGCGTGCCGCTGGTCTCTGGGGCGGCGATCCGCTTCTCCGGCCAGCTCGCCGTGTTCGATGCCCGCGACCCTGATTCACCCTGCTATGCCTGCCTCTACCCGCCGGACGACAGCGGCGACGAGGCGCTCAGTTGCGCCGAGAGCGGCGTGGTGGCGCCCCTGGTGGGGCTGATCGGCAGCTTCCAGGCCCTGGAGGCGATCAAGCTCGTCAGCGGCGCCGGCACGCCCCATCGCGGACTCTCCACCTTCGACGGCCTCAGCGGCCAGTGGCGCCACTTCGGTGTGCCGCGCGACCCCGCCTGTCCGGTCTGCGCCGCCTATTGACAAGAGCCCTGGCCAAGCGCGTGCAGCCGCCATGGCGTCGAGCCGCGAGTTCGCCGCTCACGCCAGCCGGTCCAGCGTCGTGGCCACGGCATCGAAGAGCCGCTCGAGCTCCGTCTCCGTGCTGGCGAAGGGGGGGCCGAACTGCAGGGTGTCGCCGCCATAGCGCACGTAGAAGCCCGCTTCCCAGAGCGCCAGGTGAGCATCCCGGGGGCGGATGGTCGGGTCGCCATGGCGGGGCGCGAGCTGCAGCGCGCCGGCCAGGCCGTGGTTGCGAATATCCACCACATGCGGGCGACCCCTGAGGGCGTGGAGTTTCGCCTCGAAGGCCGGGGCAATGGCCCGCACCTGGCCGGGGAAGTCCTCACGCTCGAACAGGTCGAGGGTGGCCAGTGCCGCGGCGCACGCCACCGGATGGGCGCTGTAGGTATAGCCATGGGGGAACTCGATGGCATGCGCCGGGCCGCCCCCTGCCATGAAGGTATCGAAGATCTCACGCGAGGCGATCACCGCCCCCATGGGCACCGCGCCGTTGGTGAGCTGCTTGGCCACGTTCATGATGTCCGGGGTGACGCCGAAGGCCTCGGCGCCGGTGCGGGCCCCGGCCCGGCCGAAGGCGGTGATCACCTCGTCGAAGATCAGCAGGATGTCGTGGGCGGAGCAGATCTCGCGCAGCCGCTCCAGGTAGCCCCGCGGCGGCACGATGACCCCGGCGGAACCGGACATCGGCTCGACGATCACCGCGGCGATGCTGGAGGCGTCGTGCAGGGCGATCTGGTCGAGCAGGGCGTCGGCGAGTTCCGCACCGCTGTCGGCCTGGCCACGGGTGAAGGCGTGCGTCGGCTGCAGGGTATGGGGCAGGTGGGTGACGTCCATCAGCTGGCCGTAGTGCTTGCGGTTGCCGCCGATTCCGCCGAGGCTGGTACCGCCGATATTGACGCCGTGATAGCCCTTGGCGCGCCCCACTAGCCGGGTCTTCTCCGGTCGGCCCTGGAGGCGCCAGTAGGCACGCGCCATCTTGACCGCCGTGTCGGCGGACTCGGAGCCGGAATCGGTGAAGAAGACGTGGTCCAGCCCCGGCGGGGTCAGTGTCGCCATGCGTTCGGCCAGCTCGAAAGCGAGCGGGTGGGCGACCTGGAAGCCGGGAGCATAGTCCAGCCGGCTCAGCTGGGCCGCCACCGCCTGCTGGATCTCGTGACGGTTGTGGCCGGCGCCGCAGGTCCAGAGGCCGGAGAGCGAGTCGAACAGCCGCCGCCCGCGGTCATCGATGAAATAGCGTCCGTCGGCAGCGGTGATGACGCGGGGATGCGCATGGAAGTCGCGATTGGCGCTGAACGGCATCCAGTAGTGATGGTTGAGCGGGCTGGGCCTCTTGCCGTTCTCGATGACATGGGGATCAGGGGCAGTCGACGCCTTCATGGGGGGACTCCTCGTTCGGGGCGTTTTTCTTCACCAAAGCATGACGGGTGTCTCGGCGCCACCCAAGCCTCTTCTGCCGACGCCTGCATGAAGGAGCTCTGTGGCGAAGGCGCCGCTTCGCTCATCATGTGGGCGGTCATGGTGGTGATGAAGCTTGGTGGTGATTAATTGACGTTACCACGCTCGTTTACTGGTGTCCTGAGGCGCTGCGTGACCTCCGTATTTTCGATTCGTCATATTTTTTCTTTTTAATCAGATTTCTATATTAATATCAGTGAGTGATTGCCTTGACGCCAACATCGCTCGGTTTATTGGTAGGTGCTAAATACTTGACAGTTATTGCCGTGCTGGTGTCAAACTGAGGTGGCCTGCCCGGTTGAATTCACCGGGCGAGGAAGCCAACAACAACCAGCGCACCGCGCATCACACAACAGGTGTCCCGCATGACGACCCCGCCGCTGGCGCCGCCCGCCTCCTGGTACCGCGACTCCATCGCCGTCGAGCTTGGCGACTGCCCCCCGCTCGAGGGCGAGGTGCGGGCCGATGTCTGCGTGGTCGGTGGTGGCATCACCGGTTGCTCGGCGGCGCTGCACCTGGCCGAGCGGGGCTATTCGGTGGTGCTGCTCGAGGCCGGGCAGATCGGGCATGGCGCCTCCGGGCGCAGCGGCGGTCAGATCCTCCCTGGGCTGGGTACCGACATCAGCACCGTGGAGAAGGCGCTGGGGCGAGAGCGGGCCCGGGATATCTGGGAGATGAGTCGCGAGGCGGTCCGCCTGACCGCGGAACTGGTCGAGCGCCACGCGATCCCCTGTGAGCTTGCCTGGGGCTATTTGCATGCCGCGGTCAAGCCGCGGCACGTGCGTGAACTCGAGGGCTTCCGCGAGCGCATGGCCCGTGACTACGGCTACCCGGCGCTTTCCATGCTACAGGGCGATGCGCTGCGCGAGCACGTGGTGACCGACGCCTACCCGGCGGCCCTGCATGATGCCGAGGGCGGCCACCTGCATCCTCTCAACTATACCCTGGGCCTGGCGCGGGCGGCCCGCCGCGCCGGGGTGACGATCCACGAGCAGAGCGCCGCCGTGGAGGTCCATCACGGCCAGCCAGCCAGCGTGGGCACCTCCGCGGGTCGGGTCACTGCCGACTTCGTGGTGGTGGGCACCAACGCCTATCAGGCGGGCCTGATGCCCGAACTCTCGGGTCGCATCATGCGCGCCGCCAACTACATGATCGCTACCGAGCCGCTTTCGGCCGAGCGGGCGGCCCGGGTGCTGCCCCGCAACGATGCCCTGTCCGATGCCAACTTCGTGCTCGACTACTACCGGCTCTCCGCCGACCGTCGCCTGATCTATGGCGGCGAGGTCAGCTACGACGGACGCGAGCCACGCGGCCTCGAGGCGCGCATGGATGCCAAGATCGCGCGGATCTTCCCGGTACTCGAGGGGGTGCGCATCGACTATCGCTGGGGTGGAGACGTGGCCATCACGCTCGACCGGGCGCCGGACTTCGGCCGGTTGGGCCGCAATGTCTACTACGCCCAGGGCTATTCCGGACACGGCATGGCCCTGGCGGGGCTGGCCGGCAAGCTGCTGGCCGAAACCATCGCCGGCCAGAGCGAACGCTTCGATGTCTTTGCCGCCATGCCCCATCGCCACTTCCCGGGTGGTGCCCTGCTGCGCAAGCCGCTGCTGGTGCTGGCCACTCACTTCTACAAACTGCGGGACCGGCTGTGAACCGGGCCATCGAGAACCGAGAGGGCACCCCCATGAGCGACACCATCGCGGCGGAAGCCATCGCGTCACCGGGCGCGCCACAGGCCGGGGAAGTGGCAGGGGACGAGGCGAGCCGCGAGGCCTCCTCCATCGAGATGCAGGGGCTTCACAAACGCTTCGGGCGCGACACCGTGGCCCTGGACGGCGTCGATCTGACCATCGAGGCCGGCGAGTTCTTTACCCTGCTCGGCCCCTCGGGCTGCGGCAAGACCACCCTGCTGCGCATCCTCGCCGGCCTCGAGGAGGCCGACGACGGCCGCCTGGCGATCGGCGGCAAGGACATCACCGAGGTGCCGCCGCACAAGCGCAGCGTCAATACCGTCTTCCAGTCCTATGCGCTCTTCCCGCACCTCTCGGTGCGCGAGAACCTGGCCTTCGGGCTCAAGATGCTTGGCCTGCCCCGCGAGGAGCGCGAGGCCCGGGTGGCGAAGATCGCCGAGTTCATCAAGCTGGGCGACCTGGTGGACCGCCGCGTCGACCAGCTCTCCGGTGGCCAGCGCCAGCGCATCGCCCTGGCTCGCGCGCTGGTCAACGAGCCCGACGTGCTGCTGCTCGACGAGCCGCTCTCGGCACTCGACGCCGGCCTGCGCAGCCAGTTGCAGGTGGAGCTCTTGCGAGTGCAGAAGCGCCTGGGGATGACCTTCGTGTTCGTCACCCATGACCAGCAGGAGGCCATGGTGATGTCCGATCGCATCGCCGTGCTCAACGGCGGGGTGATCCAGCAGGTGGGGCCGCCCCGGGAGGTCTATGAGCACCCGGTCAACGCCTTCGTCGCCCGCTTCATGGGCCACGACAATCTCTATCCGGTCACCGCCCGCCACCACGATCGCCTGACCACGCCGCTTGGCGAACTCACCGCCGAGGACGCCGGGGAGGGCGGCCTGCTGCTGATCCGTCCCGAGACGCTGGATCTGCTGCCCGGTGAGGTGGCCGGCGACAACCACCTGCCGGCGACGGTCAGCGAGCGGCTCTACCGCGGCAGCCATGCCGAGTATCGCCTGGAGATCGGCGCGAGCACCCTGCAGGCGACCCTCAACAACCGCGGCAGGCACCTGCCCGAGGTGGGGGACCGGGTCACGGTGTCGGTGGCCCCCGAAGATCTGGTTACCCTGAGCGAGTGAGGAGACGCACATGGCCTATACCGGCGTAACGCCCTCCGCCCGCAGCCGCGGCATGGTGCGCGAGGCACGGCACCTGCTGGTCACCGTGGCGCCTGGGGCGACCTGGATCGTGATCTTCCTGGTGCTGCCCAGCGCCTACCTGATGGGCGTGGCCTTCATGACCAACGGTCCCTATGGCCTGCCGGAGATGCCGCTGTCGCTGGAGTCGTTCCGGCGCTTGGCGGGCTTCGGCTTTCTGGGCTGGAGCCCCGGCAACCTCTACACCCTGCTGCGCTCGCTGTGGCAGACGCTGGTCTCTACCGGCCTGGTGGTGATCGTCGCCTATCCCATCGCCTACTACATCAGTACCTGCCGCGCTAAATGGCGGCCGATCATGCTGCTGCTGGTGGTCGTGCCGAGCTGGACCAACCAGGTGATCCGCACCTTCGGCTGGATGAACCTGCTGGCGCCCGGCACCCCGCTCTCCGAACTCGCCGAGGCGCTGGGCCTGATCAGCCCCAACATGGGGCTCTATCCGTCGAACTTCGCGGTGACCCTGGGCCTGGTCTACAACTTTCTGCCGTTCATGGTGCTGCCGCTCTACGCCGCCTTCGAGAAGCTCGACACCGCCCAGGTGGAGGCCGCTCAGGACCTCTTCGCCTCGCCGGTACGCGCCTTCTGGCACGCTGTCTTCCCCCAGACCCTGCCGGGGCTGCTGGCCGGCATCGTACTGGTGGCGATCCCCGCCTTCGGCATGTACGTGATCCCCGAGCTGCTGGGCGGTGGCAAGGGCATGATGCTCGGCAACCTGGTGGCCAACCAGTTCGCCGGTGGGGCCAACTGGCCGCTGGGGGCCGCCGGCGCGATCCTGATGCTGATCGCCACCTTCATCGGCCTGTTTGCCATGCGTCGCATCGGCAAGCGCCTGGGTGGCGGCGAGGAGGTGGTGATATGAGAAAGCGCACGCTCAAGCGCGGCCTGACCGCCTTCTGGTGGGCCACGCTGGCCTTCCTCTACCTGCCGCTCGCCGTGGTGGTGCTGTTCTCCTTCAATGCCTCCAACAGTGCGGCGACCTTCACCGGCCTCTCGCTGCGCTGGTATGGCCGCCTGATGGGCAACGAGGAGATCCTCTCGGCCTTCGCCAACAGCATGATACTTGCCATCAGCTCCTCGGTGATCGCGCTGGGCATCGGCTGCTTGATCGGCTATGGCATGTATCGCCATCGTCACCGCAAGCTGGGCTGGCTGATCGTGCTGATCTACCTGCCCATCGTGCTGCCGGACATCGTCTTCGGCATCTCGGAGATGGCCTTCTTCGTGCAGGTCCATCGCCTGACCGGGCTGCTGCAGCCGGGCCTGGTGACCATGATCATCGCCCACGTCACCTTCCAGATCCCCTTCGTGGCGCTGATCGTCTACTCGCGCTTCGTGGGCCTGGACCCGACCCTCTTCGAGGCCGCCAAGGACCTCTACGCCTCGCCGGTCAAGCGGGTGGTGCACTTCATGCTGCCGACCATCAAGCCAGCGTTGATCTCGGCCTTCTTCCTCTCCTTTACGCTGTCGGTGGATGACTTCGTGATCAGTTTCTTCACCGCCGGCCCCGAGAGCGCGACCCTGCCGATCTACATCTGGGGCGCGATCAAGAAGGGGGTATCGCCCGAGATCAACGCCATCGCCACGCTGATGATCGCTGCAGTGGCCATTGCCGCCATCATCAGTCTGATATTCAGCCGTCGCCGGCAGGCATGAGCCGGCCAAGCCTTCCCTAGGGGAAACCAGGAGAGTCCGAGATGACAATCAACAAGACCGCACTTGCCCTGTCCGTCGGCGCCGCACTGCTTGCCGGCAGCGTTCAGGCCCAGGAGAACAAGCTCTACCTGTTCAACTGGACCGAGTACATGGACCCCGAGATCATCGAGGCCTTCGAGGAGAGGTACGATGTCGACGTCGTGCAGAACTACTTCAACTCGCTGCCCGAGATGTTCGCCAAGCTGAATGCCGGCGGGGTCTCCCAGTACGACATCATCGTGCCGTCCAACTACTACGTGCCGCGGCTGATCCAGACCGGCCTGGTGCAGAAGCTCGACAAGTCGAAGCTCGAGAATCTCGACAACGTCATGGCGCAGTTCCGGGACCCGGCCTTCGATCCGGGGGCCGAGTACAGCGCGCCCTATCAGTGGGGCACCACCGGGATCGTCTACAATACCGAGACCTTCCCGGAGGCCCCCAAGAGCTGGTCGCTGCTGTTCGACCCCGAGGTTAATCCCGACCATCCCTTTGCGCTGATGGGCGATGGCCAGGTCAGCATGGGCGGTGCCTGCGCCTACCTGGGCCATGGCTATGACTGCACCGACATGAACGCCTGGAAGGAGGCCGCCCGGCTGTTGATCGACACCAAGGGACGCGACACCTTCAGTGGCTTCACCGATGGCACCCCGGCGCTGCAGCAGCTGGCGCGTGGCGTCACCCATGTGGGCCTCTCCTATAACGGCGACTACCTCTTCTTCAAGGACGAGGACCCCGAGACCTTTGCGCACCTGGACTTCATGATCCCCGACGAGGGCGCCGAGATGTGGGTGGATTCGATGCTGATTCCGGCCGAGGCCCCCAATCCGGACATGGCCCACAAGTTCATCGACTTCATTCTGGATGCCGAGGTCGGCGCCCAGCTCTCCAACTACAACTACTATGCCAGCCCCAATGCGGCCGCCGAGCCCTACCTGGATGCGGTGCTGACCGAGCCGCCCGTCCAGCCCAGCGAGGCGGACATGGAGCGGCTGCGCTTTACGCCCAGCCTGGAAGGCGATGCCCTGCAGACCTTCCAGCAGCTCTGGTCCGAGGTCCAGTCTCGCTGAGCGCAGGGCCCCCGGCATCGGGCCGGGGGCCCGCCATCCCGAGCAAGGAAATTCCCCATGAGTAACCGACAGGAGCAGCCGCTCCTCAACGACTGGTTCCAGCGGCACGGCATTACCGAGGTCGAGTGCCTGGTCAGCGACCTGACCGGCATCCTCAAGGGCAAGATCATGCCCGCCGGCAAGTACCTCAACGGCGGCCGACCGCGGCTGCCCGATTCGATCTTCATCCAGACCGTCACCGGCGGCTATCCCGATGACGAGGACATCCGCTTCTGGAATCCCGCCGAGCGCGACATGGAACTGGTGCCCGATTCGAGCGCCATCTACCTGGTGCCCTGGGCCGAGGATCCCACGGCGCAGATCATCCATGACTGCTTCTACCTGACCGGGGAACCGGTCGAGCTGGCGCCACGCTACGTGCTAAAGCGGGTGCTGGAGCTCTACGCCGCCCGCGGCTGGACGCCGGTGATCGCGCCGGAAGTGGAGTTCTACCTGGTCAAGACCAATACCGATTCCGACTACCCGCTGGAGCCGCCGATCGGTCGCACCGGCCGCCAGGAGAGTAGTCGCCAGTCCTTCTCCATCGATGCGGTCAACGAGTTCGACCCGCTGTTCGAGGAGATGTACGACTACTGCGAAGCCATGAACCTGGACCTCGACACCCTGATCCACGAGGAGGGCGCCGGCCAGATGGAAGTCAACTTCCAGCATGGCGACCCCTTGACCCTTGCCGACCAGGTGGTGATGTTCAAGCGTACCCTGCGCGAGACGGCGCTGCGCCACGGCATGTATGCCACCTTCATGGCCAAGCCCATGGCCAATGAGCCGGGCAGCTCCATGCATATCCACCAGAGCCTGCTCGACGCCAAGGACGGGCACAACGTCTTCGCCGACGCGGACGGCCAGCCCAGCCAGCTGTTCCACCACTTCATCGGCGGGCTGCAGCGCTACCTGCCCGCGGTGATGCCGCTGCTGGCGCCCAACGTCAACTCCTACCGTCGATTGATGCGCACCGAGACCAGCGGCTCGGCCCCGATCAACGTGGAGTGGGGCATGGACAACCG
>Ga0102925_1002268_pt1 | contig 10565 bp, 8 predicted proteins | sample SalPonR1_A_D1_MG_FD_78216 | JGI IMG/M metagenome (GOLD analysis project Ga0102925, IMG submission 78216) | Salt pond soil microbial communities from South San Francisco under conditions of wetland restoration - Salt Pond MetaG R1_A_D1_MG | ecosystem: Environmental > Aquatic > Marine > Intertidal... | reverse complement strand
TCGGGGTCGCGAGGGTGTGCGCGAACTGCTGGAGCAGCGCGGCGCCACCCAGCCCACGCAGGAGGCCACCGCCGGTTCGACCTTCCGCAACCCGCCCGGGGATCATGCGGCACGACTGCTGGAGACGGCCGGCCTCAAGGGGGCCTGCGTCGGCGGGGCCTGCGTCTCCGAGCGCCACGCCAACTTCATCGTCAACACCGGTTCGGCCACCAGCGCCGATATCGAGGCGCTCATGGCCTACATGGCTGAGCGGGTCCGGGCGGTTCACGGCGTGGAGCTGGAGCCCGAGGTCCGGATCGCGGGGGTGCCGGCATGACAGCCGTGGTACTCATGGGGGGCTGGTCGGCGGAGCGGCCCATCTCGCTCAAGAGCGGGGAGGCCGTGCTCGCCGCCCTCCAGCAGGCCGGCGTGACCGCCGAGGCGCTGGACGTCGACGGCCCGGCCGCCGTGCGGGCACTGGCGGATGGCGGCTGGGAGCGCGCCTTCATCGCCCTCCACGGTCGCGGTGGCGAGGACGGGGTCATCCAGGGCTGCCTGGAGGCCTTCGGGATCCCCTATACCGGCAGCGGCGTCCTCGGCTCCGCCCTGGCCATGGACAAGCTGCGCAGCAAGCGCAGCTGGCGCGGGGCCGGCCTGCCCACCCCGGACTGGGTGGAGCTGACGCCGGAGACCGATCCGGAGGCGGTGGTCGCCCGCCTGGGGCTGCCGCTCATGGTCAAGCCGGCGCGGGAGGGCTCGAGCATCGGCATGAGCCGCGTGGAGCGCGCCGCCGACCTGGAGTCCGCTCGGGCGGCCGCTGCCGCCTATGACGACGAGGTCTTCGCCGAGCGCTGGGTGACGGGCGAGGAGTACACCGTCGCGCTGCTGAACGAGCAGATCCTGCCGGCCATCCGGCTGGAGACGCCGCGCGGCTTCTATGACTACGCGGCGAAGTACAGCGAGGAGACCACCCGTTATCACTGTCCGGCGGGCCTCTCGGAGGCCGACGAGGCGGCCATGGGGCGGCTCTCCCGGGCGGCCTTCGCGGCCCTGGATGGTCGCGGCTGGGGACGGGTGGACATCCTCCGCGATGGCGACGGGACCGACTGGCTGGTCGAGGTCAATACCGTCCCCGGCATGACCGACCACAGCCTGGTCCCCATGGCCGCGGCGGCGGCGGGGTTGGATTTCCCCGCCCTGGCGCGGACCATACTCGACAGCGCCGCCCTGAAGGGCGGCGGGGAGGGAGCCGCGTGAGACACGTGCAACGCCAGGGTCGACGGCGCGAGGCCGCCCCCCGCTGGCGCGAGGTCCTGGACCCGCGCCTGCTGGGCGCCTTTGCCGGCGGCCTGGCGCTGGTGGCCCTGGCCGCTACTGCGCTCTCCTGGCTGCAGGACCCGGCGACGCTGCCGCTGGAGGCCGTGGAGCTGGAAGGGCGGCTGGAGCGGGTGGACGGCGAGGCCGTTCGCGGCGCGGTGGCCTCCCACGCCGAGCGTGGCTTCTTCGCCGTGGACGTTGCCGCCGTCCGCGAGGCGGTGGAGGCGCTCCCCTGGGTGGCGGAGGCGCGGGTCCGCCGGATCTGGCCGGACCGCCTGGGGATCGAGGTCACGGAACACCGGCCCCTGGCGCGCTGGGACGGTGGCGGCGTGGTCAGTCGCGACGGGGTGCTCTTTCGCCCGTCAGCGGGGACGGTACCCGAGGGGCTGCCGATCTTTCGCGGCCCGGAGGCGCTGGCCGGGGACATGGCCGAGCGCTTCGGGGAGCTGGGCCGGACGCTGGAGGAGGCGGGACTGACCCTCCAGGGACTGGCGGCGGACCGCCGCCGCGCCTGGCGGCTGGAGCTGAACAACGGAATCGAGGTGGTGCTGGGCCGTGATGCCTGGCGCGACCGTCTGCAGCGCTTCCTGGCCAGCTGGCCGGAGACGCTGCAGCCCATGGCCGAACGTATCAAGGCCGTGGATCTGCGCTATACCAACGGATTTGCCGTGCGCTGGGAGGGCGAGCCGCCGAGCCTGGGCGGCCACGCCGGACGACGGGAGAGGGCATGAATGTCTAAACGAGGCGAGAAGAATCTCATCGTGGGCCTGGATATCGGGACCTCCAAGGTGGTGGCCATCGTCGGGGAGGTGAATCCCGAGGGCACCATCGAGGTCATCGGCATCGGCTCCCACCCCTCCCGGGGGATGAAGAAGGGCGTGGTCGTGAACATCGAGTCCACCGTCCAGTCCATCCAGCGGGCGGTGGAGGAGGCGGAGCTCATGGCGGGCTGCCAGATCCACTCCGTCTTCGCCGGTATTGCCGGCAGCCACATCCAGAGCCTGAACTCCCACGGCATCGTGGCCATCCGGGACAAGGAGGTCACCCAGGGCGACGTGGACCGGGTGCTGGATGCGGCCCGGGCCGTGGCCATCCCGGCAGACCAGCAGATCCTCCATCTGATCCCGCAGGAGTTCATCATCGACGCCCAGGAGGGGATCCGGGAGCCGGTGGGCATGTCGGGGGTGCGGCTGGAGGCCAAGGTCCACATGGTCGCCGGGGCCGTGTCGGCGGCGCAGAACATCGTCAAGTGCGTGCGCCGCTGCGGGCTGGAGGTGGACGACATCATCCTCGAGCAGCTCGCCTCCAGCCACTCCGTGCTCACCGAGGACGAGAAGGAGCTCGGGGTCTGCCTGGTGGACATCGGTGGCGGGACCACCGACATGGCCATCTTCGCCGAGGGGGCGATCCGGCACACGGCGGTCATCCCCATTGCCGGCGACCAGGTGACCAACGACATCGCCGTGGCGCTGCGCACGCCGACCCAGCACGCCGAGGAGATCAAGGTGAAATATGCCTGTGCCCTTCGGCAGCTGGCCACCTCCGAGGAGACCATCGAGGTCCCCTCGGTGGGTGATCGCCCGCCCCGGCGCCTGGCGCGGCAGACCCTGGCGGAGGTGGTGGAGCCGCGCTACGAGGAACTCTTCAATCTCGTGCAGGGCGAGCTGCGGCGGTCCGGATTCGAGGATATCTGCGCCGCGGGCGTGGTCCTTACCGGGGGCAGCTCGCGCATGGAGGGGGCGGTGGACCTGGCCGAGGAGGTCTTCCACATGCCCGTGCGGCTGGGGCTGCCCCAGGGGGTTTCAGGGTTGGTGGACGTGGTCCGCAATCCCATCCACGCCACCGGCGTGGGGCTGTTGCGGTTCGGTCAGGTGCACAAGGGCGGAGGTTTCATGGACCGGGAGCGGAGCAACAACGGGGTGAAAGGCATGTGGGAGCGCATGCGCGGATGGTTTCAGGGTTTCTGATACAGGATTTAGGACAGCGACGCGACGAGGGGAGCGGGCCCGAGCCCGCCGGCCAGGACGGATTACGACCAAGGGGTAACAAGCCATGTTCGAACTAATGGATTCCTACACACCCAATGCGGTGATCAAGGTGCTCGGCGTTGGCGGCGGTGGCGGCAATGCCGTCGAGCACATGGTGGAGCAGAACCTGGATGGCGTGGACTTCATCTGCGCCAATACGGATGCCCAGGCGCTGAAGAAGTCGTCGGCGCGCACGGTGCTGCAGCTGGGCAACGGTGTGACCAAGGGCCTCGGTGCCGGGGCCGACCCGGAGATCGGGCGGCAGGCGGCCCTGGAGGACAAGGATCGCATCGTCGAGTGCATCGATGGGGCCGACATGCTCTTCGTCACCGCCGGCATGGGTGGTGGCACGGGGACCGGTGGTGCCCCGGTGGTGGCCCAGATCGCCCGCGAGATGGGGATCCTCACCGTGGCCGTGGTGACCCGGCCCTTCCCCTTCGAGGGGGGCAAGCGGACCTCCGTGGCCGATGAGGGGATCCAGCAGCTGGGGGAATACGTGGACTCCCTCATCACCATCCCCAACGAGAAGCTGATCTCGGTGATGGGCAAGAACACCAGCCTGCTGGACGCCTTCAAGGCGGCCAATAACGTCCTCTACGGGGCCGTCCAGGGCATTGCCGAACTCATCACCCGGCCCGGGCTCATCAACGTCGACTTCGCCGACGTGCGGGCGGTGATGTCGGAGATGGGCATGGCCATGATGGGCAGCGGCAGCGGTTCCGGCGAGGGCCGGGCGCGTACCGCCGCGGAGTCCGCCGTCTCCAGCCCGCTGCTGGAGGATGTCGACCTGGCCGGCGCCCGCGGGGTGCTGGTCAACGTCACCGCCGGGCCCGACATGAGCATCGGCGAGTTCGGTGAGGTGGGTGACACGGTCCGCGAGTTCGCCGACGCCAATGCCAACGTGGTGGTCGGGACCGCCATCGACATGGAGATGGAGAACGAGATGCGGGTCACCGTGGTGGCCACCGGTATCGGCCGGGCTCCGGCGCCGGACAAGACCGTGGAGATGCCCAAGCGCAAGGCCTCCGGCGACATGGACTACCACGAGCTCGATCGCCCCACGGTGATCCGCAACAAGGCCGCCGGGGACGGGACCACCGGCCAGGGCAATCAGGGCGACGACGAGTACAACTACCTGGATATTCCGGCGTTCCTCCGTCGCCAGGCCGATTGACAACGCGTGGCCAATGGGATTGAAGCTGTGGTACGATCGACCAATAGCTCCCGAACAGGGGCTCGAAAACGACAGCAGAGGTGAAAACCGGCTCGATGATCAAGCAGCGCACCCTGAGACAAGCGATCAAGGCCACCGGCGTCGGCCTCCACACCGGTGAAAAGATCTACCTGACCCTGCGCCCGGCGCCGGTGAATACCGGCGTCCTGTTCCGGCGCGTGGACCTGGAGGAGCCGGTAACCATTCCGGCGCGGGCGGAGAACGTCGGTGACACCACGCTCTCCACGGCGCTGGTCAAGGACGGGGTGCGTATCTCCACCGTCGAGCATCTCCTCTCGGCACTGGCCGGGTTGGGGATCGATAACGCCATCATCGACGTGAGCGCCGCCGAAGTGCCCATCATGGATGGCAGTGCCGGGCCCTTCGTCTTCCTCATCCAGTCCGCCGGCATCGAGGAGCAGTCGGCCGCCAAGCGCTTCGTGCGCATCCGCAAGCCGGTGGCGGTGGAGGAAGACGGCAAGTGGGCCCGTTTCGAGCCCTTTGACGGCTTCAAGGTCGGTTTCCGCATCGATTTCGAGCACCCGGCCATCCAGGACTGCGGTCAGAAGGCGGAGGTGGATTTCTCCACGACCTCCTTCGTCAAGGAGGTCTCCCGGGCGCGGACCTTCGGCTTCATGAACGATATCGAGCACCTGCGGGCGAACAACCTCGCCCTCGGTGGCAGCCTCGACAACGCCATCGTCCTGGACGACTACCGGATCCTCAACGAGGACGGCCTGCGTTACCAGGACGAGTTCGTGAAGCACAAGGTCCTCGACGCCATCGGTGACCTCTACCTCCTGGGCCACAGTCTCATCGGGGCGTATGAGGGCTTCAAGTCGGGCCACGCCCTGAACAACCGTCTGCTGCGGGCGTTGATCGCGGATTCCGAGGCGTGGGAAGAGGTGACCTTCGAAAAGGGCAATGCCCCCATTGCCTACGCGCACCCCGCCGCCGACCCCGAGGGCGTGCCGGCGTAGGAGGGGATGTGGCCGGCCTTACTCCGTACGTGCGTGGCGCGCGAGGCGCCGCAGGGCGGAGGCAAGGTGCGGCTCGCAATGGTCGGCCAGTTGCTCCAGCGTCCGGCCGGCCACCCTGGGTGGCAGCTGGCGGGGTTCGGTCCGGCGGGGCGGCTCCGCTGCAGGGGTGACGACCCGGATCTGCAGGTCCGCGACGCCCTCACCGAGGGCCTCGAGGATGGTGGCGCGGAGGTAGCGCAGCCGTTCGGCCCAGGCGGCGGAGTCCGCATGGAGGATGGCGCACCCCCCGCGGAGGTTGGCCAGCCGGACATGCGCACCAGCCGCTGCCGGCAGGGAGGCTCGCAGGGCCTCGTCGGCGCGCGCCAGGCGTTGAGCGCGGTCGGCAATCCCTGCGTCAGGGAGTAGTTCATCAAGCGGCTTCGGTTGTCGCATTTTGTGAAACGTGTCCTGGCGGTATGGCCCTATCGCTTGCACGATGATAACCGAGAACCGCCAATCAAGGGATTCCGGCCATGAATATCATCATCCACTCCCCCAAGCTCAATGGAGGCCGCCACCTGACCCTCCACCATCGGGGGGCGGCGGTCGCCCTGTTCTCCTTCCTCCTCCTGCTGCCGGTGGCCGCCGTGGTCCTCGGCTTCGCCGTCGGGGAGCGTTACGTCTCCATGAATCCGTCGGAGCTGGAGCAGCACTATCAGCAGCGCCTGGCCGAACAGGAATCCCGAGTGGAAGATGCACGGCAGGAGGCCCGGGATAACCTGGATGCCCTGGCCATGAAGCTGGGCGAGATGCAGGCGCAGATGATCCGGCTGAACGCCCTGGGCGAGCGTCTTACCCAGATGGCCGACCTGAATGACGGTGAGTTCCAGTTCGGCAAGGTTCCGGGGCAGGGCGGTCCCGAGTCGCCGGAGGAGGCCGAACCGGTGGCCAAGCCCGACTTCATGAAGGCCCTGGGGGATCTCTCGCAGCAGCTGGACAGCCGTTCCCGTCAGCTCTCCGTCCTGGAGGGCATGATGATGAACCGCAATCTCCAGGACGAGGTCCTCCCCGCCGGGCGGCCCATCCGCAAGGGCTGGCGCTCCTCCCACTACGGCATGCGGACCGACCCCTTCAACGGCAACCGGGAATTCCACAAGGGCATGGACTTCGCCGGGCGCGAGGGCAGTGACGTCATCGCCACCGCCTCCGGCGTCGTCACCTGGGCCGGTAGTCGCTGGGGCTACGGTAACCTGGTGGAGATCAACCACGGCAACGGGGTGATCACCCGCTACGGCCACAACGCCGAGATCCTGGTGGAAGTCGGTGACACCGTGGAGCAGGGCCAGGCCATCGCCCTCATGGGCTCCACCGGCCGCTCTACCGGCCCCCACGTCCACTTTGAAGTCTGGGAAGACGGGGATACCGTCGACCCGGCCAGCTATATCCGGCGGGCCAACCGCTGATCTTCCCGGGGGCGCTTTCGTGCCCCCGACCACCCCTGCCGCGTGCCCCCGCCATAGGGTAAGATGGTCAAATCTTTTTGCGGCAGATGCGACGGTTACATGTTCGCTTCCCTCATCAATCGGGTAATCGGCAGTCGAAACGATCGGTTCATCAAGCGCCTGCGGCGCGAGGTGGAGCGAATCAACGGACTGGAGCCGGACTACCAGGCCCTGGATGATGCCGCCCTCGCGGCGAAGACCGACGAATTCCGGCAGCGTCTGGCCGATGGGGTCGGAACCGATGAGCTGCGTGCGGAGGCCTTCGCGGCCGTGCGCGAGGCCGCGCAGCGGACGCTGGGGCAGCGCCATTTCGACGTCCAGCTCATCGGCGGCATGGTCCTCGACAGCGGTCGCATTGCGGAGATGCGAACCGGCGAGGGCAAGACCCTCGTGGCGACCCTGCCGGCCTACCTCAATGCGCTGAAGGGCGAGGGCGTCCACATCGTCACCGTCAACGACTACCTCGCCTCCCGCGACGCCGACTGGATGCGGCCGGTCTACGAATTCCTGGGACTCTCGGTGGGGAGCATCCACTCCGGCCAGAGCCCCGAGGACAAGCGCGCCGCCTACGCTGCCGATATCACCTACGGCACCAACAACGAGTTCGGCTTCGACTACCTGCGCGACAACATGGCCTTCTCCCGGGAGGAGCGGGTGCAGCGCGGGCTCCACTACGCCATCGTCGACGAGGTGGATTCCATCCTCATCGACGAAGCGCGGACGCCGCTCATCATATCGGGGCCGGCGGAGGGTGACCCTGCCCTCTACCAGCGCATCGATGCCCTGATCCCCGATCTGGAGGCCCAGGAGGAGACGGCGGAGGATGGCGAGGAGGAGCCGCCCGGCGACTACTCCGTGGACGAGAAGGCGCGACAGGTCCATCTCACCGAGGCCGGCCACGAGAACATCGAGCGCCTGCTCACCGAGGCCGGCCTGCTGGGCGAGGGGCAGAGTCTCTACGATGCCGCCAACATCGCCCTGATGCACCACGTCAACGCGGCGCTGCGGGCGCGTGCCCTGTTCCAGCGGGATGTGGACTACGTCGTCACCGAGGACGGCCAGATCGTCATCGTCGACGAGTTCACCGGCCGTACCATGCCGGGGCGGCGCTGGTCCGAGGGGCTGCACCAGGCGGTGGAGGCCAAGGAGGGGGTGGCCATCCAGCAGGAGAACCAGACCCTCGCCTCCATTACGTTCCAGAATTTCTTCCGCATGTACGACCAGCTGGCCGGCATGACCGGCACGGCGGACACCGAGGCCTACGAGTTCCAGCAGATCTACGGTCTCGAGGTGGTGGTCATCCCCACCCACAAGCCGGTGGCGCGCCAGGACAATGGCGACCTGGTCTACCTCACCCAGGCCGAGAAGTACGACGCCGTGGTCGCCGAGATCCGCGACTGCGTGGAGCGCGGCCAGCCGGTCCTGGTGGGCACGGCCTCCATCGACGTCTCCGAGACCCTGGATCGCAAGCTCAAGGAAGCCGGGGTCGCCCACAACGTCCTCAACGCCAAGCAGCACGAGCGCGAGGCCGAGATCATCGCCCAGGCCGGCCGCCCGGGGGCGGTCACCATCGCCACCAACATGGCCGGCCGCGGGACCGACATCGTCCTTGGCGGCAACCTGGAGGCGGAGCTGGCCGAACAGGGCGAGGAGGCCGGCGAGGCCGAGCACAAGCGGGTGCGCGAGGCCTGGCAGCAGCGCCACGACCAGGTCATCGAGGCCGGCGGTCTGCACATCATCGGTACCGAGCGCCACGAGTCGCGGCGGGTGGACAACCAGCTGCGCGGCCGCTCCGGCCGGCAGGGCGATCCCGGCTCCAGCCGCTTCTTCCTCTCCCTGGAAGACAGCCTCATGCGGATCTTCGCCTCCGAGCGGGTGAGCGGCATGATGCAGAAGCTGGGCATGAAGGAGGGCGAGGCCATCGAGCACCCGTGGGTGAGCCGCGCCATCGAGAACGCCCAGCGCAAGGTCGAGGGGCGCAACTTCGATATCCGCAAGCAGCTGCTGGAGTACGACGACGTCGCCAACGAGCAGCGCAAGGTGATCTACGAGCAGCGCGATGAACTCATGAACGCCGAGGATATCTCGGGAACCATCGAGGCCATCCGTGCCGAGGTCATCAACGCGACCATCGATACCTACATCCCGCCGGAGAGCATCGACGAGATGTGGGACGTCCCCGGGCTGGAGCGCGCCCTGGCCGACGAGTACGCCCTGGAGCTTCCCCTGCAACAGTGGTTGGCCGAGGACGACCAGCTGGACGAGGAGGCGCTGCGCCAGCGCATCGTGGAGGAGGCCGAGGCCGCCTACCGCGACAAGGAGGAACGGGCCGGGACGGCCGTCCTGCGCCAGTTCGAGAAGGCGGCCATGCTCCAGGTGCTCGACACTGCCTGGAAGGAGCACCTGGCCGCCATGGACTACCTGCGTCAGGGGATCCACCTGCGCGGCTACGCCCATCGCAATCCGACCCAGGAGTTCAAGAAGGAGGCCTTCACGCTCTTCAACCAGATGCTCGACCGCATCAAGCACGACACCATCACCACGCTCTCGCGGGTGCAGGTGCAGGCGGAAGAGGATGTGGAGGCCGTGGAGGCCCAGCGCCGCGCGGAGACGCCCCAGGGCGAGATGGCCTACCAGCACGCCGAGGCCTCCGCCATGGCTGCCCCCGAGGAGGAGGCGGCCGCTTCGGGCGAGGCGGAGGCAGAGCCCGAGCAGCCCTTCGTGCGCTCCGGCCGCAAGGTGGGGCGGAACGAGCCCTGCCCCTGCGGCTCCGGCCGCAAGTACAAGCACTGCCACGGGCGGGTGAAGTAGCCATGGCCGTGGGGCTGACGGAGCCGCCCCTGCTGCGGCCGGTCCCCGGCCTCCGCCTGGGGGTGGTGGCTGCCGGCCTGCGCAAGCCGGACCGGCCGGACCTGGTGGTCATGGCCCTGGCCGCCGGTAGCCGGGCGGTGGCGGTCTTTACTCGCAACGCCTTCCGCGCGGCCCCCGTGCGGGTGGCAGAGGCCCATCTGCGCGCCGCTTCGCCCCGCTATCTCGTCATCAACACCGGCTTTGCCAACGCCGGTACCGGCGAGCAGGGTCAGCGCGATGCCGAGGCCACCTGTCGTGAGGTCGCCGATCTCGGGGGTTGCAGCCCCGAGGCCGTACTCCCCTTCTCCACCGGGGTCATCGGCGAGCCCCTCCCCATGGACCGGCTGATCCCCGGGATCGCCGACGCCTTCCAGTGCCTGGAGATGGAGGGCTGGGCCGCGGCGGCGGATGCCATCCGCACCACCGACACGGTGGCCAAGGGCTACTCCGAGGTCATCGACGAGCTGGATGGCGCCATCCTCACCGGCATCGCCAAGGGCTCCGGGATGATCCGGCCGGACATGGCCACCATGCTCGCCTTCCTGGCCACCGACCTGCCGGCCACCGAGCCGGTGCTGGATGCCGCCCTGCGCCGCGCCGTGGACGGGAGCTTCAACCGCATCACGGTGGACGGGGATACCTCCACCAATGATGCCGCCGTCCTGGTGAGTACCCACACCGGCCACAGTGAACCGCTCAAGACCACCGACGACCCGCG
>Ga0102925_1002265_pt1 | contig 10567 bp, 8 predicted proteins | sample SalPonR1_A_D1_MG_FD_78216 | JGI IMG/M metagenome (GOLD analysis project Ga0102925, IMG submission 78216) | Salt pond soil microbial communities from South San Francisco under conditions of wetland restoration - Salt Pond MetaG R1_A_D1_MG | ecosystem: Environmental > Aquatic > Marine > Intertidal... | reverse complement strand
CCGTAGGACTCGGCGTCGTCCTCGTCCTCGGCACCGAGTTCCTGGCCGACGAGGCTCGCGGCCGCGAGGCCGAAGCCCCAGCCAGGCGTGTTCATCAGGCCCCAGATCCGGCGGGCGACGATGTACGCGGCCAGGGTCGTCTGCCCGAACATGCCGACGATGGCCAGCATGGGGAACCGGGCGGCGGTCCAGACGCTGTTGCGCCCGGTAACCGGGAGGCCGATCTCGACGAGGTCGCGCATCATGCCACGGTGCAGATAGCCCGCGACCGGGTTCACGCGCGTCGGGAAGTCCTGGGTCCCGGGCAGCGATCCGAACGCGAGTCCGCCCGCGAAGACCCCGGTCACCAGCACGTTCGCCAGGACGGTGCCGATCGCGGCCCCCTCGACGCCCATCCCGAGGCCGAAGATGAAGACGGCGTTCAGGCCGATGTTGGCGAGCGCCCCGCCGGACCGGACGACCATCGGCGTCCAGGCGTCGTCCACCGCGATGTAGACCCGGCTCCCGATCAGGTTCAGGCCGGCAAAGGGCACGCCGAAGGCGATGATCCGGAGGTAGGCCGCGCCGAGTTCGATCGTCCGTGGCTCGCTGCTGATCAGGCCGACGAGTTCCGAGGGGACCAGCCAGAACAGCGCCGCGATCGGGAGGCTGATCAGGACGACCAGGGCGGCGCTCGAGCGGATCGCCTGGCCCATCTCGCCGTACTCGTCGGCCCCGTAGCGCTGGGAGACCAGCGCGATCGTTCCGGCCGCGACCCCGCCACCGATCGAGAACGCCATGCCCCAGAAGGGCCCGGCGAGACCGACGCCGTTGATGGCGTAGGTCCCCGAGACCGCCCCGACCATCGCCACGTCGACGGCGTTTTTCGACATCCGGGCGATCCCGGTGACGATCCGGGGCCAGGAGAGGTCGGCCGTCCGGCGCGCTCGTTCGCGGTCGACGAGGCCGAACCTGGCGAGACCGCTCCCGATGGCACAGATCAGGGCGCGGATCGGGTTCGGAAGGCTGGACAGCAGGCGGTTGGGGGACTGGCGGGGCGACACTCGTTCGAATACATGTTTCGAATCGATACTCAAAGCGCTTTTCATGTGGCACGAACGCGCCGCCGATATTGCCGGGTTTCCGGGCGATTCGGGGCGAGGTTTTCGAGGAATCTTGAAAAACGACTATGTTCTCGATTGGCGTTTCTCTCGGCATGACGAATTCGCGACGAACGCTCGTGGCTGCCCTCGCCGGAGCGGTCGTCCTCGCGCTGGTGATCGGCCTGGTCGTGATCGGTCCGGGCGATTTCTTCCTCCCGGAACGGGCGACGGCCGTGAACGACGCGGCGGAGCTTCCGAACGGGGCGACGGTCCTGAAAACGGGGACGTTCGCCGGACTGGCCGGACACCACGTCACCGGAACGGTGTCGCTGGTGCAGGACGAGGACGAACTGCTCCTTCGTTTCGAGAACTACGAGCAAACCCAGGGCCCCGACGTGTTCGTCTTCGTGACGCCCTCGGAGACGCCCGATTCGAAGTCGGAGATCACGGCGGGCCGGAAGGTCCGGATCGACGGTGGTGCGGACGGCGGCGAAAGTACGCTGGAGGGAACCTTCAGTCAGCGCCTTCCCGCCGACGTCGAACCCGATGACGTCCGTGCCGTCGGAATCTGGTGCGAGCGGTTTGCAACCCCATTCGGGATGGCGACGCTCCAGAACGCGCCCTGAGGTGACGACGCCGACGAACCCGGGATCCCCCCATCCAAAGCGATTTCACGCGTCCTTGCAGATGATACACTATGAATCCACAGCGGACCGACGCCTTGGTCGACTTCGCCTACGGGGCATTGATCTTCGTATCGGTGATTTTGATCGTGCAGGTTGGCACGGCCGTCGGGCTGGCGTTCGGGTTTGGGGTGCTTATCGCGTACTTCATCCACGTCGCCTGGAAGATGTCGCAGTACGATCCCGACTGGATGCTCACGGCCGTCGAGGAAACCGTCGGCGAAACCGTGGACGAGACCGTCGAGGAGTCGGTCGAAAAGACGGTCGGCGAAACGGTCGAGAAACAGGTGGGAGAAACCGTCGAGGCCACCGTGGAAGAGACTGTCAGCGAAACCGTCGAGGAGACGGTGGGCGAGAAAGTGGAAGAAACGGTGGGCGAAACTGTCGAGGAGCAGGTCGGAGAGACCGTCGAAGCGACGGTTCAGGAAACCGTCGACGAACAGGTGGGTGAGACCGTCGACGAGACGGTCGAAGAAACCGTCGGCGAAACCGTCGACGAACAGGTGGGTGAGACCGTGGAGAAAACGGTCGAGGAGAAAGTCGAGGCAACGGTCGAACAGACGATGGACGAGACGGTCGAGGAGAAAGTGGACGAGACAGTTGAGGAGAAAGTGGAGGAGACGATGGACGAGACGGTCGAGGAGACAGTCGAAGAGAAGGTGGAAGAGACGGTCGAGGAGCGGGTGGCCGAAACCGAGAGTGACTCGGCCGACGAGGAGGACGACGATGCGAATGCGGACTCGGAGGCGGAGGAGACGGACGCGAACCCGGAAGACGACGACGGTAAGGCGGAGCGCGCGGCCGAAAACGACGATCGATAACGAGATCAATCCCCGACGCCGGTGATCCAGGACGTTTGCAAGCGATCGGACGCCACATACAAGCCCGTCCGGTCGGTACTGACCGGCGTGGCACCCTCACACGTTCTGGTCCCGCTCGATGGGTCGCCCCTGGCAGACGAGGCGCTGGAGCACGCACTCGAGACCTATGACTGCCGGATAACGGTGCTGAACGTCGTGACGCCCCTGGATGCCGACATGAGCGAAGGGGGGATCTTCGAACCGGGTGACGATCGGCTGGCGGCGGCGCGGGAACGGGCGGATCGATTACTCGACCGTTCCCGACGGACCGCGGCCGAGGTCGATCGGACCGTCGAGACGGCGGTCGAAACCGGCGATCCGGCGGAGACGATCCTCGAGTACGTCCGCCAAAACGACGTCGATCACGTGGTGATGGGGGGACACGGGGGCGACCGCGGCGCGGTCGCGCGGCGATTGCTGGGAACCGTGGCGACCGCCGTCGTCGGTGACGCGCCCGTGAGCGTGACCGTCGTCAGGTAGGAGGGGAGGGCACCCATCATCGAATGCCCAGGACGGTCGTGAAGCCCCAGTAGACGCCGTATCCCACCGCGATGGAGGTGGCCAGCGTGATGACCCAGAACGCGACCGTCACGCCGATTTTGCGCCGGGAGACGCCCGCCGATCCGCCCGCGAGGCCGCCGCCGATGACCCCGGAGATGATGATGTTGTTGAACGAGATGGGGATGCCCAGCGCGATGGCCAGTTGCGCGATGACGAACCCGGGCACCAGCGCAGCGATCGACCGCCGAACGCCCAGCTGGGCGTATTCGCGGGAGGTCGCCTGCAGCAATCGCGGCGCGCCCATCCAGGCGCCGGCGAGGATGCCGACCGCACCGATCCCGAGCAGGACGATCACGTCGAGACCGAGGTCGGCCACGTAGAGGTCGGTCAGGGGGCCGGTCGCCAGGCCGACCTGGCTGCCGCCGCTCGAGAACGCGACGATGCTCCCGAGCACCAGAAGGAAGGTCCGGATGCCGTTCTCGACCGACGCCTGCGTGCGGCGACGGATGAAGAAAAAGCCGGCGACTGCGAACGCCAGTGAGGTGAACGCGACGAGCGGGTCGACGCCCAGGACCGCCGGAGCGTCGACGAGTCGCGCGACGAACGCGGCGGCGGAACTCTGGGACGCCCCCGGTGGAGACGGGATGATTCCGAGCTGGACGTTCGCGACGATCGCGGCGACGATCGCGGCGAGCAACGGGACGCCGATCGTCTCGGGAATGTCGTCGCGACGGAGCACCGTCGCGGTCGCGTAGGCCATTCCGCCAGACATCGGCGGAACGAGGATCCAGAAGGTCCCTAGACGCCGGTAGGTGCCGAACGCCGGATCGCCGCCGAGCGAGAGGCCGACGCCGACCATCGCGCCGGTGGTCGCGAACGCGGCCGGGATCGGGTAGCCCGAATAGACGCCGGCGGCCATGAATGCCGCGGCGGTAAGGAGGCCGGCCGTCGCGGCCAGGGGCGTGATCGACACGCCGTTGATCAGGCTCTTGCCGACCGTGTCGGAGATGGCACCGCCCTGGGTCAGGGCGCCCGCCGCCGCGAGCAAACCGATGAGGAAGGCGGCCTTCATGGTCGAGATCGCGTTCGCCCCGATTGCGGGGGCGAAGGGCGGCGAGTTGCTGTTGGCTCCCAGCGCCCATGCCATGAACAGGCCGGTCACCGTCGCGAGGGTTGCCAGGATCCAGAACGTAACCGCCGCCACGTCAGACCCACCTCCGCGTCCGACCGGGTTTGACCTGGCTCGCCCGCCGTCGGAGCGCTGGCCCGCTATCGGCGTCCATGTCGTCGGATTCCATCGCCGACGAGAAAAAGGCTTGGCGGAACGACGCCCGTCGCTCGCCCGCTGTGGGAAAAACGATCGAGAACCGTCGACGCGGGGAAGCACAACCGCTTAAGTCCCCTCCCCCGGTATTCCAGACGAAATCATGGTTTCGGTGTTACTTCTCGTCGGGATCCTGGCAGCGGTCTTCGTGGGGTTCAACGTGGGGGGATCGACGACCGGGCCGGCGTTCGGGCCGGCCGTCGGCGCGGACGCGATATCGAAGACGGGGGCCGCCGCGTTGATGACCCTGTTTTTCTTCGTCGGCGCGTGGACGATCGGACGGAACGTCGTCGAAACGCTCGGAGGCGATCTCGTCACGGACGCGACCGTCTTCACCCCGGAAGCGAGCATCGGCGTCCTGTTTTTCATCGGCCTGGGGCTGCTGGTCGGGAACCTCTTCGGCGTCCCGGCCTCGACGTCGATGACGGCCGTCGGATCGATCGCCGGCCTCGCCCTCGCCGGGGACGCCCTCGCGTGGAGCGTGATGGGCGAGATCGCGACGTGGTGGATCGTCTCGCCGTTCATCGGCTTCTGGATGTCGCTGATAATCGGCCGGTACTTCTACGCGCGACTCAACCGCATGGTCGCCATGGAGCGCAGCGAGGGGCCGCTCGTCGAACTCGACCGGTCCGGGGCGGTGCCGAAACCGGTGCCCAACGGGAGCACCAGCCGACGGGAACTCCTGGGCGTGATCACCGTCGTCGCCATCGGTTGTCTGATGGCGTTCAGTTCGGGGACCTCGAACATCGCAAACGCGATCGCGCCCCTCGTCGGCAGCGACCAACTCGAGATGAACCCGGCCATCCTGATCGGCGGCGCCGCCGTCGGGATCGGGACGTTCACCATCGCCCGCCGGACCCTCGAGACGATGGGCAACGACCTGACGGAACTCCCGCTGACGGCGGCCATCGTCGTGGCGACGGTCAGCGCGACGCTCGTGATCTTCCTGTCGGCGATCGGCATCCCCGCGAGTTTCGTCGTAATCGCGACGATGTGCATCATCGGCCTCGGGTGGGGCCGGGCGACCCGGCCGGTGACCGTCCCCGAGGCGGTCAGGGGCGAGGAGGAACCGCCGGTGTCGGTGGACGCGCTGGCCGAGGACGAACCGGGCGAGGAACTCCCGCCGATCGGCGAGGAGGATCCCGAACACGTCCCCAGCGCGGCCGACCTGTTCGACCCCGCGACGACCGCGCGGGTCGTCCTCATGCAGAACCTCGTCCCACTCATCTCCACGATCGGCGCGTACCTGGCGTTCCGGTTCGTGCCGATTTTCGGCCTGTGAGCACGGAGTCGGTCCGTGCCGACGGTCCGGGGGCAGCCTTATCATCAGCCGGGTGGTAAATGAACACATGATCGAACGCGTACTCGTCCCGATCGACGGCTCCGAGATGGCCGACAAGGCACTCGAATACGCCCTCGAGGTGTACGGCGACGCCGAGATCACAGTGCTGTTCGTCGCCGGTGAACCGTCGCCGATGATGTGGAAGGCGCTGAGCGTGGCCATGGACGAGGGCATCGGGGAAGCGGCCCAGGACCACGCCGAGGAAATCTTCAAGGACGCCCGGGAGATGGCCGCGGAGTACGACGTCGAAATCGACACGGCCGTCGAGATGGGCAGTCCAGCAAAGCAGATCGTCGAACACGCCGAGGACTTCGACGCGGTCGTCATCGGGAGCCACGGCGGCGACCTACAGTCCCGGCTGTTCGTCGGCAACGTCGCTGAACGGGTCTTCAAGCGGTCACCCGTTCCGGTGACGGTCGTCCGCTGACTGTTGGTTCCGTGACTGCCCGTCGATTATCGCGGTGACGGACAGCGATCGCCGGTGGACTTATTTCCCAACCGACACACTGTTCCCGCATGGAGGACCCGGCGGTCGACGTCGAGACGACCGGCGAAAACGTCGCGGGCGAGCGGCCGGAAGACGAGCCGGAGGCGGTGACCGACGACGTCACAGCCCACGACGAGGAGGTCGAACTCGAGCGAACGATCGGCCTGGTCGGAGGACTGGCGATCGGTATCGGAACCATGATCGGCGCCGGCATCTTCGTCTTCCCGGGCCTGGCGGCGACGGCGGCCGGCCCGGCGGCCGCCCTCTCGTTCGTGATCGGGGGCGTCATCGCGTTGCTGGTGGCACTGCCGACGTCGGAACTCGCGACGGCGATGCCCCGCAGTGGCGGCGGCTACTACTTCATCTCCCGGAGTCTGGGGACTGCCTACGGCGCCATCGTCGGAATCGGCCTCTGGCTGGGGCTGGTGTTCGCCTCGGCGTTCTACCTCGTCGGCCTGGGTCACTACATCGTCGCCGTCCTGGCGGAGGTGGGCGTCGCGCTGTCGGTCCCACTCGCCCCGCACGTCCTGCTCGGCCTGACGTTCGCCGTCCTGCTGGTCGCGCTCAGCATCGGCGGGACCGAGAACACCGCGTCGCTGCAAAACATCATCGTGGTCGTATTGCTAGCGATTCTCACCGGATTCCTCACCTACGGGAGTCTCGACGCGCTGGGCGTCTTCGGCCGGGAAACGGCCCCCGAGGCGTTCTTCTCCCAGGGGTACTTCCCGGTACTCACGACCGCCGCGCTCGTGTTCACTTCCTACCTCGGGTTCGCCCAGGTAGCGACGGTGGCCGGCGAGATCAAGAAACCCAGTCAGAACCTGCCACGGGCGATGATCGGGTCTGTGCTCATCGTCACCGTCTTCTACGTCGTTACCATCTTCGTCGCGACGAGCGCCTTCGGGGCCGAGCCGCTGGGGGAGTTCGGTGAGACCGCGATGGTCGAGGTGGCACGGGAACTGCTCGGCCTCCCCGGTGCCGTGTTGATCCTGTTCGCCGGATTGCTGGCGACCTTCTCGAGCGCGAACGCGTCGATTCTCAGCGCCTCCCGGTCCGTGTACGCCCTGAGTCGCGACGCCCTGTTGCCCCGCCGGGCGAGCAAGGTCAACCTCCGGTATGGAACGCCCCACGTTGCGCTTCTCTTGGCCGGCGGCCCGATCGTCGTCCTCGTGGCGACCGACGAGGTCGAAGTGCTGGCGGAGGTCGCCTCGTTCCTCCACCTGGTCATGTACGGCCTGATCTGCGTCGCGCTGATCGTCCTGCGGCGGCGCGATCCGTCCTGGTACGACCCCAGCTACCGGATGCCCGGCGTGCCGGCACTGCCGGCGATCGGCGCCGTCGCGAGTTTCGCCCTGATCGCGTTCATGAACCCCACATCGATCTTCGTCGGGGTCGTCATCATGCTCGTCTCGTACCTGTGGTACCGCTACTACGCCGGCACCGTCGAACTCAAAGGAGACGTCTAACCATGCCAGACCGACCGTCCGTACTCGTCCCGATCCGCGTGCTCGAAGGCGAATCGCTTCCCGAGGGCGTTCCGAAGTTCCTCGCGAACGCCCACGTCGTTTTGCTGGGCTATCACGTCATCCCCGAACAGACCGCGCCGGGGCAGGCCCGGATGCAGTTCGAGGAGCGTGCGAACCGCAAACTCGACCAGTTCGAGACGGCCTTCACCGACGCCGGGGCGACCGTCGAACGCCGCCTCGTGTTCACTCACGGAGCCCAAAAGACGATCAACCGCCAGATCATCGAACACGACTGCCTGGCCGTCCTCGTCCCGAACGCGATTCCGGCCCCCGAGAACGTCCTCGTCGCCGTCCGGGGGACCGTCGGTCTCGACCGTCTGGCTCGCGTCGTCGGAGGCCTCTTCGCAGACGCCGACGTCGGCGTGACGCTGTATCACGTCGTCGGGGGCGGGGAAACCGACGAGGACGTCGAGATGCTGCTCGAGAGCTTGCAGGACCGACTCGTCGAGTCCGACATTGCCGAGGACAGGATCGAGACGCTGACCGACACCGCCGACGAGCCACTCGACGCCATCGCCGAGACGGCCGAGGACTTCGACGCGGTCGTCATGGGCGAGACGGATCCCTCGCTGGCCACGTTCGTCTTCGGCATGCCCGCCGACCAGGTGGCCGACCGGTTCCTCGGCCCGGTGCTCGTCGTACAGCGGGAACCGCCGGCGGACGAGGGGAACGGAATGGAGGAAGCGGCCGGCGAGCGATGAAGATGCCGTGGGTGCCGGCGAACGATTTCACCATCTCCCGAAAGTAGCCAGCGAATTTATGGTGTGGGGTGGTATGAACGGAAGATAACGAATGGTCGCTCCATCGACCGAAGACCTCGTCGTCGTACACCTCGATGGCGCCGAGGACGTGACGAGACGAACAACGTCGGGGATCGGCGCGGGGCTCGGGATCGGTCCCGCCGTCTCTGCGCGGATCGAACTCCTGTCGGCCATTTCGAGTCTGGAGGCCGAGGGGCTGATCGAGTCACGGGAGGCGCCCCGAACCGTCGACGAAGGGACCGTCTACGCGTTGACCGACGCGGGTCGCTCGACCGCGGGGGCGTTGCGCGACCGCTTCGGCGACCGGAAAATCGTCATCGAACGGGAGGACGACCGCCGGACCGTCTCGCTGGCAGAGGCTCGCGCGAAACTCGGCGAGACGTCAATCGCCGCGGTCCTCGCGCGCTCTCGCGACGGCGTCGTTCGCCTCGGTGACATTCCGGACGACACCTTCGTGGGTCGATCCGACGAACTCGAGTGCCTCGACGATCGACTCGAAACGCTCGTCGAGGGAACGGGTGGCGTCGTCCGGGTCTCGGGACAGCGCGGCATCGGCAAGACCGAACTGCTCGGCCGCTTTGCCCGGCGTGCCGACGACCGCGGGATCGAACGCGTCGCCGTCACCTGCTCGGCCGACGTGACCGAACCCTATCGACCGGTTCGCGACGCGCTCGCCGAACACGACGCCGACGGTGCCTTCGACCGTGCCGACCAGGAATTCGGCGGCGCCGACTCGCTCGCTGACCGCCGGACCGACCTGTTTTTCGACGTCAGGAACGCCCTGGTCGATCTCGCAGACGGCGATCCCCTCCTTCTCACCGTGGACGATCTCCACGAGGCCAGCCCGGCCCTGCTCGATCTGATCGAGTTCCTCGCGAACCGCCGTCCCGAGCACCTCCTGCTCGTCGTCGCGGCCCGACCGGACGAGCTGGCCGCCGCCATCGACGAGTCGGGGGCGACCCTCGAGACGATCGGTGGCGACGGCGCGATAGACGTGGCCCTCGAACCGCTCGACATCGACGACACCCGGGAACTGATCGTCCGGACGCTTCGCGATCGGTCGGTGCCCGAATCGCTCACCGAACGACTCCACGAGCGAACCGGCGGCATCCCCCTGTTTCTCGTCGAAACGCTCTCCAGCCTCCGGGAAACCGGTACCATCGATCCCAGTACCGGCGTCTATCCGACCGAAGAGGAGAGGCTCCCGACGCCCGACAACGTCTCCGAGGTCGTCGAACGACGGCTGGACCAGCTCGACGGGGACGCGACGTCGGTCCTCGAATGCGGTGCGGTCATCGGCAACGTGATCGACGCGGACGTGCTCGCCACCGCCTGCGACCAGCCAGCCGAGTCCGTGCGGGAGTATTCGGAACTGCTGGTGAGTGCTCGACTGTGGGAGCGACGGGATTCCGTACGGTTCGTCAGCGACGTGATTCGAGACGAGGTACTGAGCCGAATCGACGACGATCGGCGATCCACCCTCCACGCACGGGTGGCCAGCGCCTACGAGGGACTCGAGGCCGAAGATCGGTCCCACGCCGCCGTCGCTCGTCACTACGAGCAGGCCGGCGAACTCGATCCCGCCCTCGAGGCGTACCGCGAGGCTGCCGACCGAGCGCTCGAGATGTACGCTCACGAGGGGGCCCTCGAAAACTACGAACGCGCGCTCGAAATCGCCCGCGACCTGGATCGCTCCGACGCGCTGGTCGGGACCCTCGAGGCGATCGGCCGGACGCACTACCTCGCCGGCGAGTACGACGAGTCCGACCGCTACCTGGAGTACCTCAGGGATCGGACCGGCGATCCGGAGGTGATCCAGCGCTCGTACCGGTACCAGGCCGAGATGGCGATCGACAGGGGTGACTTCGACGCGTCCGACGACTACGCCCGGAAGGGAATCGAGGTCGTCGACGAACCGAACCGGGTCTCGTGTCGGCTTCACGGCCACCTCGGCTGGACCCAGATGCTGCGGGGCAATCTCGACGCTGCTGCCGACCGGTT
>Ga0102925_1002264_pt1 | contig 10567 bp, 8 predicted proteins | sample SalPonR1_A_D1_MG_FD_78216 | JGI IMG/M metagenome (GOLD analysis project Ga0102925, IMG submission 78216) | Salt pond soil microbial communities from South San Francisco under conditions of wetland restoration - Salt Pond MetaG R1_A_D1_MG | ecosystem: Environmental > Aquatic > Marine > Intertidal... | reverse complement strand
GAACCGGGGCGATCGGCGGGAGGGGCGACGCCGCAACCCGTCGCCACCAGCGCGAGCAGCGTCGGCAGCAGCCAGTGGGTCACGTCGCGCATCAACAGGCTCGCCCGTCTCTCCATGGCGTCGGTCGTCCCTCCCCGGATCGCATCCTGTCCGTTGCTCATGCCTGATGATCGCGCATGGGCGGGGCATTTGCAGCGATTATGCTTGGATCGGGGGGCTGGCTTTTCGCTTCCATCTGCGCGATTTTCGCGCGGGCATTGAATGCCCGGAAGCACTTGAGGGAGGTGATTATGCGTCGTATCCGGATTTCGGCCCTGTGGCGGCCGGAATGTTCACCACTGCGGTGCAGGCTGCGGGCAAGCCGTGGCTGAGCGAGGACTGGGAGCCGATGACCGAGGCTGAACGCCAGCCGGCGAGCGAAGCGGAGATCGAACAAGTCTCGCTGCACGAACGGCAGACCGACGGCATCCGCTATCTCAGCGGCGGTATCGGGGCGGCCGAGCGCGAGTGGCTCGATCGCCACGGTGTCGATTACCCGCTTCGCCTGGACTTTTTGCAGGGTGAGCGCGGGCGATACGTCTCCCGGGTGGCGTTGCGCGTGGAGGACACGCGGGGCCGGAGGGTGTTCGTTGCCGAGAGCTACGGGCCGACGATGCTGATTGATCTGCCCATCGGCGCCCACCGGGCCGAAGCGAGCTACCGGGAAGCTCAGCGGCGCTTCGCCTTCGACGTGAAACCCGACGGCCGCACCGAACTGAGTGTCAAATCCCCGGACTGATATTCGGCCGGCTCAGCAGCGGCCCTGCGTGGCAGATCTTGGCGGGCGCGTGCGGTGCCGTGTTCCGATCTCAGTTGTCGTCCGGGCTCGCCTGAAAGGAGCTGGCCGGTGCGGCGTCCTCGATGAGAGGCGCCCCCGGCTTGGAGGGTAGTCGCGGCATCTGGATTGCCGGGAACTGCCCGGTGAGGCTCTTCAGGAAGGCGACGAGGTCCGCGGTCTGTTGCTCGGACAGATCCTTGTCGAGCTGGGTCTTGGCCATCACCCGGACAGCCTCGGGCAGTGTGTCGACTGCCCCGTTATGGAAATACGGCGCCGTCAGTTCGATGTTACGCAGGGTCGGCACCTTGAACATGTGCTCGTCGGCCTGCTTGCCCGTCACCGCGGCTCGACCCTTGTCGGCCATGAGGTCGTACTTTTTCACGTAGGAGTTGTTTGTGAACACCGGGAACTTCTGGCTGAGGATCGTGCCGTCGGGCTCGTTCATCTGAGGGCCGTTGAAGGCCGGACCGCTGTGACAGGAGGTGCAGCCGACCTCGGCGAAGGTCTCCATCCCGCGCACCTGCTGCTCGGTGAAGGCGTCCTTGTCCCACTTCACGTAGCGATCGTACGGGCTGTTCGGCGTCACCAAGGTGCGCTCGAAAGCGCCGATGGCCTTCACTGCGTTGTCGATGGTCACCGGATCGTCACCCCCGAACACTTTCCGGAATTCGGCGACGTAGTCGGGCACTTGGGCCAGACGTTTGATGACTTCCTCGTGACTCGGCATGCCCATTTCCGGGTGGGCCAGCATGGGTCCCTTGGCCTGGTCCTCCAGGGAGTCGGCCCGTTCGTCCCAGAACTGGGTGGAGTTATAGGCTGCGTTCCACACGGTGGGGGCATTGCGGGGACCGATGCGCCCGTCCACGCCCATGGAGGTCGGGCGTCCATCGTCGCCACCTTCCATGACATTGTGACAGGAGTTGCACGAGACCGTCCCCGTTTTGGAAAGCCGTGGGTCGAAGAAGAGCTTCTTGCCCAGTTCCACTTTGGCTTCGGTTGTGGGGTTGTGATCGGGTGAAAGCGGCTCCTCGGGCAACGGCTGCCACTCGGCTACCGCATTGCCGGCGCATATCAGCACGCCTATTGCTACCAGTATTCGCCCGCTCCACGGATTCTTCCCAGGAATAAGTTGACTGACTTTCATCGTTTTCTCCTTGTCATGCTCTGGATCAATGCAACGGCGAAACAACCCGGTCAAAGAGCGGCTCCACCGGTTCCGAATCAGCATTGGATCAGGTCATCCTGAATTGAAAATGAAAGCGTTTGGTTCGGCAGGCAACAGAAGGGCACCTCGAAAAACCGTCATGAGCCGCCCGAGTGCCGGTCCCCGCTGGCTTTCGCCTGCTTTGCCTCCAGCGAGCGACGAGACATATCAACAGGATAGGCAGATGCAGGCCATTCATGGCCTGCACTCTCCGAGCGCATTTCGTGCGTCTCGATCTGCTTCGAGCAGGTCGGATAGGAGTGAGCGACGGAATGGCCCGAATGCCATTCCGGACGCGGCGCCGCTTGCGCTCGCGCGGAACAGGGATGTCCCGAGTCCGCACGCATTGCGGCAATCGGGTGGTGCAATAGGTTTTTCGAGGTGCCCTAGGGTGATGTTCGCTGGTCGATGGTGAACGACGACGCGTTCCGTCGTGACGGTCAGGTGGACGATTGCAGATGCACCAATGGCGACGTCCGAAAGAGACAAACGCTTGGTTTGCCTTTGCAGAAGTAAAGCCGGCCGGGCTTCCTCTTCCGGCCTTTCCTTTGCGTTTCGATTGGGCCGGCTCAGCAGCGGCCTTGCTTGGCCAGCCCCGGAGGGCAGAACCGGCCGCGGGGCGCGTGATGGTGCCGGTCTTCGTGGTGCCGGCGTTCCACGTGACGACGATCGTCGCGGTAACGGTCGTCGGTCGACCCTTCGGTGGCAATGCCGGTGCCGACCGCCGCACCGATGCCGGAGCCGACGATGGCGCCTTCCCGACCGCCTACCTCGGCACCCAGCACGCCGCCGATGGCGCCGCCGACCGCCCCGCCGATGGCGGCGTCACGATGCAGGTCGCCGGCGAGTGCGCCGGTGGCGGGCAGGGTGAGGGCCGTCAGCAGGAGGGCGATTCTCGTCTTCATTTGGATGTTCCGTTTGTCGTTTCAGGTTGTTGATCAGCCGGATTTTCTTCCGTCGGACCGACGATCACCACGATGCGGTCGGCCGGGTCGACGTGGCGCGCGAAGGCCCGGCGTACCGCCGTTCCTTCGACGGCCTCCACCCGTTCGACGTAGGTATCGAAATAGTCCAGCGGCAGCCCGTAGACGTTCAACGAGCCGAGCTGCTGCGTGATCTCGCGGTTGCTGTCCAGCCGCAGGGGAAAGCCGCCGACCAGGTTGGCCCGGGTGTCGGCCATCTCCTCGGCCTCCGGGCCGTCGTCGATGAAGCGCTCGAGTTCGGCGTTCATCAGTTCGAGGGCATGCCCGGCCTGGTCGTTGCGCGTCTGGATGCCCATGACGAAACGGCCGCCGGCCCGCAGCGGGAACAGGTAGCTGTAGGTGCTGTAGGCCAGTCCGCGTTTCTCGCGCAGCTCGCTCATCAGCCGCGAGGCGAAGCCGCTGCCCCCGAGGATGTGGTTGCCGACGTACATCGGCAGGTAGTCCTCGTGCTTGCGCGGAATGCCGTTGTAGGCCACCGCGACGGTGGACTGCTCCGAGGGGAAGGGCACGCGCACGGTCCGTTCCCCTTCGATGGCGGGAACCGGCGCCAGCGGGTCGGCGGTGTGGCCCGTCGGGAGATCACCGACGAGGGTCTCGGCCAGCCGCTCGGCCTGGGCGCGGTCGAGTGCGCCGACGATCACCACGGTGGCGTTGCGGCCCACGTAGAGGCGCTCGTGGAAGGCACGCACGTCGCTGTGCCCGATGGCCCCGACGCTCTCCAGCGTGCCCACGGTGGGATGACCGTAGGGATGTCCCTCGAAGGCGGCTTCGCGCAGGGCGTCGGAGGCCACGGCCCGGGCGGACTGCTGGCGACCCTCGATGGCACGTTGCTGCAGATCCTGCTCGCGGCGGAAGTCTTTCTCGTCGAAGGCCGGGGTCGCGATCACCTCCCCCATCAGCTCGGCCGCCGGCCAGAGCCAGTCCGGCTGGGTCAGGCTGCGCAGGCGGATGGCGGTGGTCTCCAGGTTGGCGCTGGCGGAGATCTCCGCTCCTACCCGGGCGAAACCGTCGGCGATGGCCTTGGCGTCGCGGGACTCGCTGCCTTCCTCGAGCAGCGTGGCGGTCAGGGCCGCGGTACCGCCCTTGCCGTCCGGATCGCGGGCACTGCCGGCATCGAACAGCACGCGGGCGTCCACCATGGGTAGGGCGTCGGTGGCATAGAACAGCACCTGCGCGCCGTTGCCGGTGGTCCAGGTCTCCGCCGGGAGCACCGGCTCGGCCCGCACGAGAGACGAGGCGAGCAGGATGAGCCCGGCGACGGCGAACCGGCCGAGGGCATGGCGCGCATCAGTGAACACGATCGGTACCTCCGTACGAGTGGGTCGGTGCCGGGGCCTCGGCGTCCGGTTCCGGGTGCAGGCTGGCGACGGTCAGGCGCTGCGGGTCGAGGTGTTTCCGGGCGACGTCCATGACGTCCTCGGCGGTCACGGCGCGGATGGCCTCGACGAATCGCTCGGCCTGCTCGTGGCCGAGACCCACCGTCTCGTAGATGCCGCGCTTCATGCCCCGGTAGAAGAGCGAGTCGCGCTGGTAGACCTCCGAGGCGACCACCTGGGCCTTGATGCGGTCGAGCTCGTCCTCGCCGACCGGCTCGGTCCGCAATCGTTCGATCTGCTCGCGCAGCAGGGACTCGGCCTCGTCGAGTGACTGGCCGTCCTTGGGCGTGGCATCCAGCGTGAACAGTGTCTGCTCGCGCGCGGTCAGGCTGTAACCCGCCGAGGCCGAGGCCAGCTTGCCTTCCCGCACGAGGTCGTTCGTCAGGCGAGCGCCCGAGTCGCCGGAAAGGATACCCGCGGCGACCGCCAGGGCGTAGGCCTCGGCCGGGTCATCCGCGGTCGCCAGCGAGGGCGCCCGGTAGCCCATCGACAGGTGCGGCAGCTTGGCTGGTACGACCAGATCCGCCCGGCGCGTGCCGCGCTGGGGCATTTCCTCACGGGGCTTGGCGGCGGCCAGTTCGCGGGGAGGGATCGCGCCGTAGTGCCTCTCGGCCAATTCGACCACCCGCTGCGGATCGACGTCGCCGGCCACGATCAGCGTCGCGTTGTTGGGCGCGTAGTGCGAGCGGTACCAGCCGCGCAGGTCCTCGACGCTGTAGGCGTCGATGTCCGTCTTCCAGCCGATCACCGGGTGGTGGTAGCCGCTGGCATCGAAGGCCGTGGCCCAGAGCAGCTGGTTCAGCCGCGCGTTGGGGTTGTCGCGCACCCGCGTGCGCCATTCCTCCTTGACCACCTCCTTCTCGCGGGCGAACTCCTCGGCATCCAGCGCGAGGTTCGCCATGCGGTCGGCCTCCCAGCGCATCACCGTGTCCAGCTCGTCGGCGGCGAGCGTCTGGAAGTAGGCGGTGAAGTCGCGCCCGGTGAAGGCGTTCTCCTCGCCGCCCAGCCGGGCGACGATCTCGGAGAATTCGCCGGGGCCGAGGTTCTCGGTGCCCTTGAACATCATGTGCTCGAACATGTGGGCGATACCCGTGATCCCGCCGGGTTCGTCGGCCGAGCCGACCTTGTACCAGATCTGGTGGGTGACGACGGGGGCGCGGCGGTCGGGGATCACCAGCACCTTCAGGCCATTGTCGAGCGTGGTCTGCTCGACGTCGGCCGATTCGGCGTGAACGGGCGTGGCGAACAGCGCGGCAAGGGCCAGCAGGATGGCAAGCGCGCGGGTCATGGCGTGGCGAAGGATCGGCATGCGAGTCGGTTTCCGTGTCTCGTTGCAAAAGGCCGTCGAGCCCGGCCAGGCGGCCGGATCAGGGGTTTCGACTGCCGGACGGGGCGGCGGGTTCCGCACGCCGCGAAATCGGGCGGCGTGCCGGCGCGTCGCCGGTTCCCTCGGCATCATACCGGTTCAGCCCGGGCGTCAATGTGGCGCCGCGTGTGGCGGGACGATCCGGCTCGCCGAAGGCCGGTGCGGATCGAGCCCGACTGCCGCTCTTGCCGTTGATCCTCGCCCGTTTCGCGTGGATTGACTTACACTCGGGGGCCGCCCGTCATGCCGGGCGCATCGTTATTCCAATCGGAGGGAAGCCATGAAACGAACCACCCGCTTCGTCACCCCGTTCCTGATCGCTTCGTTCGGCATGGGCAGCATGCCGGCCATGGCCACGCCGACCGCCGTGGTCGACGGGCTGGTCACCACCGAGCAGGCGATGAAGGCCGGTCAGGCGTCGGCCGATCGCGAACGCATCGCCGAGCTGCTGAATCGGGATGACGTGCGCGATCAGCTGATCACGCAGGGCGTCGACCCGGCCGAGGTCGAGCAGCGGGTCGCCGCGCTCTCCGACGAGGAAGTGCGTCAGATGAACGAACGCCTCGACAGCCTGCCCGCCGGCTCCAATGCCGTGGTCGGTGCCCTGTTCGCCGTGTTTGTCATTCTGCTGGTGACCGACCTGCTGGGTCTGACCGACGTCTATCCGTTCACGCGGTGACGGCCGGCAATCGCTGATGCGGGACCGGAGCATCGGAAGCGCCCGCTGGCCGGGCGCTCTGCTGTTGCTGGCGGCCGTCTTTCTGCTGGGTGGCTGCGCCACCATGCCGCCCCTGTCCGAGGCCACGCGCGCTTCCGTGCCGCAGAGCGTCGCGCTCGACGACGTGCCGTTTCGCGGCCAGCGGCAATACCAGTGCGGCCCGGCGACGCTCGCCATGATGCTGGATCATGCCGGCCGGCGGGTTGCTGTCGATGAACTGATCCCGCAGGTCTTCCTCCCGGGGCGCGAGGGCAGTGTCCAGCCCGAGATGCTCGCCGCGGTGCGCCGGCACGGGCTGATCCCGTTCGTGATCCCCGGTTCGATGGACGCGCTGTTGCAGGAGACGGCGGCCGGGCATCCGGTGGCGGTGCTGCAGAACCTGTCGTTACCCTGGTGGCCGGCATGGCATTACGCGGTGGTCGTCGGCTACGACCTCGAGCGGGAAGCCCTGGTCCTGCACAGTGGCGAGACCCCGTTCAGGGAGGTGGAGCCGGGGCGGTTCGATGCTACCTGGGCGCGTTCGGATCGCTGGGCGTTCGTCGCCCTGCCGCCGGGCGAACTGCCGGCATCGTCGGTCGGCCGGCCCGAGGTGCAGACGGTGGCCGCGTTCGAGGAGGTGCAGGGCGGCAAAGCGGCCCTGCCGGCCTGGCGGGCGCTTGCCGGGCGTCGGCCCGATCTCGCCATGGCGCAGTTCGGTCTCGGCAACGCCCTCGCGGGGGAAGGCGATCGGCATGGTGCGGCGGTCGCCTTTCGCCGGGCCGCGGATGCCCAGCCGTCGTTGGCGGCCGCCTGGCTCAATCTGGGACTCGTGTTGCGCTCGCTGGGCGAGACGGCGGAGGCAGCCGAGGCATTCGAGCGGGCGGCCGGCATTCCGGGGCCGCTGCGCGACCGGGCGCAATCTTTGCTCGAGGCCGGGTTGTCGCCCGCCGCCCCAGTCGGCGGTAACGGTAACAGGGGGCGGAGTCCCTGATCGTCCTGCCCGAGGAGGTGGCTTCGACTGGAACTCGCCGGAGTGGCGATCCTGCCGGGGAACGGGATCGGGAGGCATTCGCCGACGGGTGACGCAGACGCCCCCGTTCTGTCGTCGAGGCGGTCATCGGCGCGGTCTCCTGCTATGGTTCGAGCATGAAGGGATGCAGTGATTGCCGGTTGTCGAACCAGAGGAGCCGGAAGCCTCCCATAGAGGAGGTGAGCACGACACGCACCCCCTGGTGGGGGCGGTGGCTTGCAGGTCTGCTGACGGTGCTCGCTCTGGTCGCCGGGTTTCCCTCCGGGGCGGCGGTCGCGGCCGAGCCGCAATGGCAGTCGGTGCGTATCGGCGTGCTGGCGTTGCGCGGCAAGGACAAGGCACTGGAGACCTGGGCGCCGATGGCGGAGTCGGTGAACGCCCGGGCCGAATCCCTGCGGGTCACGATCGTCCCTCTCGACTTCGACGAGATCCGCGTGGCGGTCCGGCGTCGATCGGTGGATTTCGTCCTGGCCAACTCGGCGTTCTACGTCGAGCTGGAGATGCGATACGGCGTCAGCCCGGTAGTCACGCGCCAGCGACGGGTGCGTGACCCGGAAGGGTTCGAACGTGGCGTCAGCCAGTTCGGCGGCGTGTTCTTCACCCGGGCCGACAACGAGGATGTCGATGAGCTGGCGGACATCCGCGGAGAGCGTATCGCGGCGGTGGATGCCTCGTCCCTGGGCGGTTGGCTGATGGCCGTTCCGCAATTGCTCGAAGTCGGGGTCGATCCCGAGCGATATCGCCCGGCCATCGAGTTTGCCGGGACGCACGATGCCGTGGTCGAGGCCGTGATGGCGGGGCGCGCCGACGTGGGAATCGTGCGCACCGGCGTGCTCGAGGCACTCGCCAGCGAAGGCCGCATCGACATGTCGGCCTTTCACGTGCTCGCGCCGCGCCAGGTGGCGGGGTTCCCCTATCGCCTGAGTACCGCGCTCTATCCCGAGTGGCCGCTGGCTCGCGTTCCGGGCGTGCCGGAGGATCTCGCCGTGGAGCTGGCGGTGTCGCTGATGCAGGAGCGCGGGGGCGGGGCAACGCACTGGACGCTTCCGCTCAACTACCAGCCGGTGCACGATCTGCTGCGCGAGCTCAAGGTCGGGCCCTACGAGCATCTTCGCGAGGTCTCGTGGCGGGAGCTCGTGGAACGCTACTGGCAGTGGGTGGTGATCGGGGTGCTCCTGTTCCTGCTCGCCTGGGCCCTCCTGGTCTACGTGCTGCGCATCAACCAGCGGTTGCGCAGCGGGCAGCGGGCGTTGTCCGAGCTCAACGAGACGCTCGAGAGCCGGGTGGCGGAGCGCACCGCGCGCATCGAGACGCTTCTCGATCGTGAGACCCACCTGCGGGCGATCGTCGAGACGGTGGCCGACGTCAATCAGATCATCATCACCTCCGAACATGCCGACCAGATGCTCAAGGCGGCCTGCGATCGTCTGATCGGGCATGCCGACTATCTCTTCGCCTGGATCGCCATGCGCGAGCCGGATGGACGGATCGTGGACAAGGTGCGCTCCTACGGCTCGCCCGCACGCATTCGCTCCCTGGTGGATCTTTCCGGCGACTCGGTGGCCGTGCGGGCGATGAGCGGGCAGCGCGAGCTGATCCGGGAGCAAGTGTCGGACGAGGAGGATCAGGCGCGGGCGGTCGTCGCCCTGCCGCTCGCCCCGGATGCCTATGCCGAGCCCTTCGGCGCGCTGTGCGTGTTCACCGCTCGCCTCGAGGGATTCGAAGACGAGGAGATCGCCATGCTCGAACAGCTTGCCGGCGACCTCGGCTTCGCGGTGCATTCCTTCGAGAGCGACGAGGCGGCCGAGCGGCTTCAGCGCGAACGGATCGAGAACTACGAGGCCACCATCCTTTCGATGGTCGACCTGATCGAGAAGCGCGATACCTACACCGCCGGCCACAGCCGGCGCGTGGCCGACTACTGCACCCGGATCGCCCAAGAAATGGGCCTGGACGACGGGCGGGTCGAGACGCTCTTTCGTGCGGCAATCCTGCACGACATCGGCAAGATCGTGATCCCCGACGCGGTGTTGCTCAAGCCCGCCCGGCTGACCGACCTGGAATTCGAGCTGATCAAGAGCCACGTGATGGCCGGCTACGAGACGCTCTCGCGCATCGCCATGTACCGGGAACTCGCCGAAATCATGCTCTACCACCACGAACGGCAGGACGGTTCGGGTTATCCCCAGGGCCTGTCCGGTGACGCCATTCCTCTGGAGGGACGCATCATGGCGGTGGCCGATTCCTTCGACGCGATGACCTCCGACCGGATCTACAAGGGTCGCAAGTCGGTCGCCGGCGCGCTCGACGAGTTGCGGGACATGGCCGGGCGCCAGTACGACGCCCAGGTGGTCGCGGCCGCCACGCGGGCACTGGCCGGGATTGAACCGCCGGCCGCGGCCGAGCAACTGCCTTCCTCGCCCGTGGAACAGAAGCGATTCGCGTATTTCTTCTCCGACCAGCTCACCGGCGTGCACAACGAGCAGTACCTCAGGTTCCTGCTGCGCGGCCACGCCCCCTTCGCGCGGCATGCCGGCGTGGTGCTGCTGCACGGTGTCGCGTCGTTCAACCGCGAGGCCGGCTGGAACGAGGGGGATCGCGTCCTGCGGGAGCTGGCCGCCTTTCTGGTCGACCGATGCCCGCAAGCGGAGGTCTTCCGCGTGGGTGGCGATGACTTCGTCGTTCTCGGCCCGGGGCCCTGTCCGCTCGAAAGCGACGATCTCGCCCGCGAATCGGTGCTGGCGGACACGCCGCTGACAGTCGAGGTCCGCACGTTTGCCCTGGATGACGAGGGCGTGGCGAGGCTCGAGTCAATGACTGGCAGCCTGTCCTGAAAACGCATCCGTCGTTTCCGGTCCGGTGCAGCGAAAGCAAGTATGGAAATGGTTAGCCAGCTAAGTGTATCGTCTACGGTGGCGCAGGCGGAATCGGCTGCGCGACTGAATCCGCAATGGTCGCAACAGGAGATGGAGATGCTGATGCTGGAAATCAGGGAAACGGCATGGTGGTACTGGCTGGTGACGGCCGGGTTGTTGAGCTACGGCGTGCTGGTCGACCCGCTCGGGCTGTTCCTCGCCGTCGGGCTGACCGTGAT
>Ga0102925_1002262_pt1 | contig 10571 bp, 4 predicted proteins | sample SalPonR1_A_D1_MG_FD_78216 | JGI IMG/M metagenome (GOLD analysis project Ga0102925, IMG submission 78216) | Salt pond soil microbial communities from South San Francisco under conditions of wetland restoration - Salt Pond MetaG R1_A_D1_MG | ecosystem: Environmental > Aquatic > Marine > Intertidal... | reverse complement strand
TTTGCTTTTGCTCCAAAGTTTTTTCCACCCTCCATTTTCCAGTTATCATAATTATTCCTATTTAAAAGGTTGGTTGCTGTTAGCTCTTTCTTGAAGTTTTTATAAGTATGTTCCCTGGAAATAAATTCACCCCCGGGTTTAACCTGCTCTATAATATTTAAAGCCAATGTTTCTCTATTTATGTCATAACCCCTTAACATTCTCTTGACCATAGCTACTGCTTCATTACAAAGTACTAACATTTCCATAGAATATGTCATTCCTACACCAATATATCCCAGATCATGAATCAGGTTGCCACCGGCAAGTCCTGATATAAGTAGGTTAAAACCTGCCTCCATCCCTGCTTGCTGATCAAATGTCTGGGCATCAGAACAACCGGCAGTCGTAAAAACAGGCATATCGTAATACTGAGCCAGACGAACCAGTGATGTACAGCCCAGATCTCTTTTAGGATCACCATAAGAGCAGATAGAGGTTTTCATATCCAGTGGTGGCACTCCACCTCCTGCTATAAAGGGAGCCCCACTTGCTTTTAACTGATGTATTACAAGCCCTGATAGAATTTCAGCATTTGCTACTACTATACTCCCTGCCTGTGTAACAGGACCGGTTGCACCTGACATAACTGCAGGTGCATAAATAACTGGTAACTTTTTTTCTGCACAGAGAAGTAATTTTTCTAGAGCATTTTTACTATGGCTGAGTGGTGAAGATGGTTCAGCATAAAGAGCCATGAAAGGACTCTGAGCCAGTTCTTTTGCACCACCTTTAACTGCTTCAGCTATAGCAAATATACTTTCTAGTCCTTTTTTATCATGGGCAGTATATAATATTGGTTTACTTGTATTTTTAACCATTGCTTCAAAGTGGTGAACATCAGAACTCTGTTCAGGAACATCACTGGCCAAGGCCATGGACATAACAAAATCAACATTCTCCATAGAATCGGCAACCCGGACAGCATTAACAACATCCTGTTTTATTGTCTTTCTTCTTTCTCCACTATCTATATCTATGGTATTTGGTGTATCAGAACCAGTACCATAATATATTCTTCTTTTTTCCAGATCCATTGCTCGATTTCCTTCCCGGTCATTAATTGTAACCCGGGGGGGAACTGTCAATAAAGCCTGCTTTACTAATCCCGATGGAAAACGAACCTTGGTTCCATCAACTATAGCTCCTGCATCCTTTAATAACTGCAATGATTCCTCTTCATATACTTCTACTCCTATTCTTTCTAGAACATCAAGTGTTGCCAGATGAATCTCTTCAAGTTGATCCTCTGATAAAAAGTTTAATCCCAGTGTCGTTTGAATATTACGTCCAACTCTCAAAATGACTCCTCCTTTAATTTTTTTATGTTATTTATTAAAATTACTGCTTAAATTAACTGACCCTAAATTCGGAAGGAAAAAAACACAAAATAATCAATAACTTTGTTAACTTTAATCGCTGTGATAACATCCAGTATACAGACTTTAATATACTCGAACATATGATTAATTCTAATTTAGTTGTTAAACATTCTTTTTTTCACTACAATGACCTCATAAATAACCACGGGTTTAAAAAAAAATTAAAAATAACAATACACCACCCGATAAAAGTACAATCCATTAGTCTTTAGACAAAATCGGAGTCCAAACATGACTGCCCCTGAGAAGTTTGGATCAATATTAATTATACTATCTCTACTTTTTACGGTAAGCAACAAGAAACCAGCAAGGGCTATAATTTTAAAAGAAAGGGAGCTAAATCCTATAAGATAAGAGTTTCTTTTATTCAAGATAATGATGAATTAGTTAACATCAATATTTATCCCGGTTAAGTTCACAGTAATGATCAGTTTATTGAATTTTTAAAAGAAACCACAAATAATCTCCCGCAAAATACAATACTTAAAGGTATCTTAATTGATAAAGGTTTCTTTTTATGAAGATAACTTGGATTATGTAGTTAAAGGTTACTATGTAGCTGAAAAAGATGTCATCTAGATAAACGGGAACATGATAAAAGGTTTATCTTTATCCGTCATGAAAACCTAGTTAAACCTAAAAACTAAGATCAGATGTCTTTACCTGAATTAGGCTATCTTTAGTTATCAGGCTATTGTAACCAATCTTGAAGAAGATATTTCCCCAGAAGACTGCTGGCATCGTTATAATCAAAGATCTATAATCGAGAATAAAATAGAAGAAATTAAAAACGGTTTTGTAGTTGATAACAACAGCCAGAGGAAGTTTTTAAAAAATATATAGAAATTATTATTAAAGCTATTGCTTACAATATTTTTAACTGGTTTAAACAAGCATTACTGCCATCAAATCTAGTTAAAAAAAGTATTAGAACGATAAGGAAAATCTTTATTAATATATCGGCCAATGTGGTAAAAAGGGTAGACGAAGATATAAGATATGTTTTCCTAAATTAGATTATCTAGAGGAGATAATAAAAAGTATTAAAGATAGGCTTTACATGTCTGCTCTCCGGTAGTGTTATTACAAAACTTAGCTTAGACTATTATATCTGTCGGTATCAGATAACAGAAAAACAAGGTCCCTGGGGAATCCGTACTCTAAAATGGTGTCATTAAAGAAGACATTTTATGAATTCAAATTAACAGTTTAAATTAGTAATTAAAATGGTAAATATTATTATTTTAGCTTAGATTAGCGTGTAAATTTATTTTTTACTTTCATTTTCCAAATTCAAGTCAACAATTATTATAAACTTAGAATTAACAAACATTCAAAAAGTACAGCTGGTTTTTTGCTGGAAAAATAATATTTGAATATTCAAAATACTACCCTTAGTAAATCTACAATTTTACATTATTCATTATACACTTTAAGCGTCAATAAAGAGTCAAAAATATTATTTATTTTTCTGATTTTTCATGAAAAGCCACCGTAATCCGAGGTGGAGTGAGGGGTAACTTCGTCAAATTTAAATCAAGAGCATCATTAACAGCATTTACAACTGCAGCTGCTACAGGTACTGTAGCAATTTCTCCTATACTTTTTGCGCCATAGGGACCGTGTTCTTCATTATCCTCAATTAAAAAGCTTCTTACTTCCGGCATTTGTGGTGCATTAATCAGGTGATAACTGGCAAAATTGGTGGTCTGTGGATAGCCTTCTTCGTCAAATTTAATATCTTCCAAAAGGGCCATACCAATACCCATTTGTACCCCACCATCTATCTGAGTTTTTACGGCCAGTGGGTTTATAGCATGCCCGATATCATGTACTGCTACATAGTCCTTTATTTCAACAAGCCCGGTCAGTGTATCAACTTCAAGCTGACAGAAATGAGCACCATAAGAAGCCGGGTTGGCTACTGAATGATAGGTATTGTTTACATTTAATTCTACTTGATTTTTATGCTGTAGTTCAGCTATAATTTGATCATAATCATAAATTTTATCTTCTATCTTGATTTTTCCATCTTTAAGTTTTACTTTCTTCTCTCCAACCTCCATTAATTTTGCCGCTTCTTTAATCAACATATCTTTTAACTTCACTGCTGTTCTACGTGCTGCTTCTCCTATCACAAATGTACCCCGACTGGCATGACAGCCTACATCATAGGGACTACGATCTGTATCTCCTTCCAAAACTGTAATTTTTTCAGGATCAACCTGTAAAACTTCTCCAACAATCTGGGCCATAATTGTCTGGGGACTATTACCTAGATCATGAATAGCACTATTTAGTAATAAGCTTCCATCTTCAAAAAATCTGAGATTTAAAGTAGTATAATCGGGATATACATCATAATAGCCATTTACATGTGTAGCACACGCTACACCTATCCCCATTCTATAACGACCTTCATTTTTTTTATTCTTATTTCTTTCTTCCCACTTAAACTCTTTTTTACCCCTATCAAGAGCTTCAATTATCCGTGCTTTACCTATATCTGTGCCACCCAGTAGATCTTCTTCATGAGGCTTAAGTAAATTTTTGCGCCTTAGTTCTACCCGGTCCATATTAAGCCCACGGGCTACACGGTCAAGATTAATCTCTGTCAATGTATGTATCTGCGGAGAACCATAACCCCTGCAAGCACCACCGATAGGGGTATTGGTATGTACCGAATGACTCCGGTAACGCTGATCAGGAATCCTGTATAACCGTGATATCTTTTTAGCCATAGCTGCGGTAACAATATCACCATTTGATGTATAGGCTCCAGCATCTACAATCATATCTATATCCCGGGCCAGTATTTTCCCCTCTTCTGTAACTGCAGTTTTTACCCTGCCAATTGTTTTACTCCTGGTCCTGGTCGAAAGAATACTCTCTTCCCTGTTGAAAAATATTTTTACTGGACACTTCAAATCCATTGCTATAAAGGCTGCCAATGGTTCCAGAAATGTTTCCTGCTTACCGCCGAAAGATCCTCCCATATTACCCTTGATAACATGAACTTTGTTCATAGGTAACTCCAGTACAGTGCTTATTATCAATCTGACTGAAAACAGTAACTGACAAGGGCTAACTACAGTTATTCTCTCTCCATCAACTTCCGGATAAGCCAGACAGGCATGATTCTCTAAGGCCGCATGATGAATTTTAGGTGTCACAACTCGATCACTGAAATTCAGACTAGCCGGGATTTCTTTAAATACCCGGTCAATATCACCATATTCAAATTCCCTCTCTGCAAATGGGTTTTCCCCACCATGTAGACCCTGCTTTGTTTCTATAGCTTTTTCAGGATCCAGAATTGCGTCTTTTTCTTCATATTCAACTTCGATTAAATCAGCTGCTCTTTTAGCAGTTTCTTTATCTTCTGCAACAATAGCAGCAATTCTATCTCCAACATAGCGGGCCTGTGAGGATAACAACACCTCATCGCCCTTGATATTCTGACCTTTATACCAATAATAACCATTAAAGGGCTTCTGCGGGGTATTCTTGTGAGTATATATCCTGACAACTCCGGGTATTTCTTTTGCAGCTTTCAGATCCATATTCTTAATTTTTCCCCGGGGAACATCTGCTGTCAATAATTTTATATGTAACATATTCTCCCTATTTAGATCAGATACATATTTTAATTTTCCCGATATCTTTTTCTCTACCTCAAGAAAAGGAATATTTTTGCCGACATATTTATATTTGCTCATCATTTAGACCACCTTTAAATGCTGTTATAAAATCATCTCCCAGCCCCCGAATAGCATTTCTTTTATAGGGCTGTGAATAGCGACCAGGAATAGCTCGGTCAACGGTCTCTGTCAATATATCTAAACAATCTTTTTTAATCTCTGAGTTTAATATAGAACCTATAATTATTTTTTCTGCATCTCGAGCCCGAAAGGGCTCTTTTCCTAAAGCTCCTAGAACAATACGAACTTCTTTTATCCTTTCTTCTTCAGGTTCATAATTAATTATAGCTGCAAGATTAATCCTTGCTATAGTTACACTCTTTCTACTACCAATCTTATTATAATAACTAAAGTTCTTTGTCGGATCCCACTGTGGTAATATTAGAGAAACAAGTAGTGTTTCATTATCTATTTCTCTAATTGCTTCTACCAGGTCCAAAATTTTTGTGCTCCCATCGGGTTTCATAATCTTAACCTCGGTACTGTGAGCCATCAAAACGGGAACTGAATCAGCAGCTGGAGAAGCGTGAGCCACATTACCACCAATAGTTGCCCGATTACGTATCTGTACAGAGCCCAGCTGGCGTGCTGCCTGTGCAAGTGCAGGTATATATTTATTAATTAACCTATTAGTTGCAATCTGTCTGAATGTTGTCATTGCACCAATTTTTATAAATCCCTGTTCTTCCTTTATGAATTTAAGTTCTTCTACCCGGGAAAGATCAATTAAATCTATATCTTCTTTTATTAATTCATCTCTTTTTAATAATATATCTGTACCCCCGGCCAGAATTCTGCTTTTATTTTTTTTCAATAAATTCTTTATATCAGCTATTGCTACAGGAGTATATATATTCATATCTTGCATTAGATACCACCCTTTTCTGCAATTTCAGCAATAGCATCAATAATATTATTGTATCCCGTACAGCGACAGAGATTGCCAGCAATTGCTTCTTTAATTTCACTGCGGTCCGGATTTTCAGTACAGTAAAAAAGCGCCCGGGCAGACATGATCATTCCGGGAGTACAGTATCCACACTGAACAGCTCCATTTTTGCGGAAAGCGCTAAGAAATTTTTCCAGTTCTCCATTCTTTTCAAGGCCTTCCACAGTTAATATTTCCTTGCCTTCTACCTGGGATATAAGGACCAGGCAAGAGGTTACTGCTTCCCTGTCAAGCAATACAGTACAGGCCCCACATTCACCCTGACTGCAACCTTCTCTTACACTCGTTAGATTAAAATCCTCTCTCAGAACATCAAGTAATCTGCGGTCCGGGGTTGTATCAAGACTGCGTTGCTTGCCATTGAGAGTAAAATTGATTTTCATTTGGATAACACTCCTTTACTATAGACTTCTCTTATTATTTTTGTTTAGCAGTATACTAATTTCAAAATATAATATTTGTGCAATCTCAACATAAAAAGCACAGGAACAAATTTTAGACTCTAATATAAAAATTAATTAAATTTGTTCCACTAATTTTACCTCATAAGGGGCACCAATATCAGCAAAAATTTCCCGGGCCTGCTTTTTGTAATCTTCATCTTCCTGAAGATAATCTGCAAAAACATCTCTAATTTTTTCATCTTTGTGCATGCGTTTTTTAATTTCTGCTTTAACCCGTAATAAAATTCCCAACCAGTATCTTTTATGATGTTTTTTTATTGTTAAATCGGCCATTTTCAAATACTCAAATGCCTTATGGTATTCACCTTTTTTAATAGAAAGTAAGACCAGAAAACAATTGGGAATGGAAGAATAACCCCAGACAGTTTTCAATTGACCAAAAATATTGACAGCCTTCAAAAAATGTTTTTCTGCCAGCTCATTTTTATTTAATTCATATGATACCTGACCAGCATTGGCATAAAAAACACCCAGGCCACAGAGGATATTCTTTCCTTCACAAAGACCAATACAGCGTTCATAATAGTTTCTTGCTTCTGCAAACTGTCTTCTGTGTCTTTTTATCTCACCTATATAATTATAGTTGGCGGCAATCCCTAGACTATATTTTACAGATCCTAATTCCGCATTTTTAAAAATTTGTAATGATTTTTTAAAATTTTCTTCAGCAGTACGATAGTTTCTTCTATATAACTCATAGATGCCGAGAAATCTAAGGGCAACACCCACTTTAATATTTTTGTTTAATCTCTTTGCCAACTCATACATCTTACAGGCACTGTCTTCAATAAGACCAAGGTCCTCCTTTTGAATACCGAGCCCTGCCAGCTGCTCATAACCATTAAGAATACTATCCAGGTCGCCTATACGGGCCGCTTTATCTATCATTTTCTGCGAATAAGAAAGGGCTTTATCATAATTTCCCTGAACTATCGAAAACAGGACCCACATATCAAATAACTTTACTTCCAATTGTTCATAATCTTTATTATTTTCTTCCCTCAATTCTGTAAACAAGGTTTCAATTTCTTTTAAGTAACGGTATGATTCCTTTTGATTAAGAGCAAGTATCTCATTTTTTTGTATTTTCTTATCATTAATAACAGGAAATAATTCATGGCTACGGTGAAAATATATTTCTGCTTCTTTAATAATATACTGCAGTAATTTGTATTTGTTTCCTGCATGACGGTAGTGGTATATTAAACGAGAATAATAATCCCTTTCATCAATGTTGTATCTATCACTTTCCAGGATACTGGCAATTTTTTCATGTAATAAGCGAAAACGAGAATAAGAAAGATTTTGATTAATATATTCTCTCAATTTGGCATGGGTAAAGCAGTAATAAATTCTTCCCCCATCCTGTTCAGACATTTCTTCTATTAAATTATATTCTTCTAGCTTTTCCAGCAAATCTATTATTTTAACCTTATCCATTCCACTAACTTTACAGAGAAATTCAAAACTGAGTTTGTCAAAAGGAATAGCAATAATATTTAAAATTTTCCTTGCATCACGTGGTACAGACAGGACCCGTTCCCGCAAAATGTTTTTAGTATTACTGGTCATAAATTTTTCTATATCTTTTTTCTGTCCCCCGGGTGTCAAAAGTTTGAGGGCTTCAACCATAAAAAAGGTATTCCCTTCTGTTTCCTGATAGATAATATCATACAAATCATTACTGAATTTATAAGCAGGTAATTTAATATTACAAAATTTTATAACTTCCTTTTTAGTAAACCTTTCCAGCTCTAATTCCTTTATTAGTTCTGTTCTGTAGAGATCGGAAAAAAGGTTATTCAACCTCTCTTTTTTTTCATTACGTGTTGTAGCCAGAATAAGTATTCTATTATTCCTATTGCTCCTTATCAGTGATTTCAATAATTCGAGACTCTTTTTATCAAACCACTGTAAATTTTCAAAGACAAGGATTAATTTTCGCTCTTTTGCTACTTCTGTCAAAAAATAGATAAAGGCATCAATAGCAGACTGATGCTGAATTGATTCAAAATTTAATATATTACCTGTAATTTTATCTTTTTCCAGAACAGAAGGAAAGAAAAAGGACATAATACGTTTCCAGGGAAAACCGGAATCTATTTGATCAATATTTATATTTTTCTTGATATTTTCCAATATTTTTCCCCATGGCTTGTAAATATATCTCTCTTCTGCAGGGTAACAGTCAGTTTTTAAAACAAGAGACTTATCTTCCTGGTTATTCACAGATAAGGCCTTATCAAGTAAAGTTGTCTTACCTATACCTGCTTCTCCACTAATTATTATTGAACTACAGTCTCTACCTTCCATAAATTTATAGAGATTATCCAGCATATAATTAAGTTCCTTTTTACGGCCAATAAAATCTTTTTCAGCATTAGTAATCTTTTGCTCATAGAAAGTAAGTCTGTCCTTTAAAGCAACTGTCCGGGAATCAGGAGCAATACCCAGTTCTCTATTAAATCTTTCTTTAAGTTTATTATAAATTTCCATAGCCCGCGCAATATTACCCTCTTCTGAGTAAATCTGCATCAATTTACGATATGCATCCTCATTAAAAATATCAGCTTCTATCAATTTATTAAAATAACAAATTAATTTATCACTATTTTTATCTTTTTCCTGTAATAATTTTACCTTCTGTTTCAAAGCATCTACATAAAGTTTATGTAAATGATTTCTCTGCTCACGCAACCATTCAGAATAAGCCAGTGAACCCTTGATAGTAAAGTTAGTAAGAAATTCACCACCATATGTTTTTATTTTTTCCTCATTGTTGTTTCCTAAAAATATGTCTATATCACTATTTATATTTTTCTCATCATTAATTTTTAATTTAAAACGATTGGGACTTAAAATTAAATCCTTCCCAACAATTTTACGTAGTTGATAGAGAGCATTGCGAAGGTTTTTACGGGCACTGCTATCCGGCATATCTCCCCAGAGAAGAGAAGCAACTTTATTTCTATCAGCTTTTTTTTCCAGCAAAAGATAATAAAGTAAGCCTTCTACCTTCTTATAAGGAAATTCTATTACTTCTTCTTCTATTTTAACTTTTGAGCGCCCCAGCATTTTAACATTTAAACAGGGCATCCAATCACCCTTTCTAATATCCGTTTTCTGAAACTATTACTCCTTTTTTAATTACTTTGCTTACACTATTAACTCCCATATGATAGCTTAAATGTAAATATGAAGGAGCTGAAAGAATTACTATATCTCCCTGTTTTCCCTCTTCAATACTGCCAATTTTATCTTCGCGGTTAATTGCTGCTGCTGCATTTATTGTCAGACCCCTGACAGCTTCTTCCGGTGACAAGCCCATATATAATGTGGAAAGTACAATCAGTAAAGGAATAGATTCTGAATAACAGCTTCCGGGATTAAAGTCAGTTGCAACAGCAATATTAAGTCCTTTCTCTATCATTTTCCGAGCTGGAGCATATTCTTCTTTCAAACTAAAAGCAGTAATTGGTAATAAGACAGCCATAACACCTGCTTCAGCCATCATTTCAATTCCTTTATCCGATGCTTTCAAAAGATGATCTGCAGATACTGCTTCTATTTCAGCTGCCATTTCTGCCGCTCCTACTGCAGCTATTTCATCAGCATGTATTTTTGCTTTAAGTCCTGATTTCTGACCGGCTTTTAAGATGCTCCGGGCTTGTTCAACAGAAAAAACCCCTTGATCACAGAAAACATCTATAAAATCAGCTCCACCTTCATTCTGAATAGCAGGAATCATATCATTAATTACATAATCTACATAACCTTCTTTATCCTCCTTATATTCAGAGGGAAATGCATGGGCCCCCAGAAAAGTTTTTATTATAGTAAGTGGGTGTTCTTCTTCTAATTCTTTCATCACCTTTAACTGTTTTAACTCCGTTTCTATATCCAGACCATAACCAGTTTTCCCTTCCACTGTGGTTACTCCATAACTGAGCATAGAATCAAGTCGCATACGACCCCTTTTCTTTAATTCTGAAAAGGAGGCTTTACGGGTAGCACTGACAGAATTTACAATACCACC
>Ga0102925_1002256_pt1 | contig 10588 bp, 7 predicted proteins | sample SalPonR1_A_D1_MG_FD_78216 | JGI IMG/M metagenome (GOLD analysis project Ga0102925, IMG submission 78216) | Salt pond soil microbial communities from South San Francisco under conditions of wetland restoration - Salt Pond MetaG R1_A_D1_MG | ecosystem: Environmental > Aquatic > Marine > Intertidal... | reverse complement strand
CTCGCGCTTGGCGAGCACCAGGTTTTCCTGACGCAACAATTCGAGTTCCTGGTTGCGACGCTGGTTTTCGAATTCGGCCTGAAGGTAGGCGAGGCGACGCGCACGCTGTTCGTTTCTGTATTTGCCGGCAGCCTCGCGATAGCGGTCAAGGTACGTCAACGCCTGGTCATACCGCTCGCGCCGCTCATGTACGGTCGACATGACCTGGTGGATCTGCATCAGGTCCTGCCAGTTCTCGCGACGCTCGAACTCGCTGACAAGTTCCACAAGCATTGACAGGCCTTGCGCTTCCTGACCTGTTTCGACAAGTGCGATGCCGAGTTCCTTCCGAGCCTCGAAGACGCCGTTGAGGTAGCCGGTTTCAAGATTCTTGTCGATAGCGCGCCTGAGCCAGCCGGTTGCTTCTTTGTAACGTCCGGCCGCGGTGTAGACGCTGCCGATCAATGACATTGCGCTGCCGACCGAAACCGGGTCCTCGGACTGCTGGCTATGTTCCCAGAGTTCTTGACTCCGCTCCAGCGCGAATTGCGGGAAGCCGGCATTCTTCTGCACCAGCACCAGTGAATAAAGCGAGTTGTATATGGTTCGTGCGTGCGCCGTGCGATTCGCCATCTCAAGGCTTTCAGCCGCGCTTTCGAGCGCGAACCCGTGTTCGCCGATATCCGAATGCAGGCGTGAAGCCAGCGTCAGAACATCGGCTTTCTGCTTGAGGTCGTCACTCTCGGGAAATAGCGCAAGCGCTTGCGCCAACAGGGCAAACGCACGCTCATAATCTTGGCTCAGATAATTTGCGTTGACCGCGAGTTCGAGCGCGCGCAAACGCCGAGTCAATTCGATCGGCTGGGCAAGCAGGTTGTCGAGCAGCTGCAAAGCCCGACCATACCGACCGTCCAGAATGAAGTTGCGCGCTTCCATGATCGCTACGCGCGCGCGCTGGTCAGACGTGGCATCCACGAGGATCGGACGCAATTCATCGATCATCTGCTGGGAAACCGGCCAGGGCGCATGCACATGCGCCTGTTCGATGCTTGCAATTCGCTCGGCCAGCCCGGCCGTCGCAGGCTTCTCGTCAGCACCAACCGCATTCCCGATCAGCGAGAAAAGCACTATTGCAAGATGCCCCAATCTCAATTCAGCTGCCCCTCAGCACGACTTTCGGGAGGTTCTCGACGATGAACTGTCCGTTGCCCGAGTGTACCGCAACCCCAGGCCGCACGCCGTTCAAAGTGTGACTGAATCAACAGCGCCGGGGGTGATCCGCACTCGATACGTTCCGCAATCGAAAAAAACGCATGGGCGCCAGATCACCGATGGGCCGAACCTGAGCAGCGCGAGCTCACCCTGAACAATTCGTAAAGCAGTACGTGGGGAACGGTCAGCGCCGCGAGCCCACAAAAAATCACCTGCGCAAGAAGCTCGCGCTCCAGCAGGTGGCTGGTGTTCAGGCCGGACAGCGCCATCCAGCCGAACATGCCCAGGGCCAGTGCGCCAAGCGTTGCCGGCCACAACCGTGCTGCCCATTGCACGGGCGACCAGTCGCGCCATGGCCCGGATGCGCGCGACGCCATATCGAGCAGATGACCAAAACTGTGTAGCAGGCAGAAATAGGCGGCAAAGGCGATAAGGGGCGGCAACAGGATCATTGAAGCGACCAGAACCCCGAGCCCCGCCAGCTGAAATCGCCGGTTGGTCTCACGCTCGATATGCATTCGGGCCACGAGCATGCCGGCGCCGACCAGCCAGATCGCGATCAGCGGCTGCGCCAGCCAGTTGAGAATGTCGGCAAGTACAGTCTGCTCCACGCCCGTCAGCCAGCCGAAGATCAGCGCGACTTCCGCCGGGTGGGCTGCAACCGGACCCAGCACCGGGATCGCGCCGAATACGCTGAGCGAGAGTCCGTCGCTTCTGCCGGCGAACGCATGGGCATCCTGCTCGCCGAAATGCAGCACCGAAATCAGCAGGAATCCGGCCAGCGTGGCCAGCGGCGCGAACACCCAGCATGCAATCACGATCGCCATGACGGCAAGGTAGGAGACTACGAACAACAAGCGGCCGGATCGCCCGAGGCGGTCGCGCATGACGATATCGCCGACCCAGGGGTCCAGTCCGCCGTGCATGACGCCCAGCAAGGCAATTGGAAGGGCGACCAGCGCCAGCTGCGATTCGACCGCCAGGGTGCCCAGAAGGCCGCCGGCGGGCAACAGTGCGAGAAGTACGAGCAGGCCGATGCGAAGATGGATCTGGCGCAGTTCGAGGCTGGACTCGGAGACTCGAGTTCGGCTGGGTTCGGCGAGACTGGCCTCGAGCTTGCTCGGCGTCATCGTGGCAGGAAGAATCGCCCGGCCGACACGTGCGACCGGGCGATTGTCATTACAACTGTCATACCGATTGTGATAACGGGTGACATCAGAATCGTCATCACAAACCTCAGCCAATGCCTCAGGCGGCTTCGGAGTCGGTCTTGATGACCGCGATCGTGTAGATCAGCAGCCCGAAGACCGCCTTGGCCACGATATCGGCAATCGAGTAACCGACCTGTACCGCGGTTTCGGCGCCGGCACCCGTGAGGCCGAGCATCGGGAACAGGAAGACCACCGGATAGAACAACCAGGCGATCACCGTCAGATACCGCGCCGCGCTGACCAGGCCGCGGGCCGAGGCCGGCTGGCGTGCAATTGCGTCGCCGAGCCCGATGAACAGCTGGTAGAGAATGATCAGGAACGGGATCATCGAAAGGCTCCACCACAGCCAGCGAGTACCGGCGTCGGCACTGACCTCACCCGGGTAGCCGAGGATGATCATCAGCGCGGCAAGGCCGCCGAGCAGCCATCCCTTGCTGACGGTTTCCTGCTTCGAAAGACGCATGACCAACAGCAGTTCGACAAGCAGAAGCGGCACGGTCAACAGCCAGTCGACGTAACGGTAGGCATCGTTGAACGGCTTTCCTGAAGCCACGTAGGCGCCGTCGACCAGTTCGAATGCGGCTCTCCAGTCGAACAGAATCTGCACGTAGTGATAGAGCGCGATGAACGTGACCAGACCGGTGATCGTGATTGCAGTGCGATATTCCGGCGCCACTCTGCTTCTTTGCATGAAGAAGAAGATGGTCGCTGCCGCGAAGGCGGCAACAGACAGCGAGAATACGTTGAACACCAGGTTGTATTGACCGAAGCTCAGCGTCGGCAAAGTTTCCATGTCGTTACCCTCTGTTTATTGTTCGCAACGACCCCATGCCGTTGCGCGTGGCACGGAAACTACGCCCATCGCGTGAATCCGGACGCCGACCTGAGTGAAGGCCGCATGGACATCCGTGAATTTCGATAACGAGGATCGCAACATGCGCATTTACTGAACAAACACTCGATCCGATACACTGTCGGAAGTCGTTCCTTTGCGGAGTTTTTCCATGCGCTGCCCTGTAATCAAATCAATCGCCGTCGGTCTCCTGCTTTTCTCCCAGCAAGCGATATGCCAGCCCGACCAATCTCCAATCGCCATCGCGATCCACGGCGGCGCCGGCACGATTTCGCGCGACTCCATGACCGCCGAACGCGAGCGCGTGATCCGCGACGTGCTCGAAGAAGCCATACGCGCCGGCTACGACGTGCTCGAGCGCGACGGCGCGGCCATCGATGCGGTCACAGCGACAATAACGATTCTCGAGGACGCCCCGCAGTTCAACGCTGGCCGCGGTGCCGTGCTGACCAGCGATTCCCGGGTCGAAATGGATGCATCGATCATGACCGGGCACGACCTGGGCGCGGGCGCGATTGCCGGCGTACGCGGCGTCCGGCACCCGATACTGGCCGCTCGCGCGGTGCTGGAGCACTCGCCTCATGTCTTGCTCGCGGGTGAAGGGGCCGAAGCATTCAGCCGCGAACAACAGCTGGAGTTCATGCCGGAATCGTGGTTCCACACCGAATTTCGTCTGGATCAGCTTCGCCGGATAAAGGCAAGCGAAACCGCGAAGAACGAGCAGGCAGCTTTGGACTACGCGGCCGACGATGAGTGGTTTTCCACCGTCGGCGCCGTGGCGCTGGATCGTAGAGGAAACCTGGCCGCGGGCACTTCGACCGGCGGCACGGCAAACAAGCGTTTCGGCCGCGTCGGCGATTCGCCTCTCATCGGCGCAGGCACTTATGCGGACAATCGAAGCTGCGCCGTTTCGGCGACCGGTCACGGCGAATATTTCATCCGCCACGTTGTCGCCTACAACATTTGCGCTCGCATGCTGCATGCCGATGAGACGCTGGCACAGAGCACCGATGCGGTCGTCAACGGGATACTCGCCGAAGAGGGTGGCGACGGCGGCGTGATTGCACTCGACGCGCAGGGCAATATCGCAACGCCGTTCAATACACCGGGAATGTATCGGGCAACGATCGATCGCGAGGGCAATCTCGAGGTCAGGATCTACGGGGATGAATAGCCGGTGTTGACCGACTTTCTGGAGTTCGAGTGCCCCTGGTGCGGGGAGACCAACCAGGTTGAAGCCGAGCCCGGCGATGCCGGGCAATGGCTGGTGCAGGATTGCCAGGTTTGCTGCAGTCCGATCGAGATCAGGCTACCCTGTCCCGGCCAGGATCAATTGATGATTCGGCGCGAGGAAAACTGAGGCTCGTCCGGTTGCGGACGAGCGGCCGGGCGTCGCAACATCGTAGCCCAGGTAAGCGCAGCGCACCCGGGAACGAACCGGCTCAAGCTGTTTCAACCATTCCTGGCGCCCAGGAAAAGCAATTTACACCAAGGAAACGAAGAAGGCACCAAGAGCACGAAGTTTCAGGATCGAAAGCCTTTCTTCGTGTCCTTCGTGCCTTGTTCGTGCTCTTCGTATCCTGCTTTTCTGCTTTTCGCCCGTTCGCCGCAAGGCGCTGTCAGGCCGCGCGTGAGCCGTCGGCCTGATTGCTTTCATTGCCCTCGCCCAGGCCGAGATTGCGGCACAGCTTGAGCGATGCCTGGGCGCGGTTGAGCGTGTAGAAGTGGATGCCGGGCGCACCGAGGTCGATCAACTTGCGGCACAGGTCGGTGACGACGTCTTCACCGAACTGGCGAATCGACTTGAAATCTTCCTGCTCTTCCCAGGCCCTGACCCGCTTGAATATCCAGGTTGGCATGTCCGCACCGCACATCTTGGAAAAACGCGCCAGCCGAGAGTAATTGGTGATCGGCATGATGCCGGGCACGATCGGCACCTGTATGTTCAGGCGCGCGCAGTCTTCAAGAAATCGTTCATACGCATCGGCGTTGAAGAAATACTGCGTGATGGCGCTGTCGGCGCCGGCGTCCACCTTCTCCTTGAAATGTTTCAGGTCCTCTTCCGGCGATCTTGCTTCCGGATGGCACTCGGGATAGCAGCCGACCTCGATCTGAAACTGGTCGCCGTAACCCGTGCGGATATGACGGACCAGGTCGGTCGCGTAATCGAAGATTCCGCTGCCGCCGCCGGAAGGTCGGTCGCCACGCAACACCACAAGGCGCTCTATCCCGTACTCGCGATAGGAATCCAGCAGTTCGTCGATGCTGTCGATGTCCTCGGACATGCAGGAGATGTGGGGCGCGGCCGGAATGCCGGTCTCGCGTTGAATGTTGAACACCGTTTCGCGGGTTCGCGAGCGGGTCGAACCGCCGGCGCCGAAAGTCACCGACATGTATTCGGGCTTCAACGCCGCGAGCCGATCGCGGGTGCGCTTGAACAACTCGACCTGCTCGTCGTTCTTGGGTGGAAAGAATTCGAAGCTGAGCTGGGGGCTAAGAGACATATTATTCAACTTTCTTGAAGTGATTTCATCGCTTGGCTTTCGTAAATCGTGAAACAGAGAATTTCAATTCTGGATTTACGGAAGCCTGTCAGGCATCCGGGAGGGAAGGCCCTCCCGGATCCGCGATCGAAGACTACCTGGTCAGGGACCTCAGTAGCGGTAGTGCTCGGGCTTGTACGGTCCTTCGACCGTGACACCAATATAGTCGGCCTGCTTCTCCGTCATCTCGGTCAGGCGGGCGCCTACCCGCTCCAGGTGCAGACGGGCGACCTTCTCGTCGAGGTGTTTGGGCAGCACGAAGACTTCGTTCTTGTATCGCTCGGGATACTTGAACAGCTCGATCTGCGCCAGCGTCTGGTTGGTGAACGAGTTCGACATCACGAAGCTCGGGTGACCCGTGGCACAACCCAGGTTGACCAGCCGGCCTTCGGCCAGAAGCGTGATCCGCTTGCCGTCCGGGAACGTGATCTGATCGACCTGCGGCTTGATGTTGTCCCACTCGTACTGACGCAGGCTGGAGACGTCGATTTCATTGTCGAAGTGGCCGATGTTGCAGATGATCGCCTGATCCTTCATGCGCTGCATGTGGTCGTGGCGAAGAACGTTGTAGTTGCCGGTGGCAGTGACGATGATGTCGGCCTGCTCGATGACGCCTTCATCTTCGATATTGACCACGCGGTAACCTTCCATTGCGGCCTGCAGGGCACAGATCGGATCGATCTCGGTGACCCAGACGTTGGCCGACAGCGCTCGCAGCGACTGGGCCGAACCCTTGCCGACGTCGCCGTAGCCGCAGACGATGGCAACCTTGCCGGCCACCATCACGTCGGTCGCGCGCTTGATCGCATCGACCAGCGACTCACGACAGCCGTACAGGTTGTCGAACTTGCTCTTGGTCACCGAGTCGTTGACGTTGATCGCCGGAAACTTCAGCGTGCCTTCCTTTTGCATGCGGTACAGGCGGTTGACACCGGTCGTGGTCTCCTCGGTCACGCCGCGGATGTTCTTCAACGCGGCCGAGTACCAGCCCGGGTTTGACTCGAGCCGCTTCTTGATTGCCTTGAACAGCGCCGCTTCTTCGTCGCTTTCCGGATTCTCGAGAATGGATGGGTCTTCCTCGGCCTGCGCACCCAGATCGAGCAGCAGTGTGGCGTCGCCGCCGTCGTCGAGGATCATGTTGGCGGTGCCGCCGTCGGGCCACTGGAAGATGCGGTGGGTAAACTCCCAGTATTCGGTCAGGCTCTCGCCCTTGTAGGCGAACACCGGAATGCCCTTTTCAACCATGGCGGCAGCAGCGTGATCCTGGGTCGAATAGATGTTGCAGGACGCCCAGCGCACTTCCGCGCCAAGGTCGATCAGCGTCTCCATCAGCACCGCGGTCTGGATCGTCATGTGCAGCGATCCGGCAATCCGCGCGCCCTTGAGCGGCTTGTCAGCACCGTACTCTTCGCGCGTCTGCATCAAGCCGGGCATTTCGGTCTCGGCGATCGTGATTTCCTTGCGACCGTAGGCGGCCTGTGAAAGATCGGCGATCAGGTAGTCGTTTTCAGTCGAAGCGATGCTGGCGTCGAACAGCACGCCCTTGGTTACGTCTTCTGGCTTGGCACTCATTGGTAAAACCTCAGTATTCGGATTTAGGGTTCAAATTTTTCAAAGTCGTTTCCGACCTAGGGTCGGAGCCGCGACACCGGTTGGCGAAGCGGCCCTTCTCAACGGTCGTCGTTATTGTCGACGTTATCGTTATTAAAGCCCAGCTGCCTGCCTCAGCGCCTCGGCGCGGTCGGTCTTCTCCCAGCTGAACGTCGTGAAATGCTCTTCGATCTGCTTGCCGTCACGTATCACCTTGGCCGATGCCTGTTCGGGGATACGGCCGAAGTGCCCGTTGGTCGCCGTCTGGCGATACATCGGGTGCAACAGGTCGAGCATCTTCAGAATGCCGAAGGGTCGCAGGTCGAAGTGCTCGCGCACCAGCTTTTCGATCTGCTCTTCGGGAATCTTGCCGGTGCCGAAGGTGGTCACCGAGATCGAGGTCGGCTGAGCCACGCCGATCGCGTAGCTGACCTGGATCTCGCACTTGTCGGCCAGGCCCGCGGCGACCACGTTCTTGGCCACATAGCGGCCGGCATAGGTGGCCGAGCGGTCGACCTTGGAGGGATCCTTGCCCGAAAATGCGCCGCCGCCGTGACGGGCCATGCCGCCATAGGTGTCGACGATGATCTTGCGCCCGGTCAGGCCGGCGTCGCCGACCGGTCCGCCGATCACGAACTTGCCGGTCGGGTTGATGTGATACAGCGTGTCGTTGTGCAGCCATTCGGAAGGCAGCACCGGCTTGATGATGTGTTCGCGCACGCCTTCGCGGATCTCGTCGAGTTCCACGCCCTCATCGTGCTGCGTGGACAGAACCACCGCATCGATCGCAACCGGCTGGCCGTCCTTGTAGCGCAGCGTGACCTGGCTCTTGGCGTCCGGTCGCAGCCAGGGCAGCGGGTTGTCGGTGTGCTTGCGCAGACGGGTATGGCGTTCCACCAGGCGGTGGGCGTAGAAGATCGGTGCCGGCATCAGCGCATCGGTTTCATTGGATGCGTAGCCGAACATCAGCCCCTGGTCGCCCGCGCCCTGATCTTCCGGCGTCTGGCGATCCACGCCCTGGGCGATGTCGGGCGACTGCTTGCCGATCATGTTGATCACCGAGCAGGTCTGGCCGTCGAATCCGACCGTCGAAGAGTTGTACCCGATGTCGGTCACGACCTGGCGAATCAGGTCCTCGAGTTCGACGTAGGCCGTGGTCGAGATTTCGCCGCCGACGATGACCGCGCCGGTCTTGAGAAAGGTCTCGCAAGCCACGCGCGCGTTCGGGTCCTGGCGCAGGATCTCATCCAGGATGGCGTCCGAAACCTGGTCGGCCATCTTGTCCGGGTGGCCTTCCGATACTGATTCCGAGGTAAACAGGTATTCACTCATTGGTTTATTTATCTCTTGATACGGATAGAAAGATATGATTGTAACGCAACGTGCCGGGAAATGCATCCCCGGTTTCCGGTTTCCGGAAAATCGGTGGTCAGCAGTCAGTGGTCAGTGCTTTCGTGGGAGGCGGCTCTGGCGCCGATTGGGGTGGTCCAGACTCTATCGCGGCCGGAGCCCGCTCCCACAGAAACTTGAGCATCAGCGGCGGAGGGGTTCTTCCGACTTCCGACTCCCGACTCCCGACGCCCGCCGCGCTATCATCGAAGCTGAGCCCGCCGGGAGCGCCCGTCGATGCCCGAGCCGCAGACGCTTCTCGACGTCAGCCTGATTGCCGCACTGTTTCACCTGGTGATCTCACCGGTGGCCGCGCTGCATGCACTGATGTTCAAGCGCGATTCACGGGCCGCGTTCGGCTGGATCGCCCTGTGCCTGTTGCTGCCGGTCGCCGGACCGGTGCTCTACACGATCCTGGGCATCAATCGAATCCGCCGACGCGCCCGACGCCTCGAACTCCCGGGCCTGCGGGTCGGGTTCGAGCGCGGCCGGGGTCGCCTTCCCGAAAATTCGGACAGGCCGGAGATGCCGGCCGAACTTCAGTTGCTGGAGCGGATCGGCGCACGGCTCAGCGAACATTCGGTCACCGCCGGGAACGCCGTGGAGCCGCTGATCGACGGCGACCAGACGTTCCCGGCGATGCTCGAGGCCATCGACGAGGCCGCGCGATCGGTATTTCTCTCGACCTATATCTTCGACACCGACGCGACCGGCACCGCCGTCATCGAACGTCTCGCCGCAGCGCGACGCCGCGGCGTGGATGTGCGCGTGGTGGTCGACGGCGTCGGACAGTTCTACAGTTGGCCGCGCGCCCCGCGTCGCCTGCGCAGGGCCGGGATCCGCACCGCGGTCTTTCTGCCGCCGCGCCTGCTGCCGCCACGGCTTTCGATCAATCTGAGAAACCACCACAAGATCCTGGTGGTCGATGGCCACACCGCCTTCACCGGGGGGCTGAATATCGGCAACCGCCACGTGCTGGGCGAAAACCCCGACAAGAACGCGGTTGCCGATATTCACTTCAGACTCCGGGGGCCGGGGGCGCTGCAACTGGAAAACGAGTTTCTGCGCACCTGGGAATTCATCACCGGCTCGCCGGAGCCCCCCGCGCCCGTTTCCGTGTGCCAGGCCGGAGACATACATACCCGCGTGCTGACCGACGGGCCGGACGATCACCTGGACCAGATCACGCAGCTGCTCAGCGCCACGCTTTCGACCGCGCGCGAATCGATCGTGATCGTGACGCCTTATTTCCTCCCGCCGCGCGAAATCATCGGCGCCCTGCAGGCCGCGAGCCTGCGCGGGGTACGGGTCACCCTGGTCCTTCCCGAGCGCAACAACCTGCCCTACGTCCACTGGGCCACCCGCAACATGCTCTGGGAGATTCTTTACCAGGGCGTCGAGGTCTTCTACCAACCGCCGCCGTTCGCACATTCCAAGCTATTCGTCGTCGACGACCGCTACGCGATGGTCGGCTCATCAAACTGGGATGCCCGCTCGCTGAGGCTGAATTTCGAGCTCCAGCTGGAAATATTCAGCACGGAGTTCGCCGATGAGATGTCCAGACGCGCCCTGGAGGCGGCGCGCCGGGGCAGACGCGTTACACTCGCCGAAGTCGACGGTCGCAGCCTGCCGGTCCGATTGCGGGATTCGCTGTGCTGGCTGTTTTCACCCTACCTGTGAGGTATTCGAAATGTTGCAATTGATCCTGGGCCTGGTGCTGTTTCTCGGCATTCACTCGATTTCCATCGTTGCGCTGCCGACGCGCAACGCCATGGCCGCACGCATGGGTGAATGGCCGTTCAAGGGTCTGT
>Ga0102925_1002255_pt1 | contig 10589 bp, 8 predicted proteins | sample SalPonR1_A_D1_MG_FD_78216 | JGI IMG/M metagenome (GOLD analysis project Ga0102925, IMG submission 78216) | Salt pond soil microbial communities from South San Francisco under conditions of wetland restoration - Salt Pond MetaG R1_A_D1_MG | ecosystem: Environmental > Aquatic > Marine > Intertidal... | reverse complement strand
CCACCCTGGTATTCGTTGGAAAATAAACACACGGGTGGTGCGTTTTGTTACTAGAAAAAAGTGCAGCAGGCTATTCTATCGTTTCCTGCCGTTGGTGGGAGAAGGAAAGTCCGGGCAACACAGAGCACCATGCTTCCGAAAGGGAAGATGTCTGCGAGGGCATAGAGCTGGAACAGAAAATGACGGCCCCGCGTTCCGCGGGGTAAAGGTGAAAAGGTGAGGTAAGAGCTCACCAGCATTCCGGGCGACCGGGGTGGCTGTGCAGGCTCATGGGTTGCAAGGCCATGTATACCGGCAATAGAGGGTTGCTCGCCCAATGCCGGGGGGTAGGCCGCTTAGATAAATGATAGAATTCCCGCTTTGCGGGATAACAGAACCTGGCTTACCGGCCGGCTGCACTTTTTTATCTTTTCATAATCCAAAATTTTGAAATTCCTAAATATTCCTTTTCCTTTGCACAATTATTCAAGCAGTTTTATTATCTAAAAATTGAATTTATGGTTATTGACAAACAAAAAGTGGTTTCTGTTACTTATCAGTTGAATGTGAATGATTATGATGGTGAAGTAGTTGAAACCGTTAATAATGACAAACCGCTGACTTTTCTCTATGGAGTAGGCAACATGCTGGAAAAATTCGAAGAGAACATTCAGGGGATGCAGGAAGGTGATTCATTCGATTTTAAGATCCCTTCCGAGGAAGCATATGGACAGGCTTCGGAAGACGCTATCGTTGATCTGCCAATTAATGTATTTGAAATAGAAGGCGAAATTGATCACGATCTTCTGAAAGTAGGCAATTACATCCCCATGCAGGACCAGCAGGGCAACCGCCTGGATGGCATCGTGCTTGAGGTTGGTGATGAAAAAGTAAAAATGGACTTTAACCATCCCCTGGCCGGCGACGACCTGTTTTTTAAAGGCGAAGTGCTTGATGTACGGGAAGCCACTGAAGATGAGATTAATCAGGGCTATGCGAACAAAGCCGAAGGCATCTAAACACTTTTGGAATAATTGTTGTTACGTGTTAGAAAACCAAAACCGATAATTATGAAGAAGTTATCCCTGATTCTCTTATTAACACTTTTTGCCCTGCCTACTGTCTTTGGGCAGATACAGTTTGGCGTAAAAGGCGGTATCGTGTCGGCTTCATCCAGCCTGGATAAAAACATCACGGATCTGCCAACTACGGTGGACTATGAGGAACTGAAGATGAAGGCCCAGGATGCCAAAGTCGGCTTTCAGGCCGGATTGTTTGGTCGTATCTCCCTGGCTGCCCTATATGTGCAGCCTGAGCTGTTGTTCACATCCACCAGCTCGAGGGTCAAGGTAAGCCAAATAGATACAGACAATCCGGACGCTACGGTTTCGACGGTCAAGAACCAGGAATTCAAGAAGATTGATATTCCTATTATGGTCGGCTGGAAATTCGGCCCCGCTCGTCTGCAGGCCGGTCCGGTGGGCAGCATCATGCTCGACCAGAAATCTGCCTTGGAGGCCGCCTACGACTATAAGGAAGAATTCAACGGGGCCAGCTGGGGCTACCAGGTGGGCGTGGGGCTCGACCTGCTCAATACACTCACCCTGGATGCCAAATATGAAGGAAGCCTCAGTAAGCTGGGCGAGAGTGTTACCATTGGCAACAATGATTATTCCATTGATAACCGGGCCAACCAATTCGTTGTAACCGTGGGATTGTTCTTCTAGAACCTTTCCTTTGCGTATAAGAATTTATAAACAGCCACTGCAATGCCCTTTTGTAGTGGCTGTTTATAATTCATGGAGTGGCGTTGATATCTTTTCTGGTCTATAAAATAGATCGACTCGTCACCACAAAATATGAATCCGTCACTTTATTCGTTTATCTCGGCGTAAATCATTCAACATCTACTCTTTATCATTGTCTTATGGATTACTTTTGCGGCTCAATTTTTCCGTAATTTAGCCCACTCTTACGGGGTTAATTTCGGATGATCGTTTGATTATAAAGATAGGGGTTTATGGGACTTAGAGCCATTAATAAACAGGTAATCGCTTTGATACTGATTTTTTTTGCAGAGATCTTCATTTCTCTGTCGGAGAGGTCTATGTCACTGGATCCGGAATCCGGTGTAGCGGGAAATGCCATTTCGCAGAGGCTGCGTAATGAGATCTCTTCTTATCCGGAAGTGGCCGAGCCTGAAGAGCGGATAAAGGATTTTCTGGAAAAGTGGAACATAGCAGGTGCCTCGGTGGCGATCACCAAAAATGAGCGCTTGATTTACGCCAAAGGGTTTGGTTATGCCGACCGTGGAAATGATATCCGGGTAACCCCCAAGCATCTGTTTCGTGTGGCCAGTGTTTCCAAGCTGATCACAGCCGTAACCGTAATGCATCTAAAGGAAGAGGGATCGTTAGAACTGAACGATCAGGTTTTCGGAAAAGAAGGCATCCTTGATGGTCCGGAGTTTCAAAATATACGGGACCCCCGGGTCCGGAATATCACCATCTACCACTTATTGACTCATTCGGCAGGGTGGGATAAATATAGCGGTGATCCGGTTTTTATGCCTTATGCCATAAAACGGGAAATGAATACACCTCTGCCCCTGGACCTTGAGACAACCATCCGCTATACCTTGAGCAAAAGGACTCTTGACTTCACCCCCGGCACCCGCAGCTCCTATTCGAACCTGGGTTACGCGGTACTGGGTAAAGTCATTGAGCAAGTCACCGGTATGGAATATGAGTCGTACGTCATATCCCGTATCCTCAATCCCATTGGCATCTATGACATGCACCTGGGCCATGCCATGGCCGAGAAACGGTACCCCAATGAGGTGAAGTACTATTCCAATTCACCCTATCATACGACCCTTTCATCCTTCGATTACCGCAAGAAGGTACCCAGATACTATGGAGGCAATAATCTGGAGGTGCTTGGGGCGGCAGGAGCCTGGATCGCTTCTCCTGCTGAGTTGGTGAAGCTCCTGGTACACATCAACGGCAAGTCCGGCAAGAAAGATATCCTTAGTGATAGCACCCTGCACCAGATGACCCATACCAAGCCAGGCATCAAACCCATAGGTTGGGTGAGTGCCTCCTATGACGGCATTTGGAAACGATCCGGCACGCTCTCGGGTACATCTGCCCTGATGAAAAAAGGACGAGATGGCTACTCCTGGGTTATGGTAGTGAATACCAGCACAGGTCAGGGACATGATTTTACTTACCGGATCGATGATCTAATGACCAATTTCATTGATCAGGTGGAGCAATGGCCCGACCATGACTTGTTTTTCTACTCTCCCCCCAGGCCCCTCTTTGCTTATACGAAGGACGGTGGTGATATTCTTTAGAGCATCCTTCGCTAGTGAGGTTTTCACCATGCTCTCAAGCTATGAGCCAATACGGGATCTTTGCGACCGGATTGCTGCATTCTAAAAAATATTGTTATTTTTGTTAAAAACCTAATGCAGCAATATACCGGTATTCCTATATCGCATAGATCCCACATTCATGGCATCTGAAAATAATATGCTACAAAAAAAGAAGGTGCTGGGCTCGGTCAGCCTGTTCAGGGATTGTTCAAGACAGATGCTTGACGAGATTGCCACTTCCCTGGAAGAGATTCAGTTCGGATCTGATCAGGTAGTTTTCAATAAAGGCGACCGGTTGCAGGCACTTTATATCATCGAAGGGGGCAAGGTGAAGGCTCACGATGGCAGCTACCTTTTTGCCGAATTCGGAGCCAACCAATTTTTCGGGGAGTATTCCCTGATTGATTCATCCATCCGGTCGGCCTCGGTGACTACCCTGGAACCCACAACCCTGCTGCGGCTCGAGAAAAACAAATTTGACAAACTGATTGAGCAACATCCTCATTTTGCCCGAGGCATCATGATCTCACTGATTAGCAGGCTCCGCAGCAACAATGTTCTGGAAGAAGAACTGGCCCAAAAAAGCCAGGAACTGAGCAGAGAAAAAGAAGAAATAGAGCGCAGAAAAAGCAAGTTGGAAAAGTTAAATGCCAACAAGGATAAATTCTTTTCTATTATAGCCCATGATCTTAAAAATCCCTTCAATACGATCATGGGGCTTTCCGAATTGTTGCTTTATAACCTGGAACATTATCCTAAAGAAAAGATCCGGGAGTTTGTCACCCAGATTTATAATTATTCCACCCATACCTATACCTTGCTGGACAACTTGTTGCAATGGGCCCGTTCCCAGACACAACAAATGGAAGTGCAACCTGATTTTATTGACCTGGAGGCACTTATACATGATAACATCAACCTGTTGACCAACAAAGCAGAAGAAAAGAACATTGCTTTGGAAGCCGATATAGATCAGGAGGCCCGTCAGGCTTTTGCCGACGAAAATATGATTAACACGGTGATCCGAAACTTGTTGTCCAATGCCATCAAATTCACACCCGATAATGGCCTTGTTAGGATACACACCCGCAGCCAGCATGGAGAAGTGGTTCTTTCAATAATCGACAATGGAGTGGGTATTTCGAAGGAAAACATCTCAAAACTTTTTGATCTGAAAACCAGCTACTCCACCCACGGCACCCATTCAGAAAAAGGTACAGGCCTGGGACTTCTCTTGTGTAGGGAGTTTGTCCAGATGAACGGTGGCCGTATCTGGGTAGAAAGCGAACCCGGCGAAGGGAGCACCTTCTCTTTTAGCCTGTCTGAATCAAACGGGAGTACGTAAACGGATTAAATGAAAACGCGCTATGAAGACCTTCCAGAAGGATTATATCATAAAGGCCCCACCTGAAGAAGTATACACCGCTCTTACCAACCCTTTCACCATCGAGTTGTGGACAGGCTATCCGGCTGTAATGGAAGAGAAGGAAGGCATAGAATTTTCCATGTGGGAGGGTGATATACAGGGACGCATCCTTCAGCTGGAAAAGAATCGCAAGATTGTGCAGGAGTGGTATTTTGGTGAAGAATATCCTCCGTCCACAGTCACAATTCTTCTGTTTAAGCATAACAAGGGCACGAAAGCCAGGGTAATCCATGAGCATATTCCCGATGAAGCCTATGAAAATATGCGGGAGGGATGGAATGATAATTATTTTGGAAATCTAAAGCGCTTTTTTGATCTATAAAAGAACCCGGCCTGACGCCGGGTTCTCCTGTCTATCTTTTTTCTTCGAAGGCTTCCCTTGTCAGGCGGGTGACTGTTTTTGCCCCGGTATCCTTCAATTTTGAGTTGATCCCTGGCAGGTATTTTCGCAAAACACGGTCTGTGAGGGTGGTATATTGCTCTACTTTTTGCTCAAAGTATCGCAATCGTTCCATCTGCGATTGGGTTGGCCGTCCCAGATAATTGATCATGGCGCCATAGAGGCCGGCCAGTTCTTCCCTGAGCTTCTTTTCTGCTCCCAGGCGCGAAGCTTCGCCCGTATTAACCAGGTGTCCTTTGATTGTCGTCAATGTGTCTTCCAGGCTTTGGATTAATGCCCGGAGGTTCTCATCGCTCCTCTCTGATTCTGTCGAGCCGAATTGTTCGCACACATCATCTATTTGTTCCACCAGAAAAGCCAACTCTTCAATCAGATCATATGCCAGCGTAACGTGTTCAAGACGAACCTGCCGGTCAGCAAGGCTATGCCGGGAGGAAGGATCGAAGCGCAGGTTAAACCGTCCTTCTGCCACCTGGTTGTTTTTAACAATCTTTATCGTGTATGGACCGGGTTTCATTGAGGGGCCCTGCATAGCGCCAAAGGCAAGGGAATTGGCTCTGGCGACTTTGGGAGGCTCTTTCCGGAGTTTCAGTTCCACCCTGTTGATACCTCTTCGCTTTGAAGCAGGCAGGGTGTGAGTTTTTTCATCCTTTTCGTTGTATACTTCCAGATGCATGTCACCAAAAATATGTCGTTTCTTAAGATAATAGGTGATCATAATTGACTGGGAAGGATTCCTGCCTGCAAATTCCGCATCGCCGGAGAAGTTCTGCTTAAATCCTGAATACTGAATGTAGTTGTCTCTGGAAGGCAGAAAGGAGAGGTCGGATTGCAAAACTTCAGTTGTCAGATGGCGCAAGGGAGTTATATCATCCAGGATAATGATGCCACGGCCATGGGTTGCCAGGATCAGGTCGTGTGTCTGAGGCTGGAGATACATATCCCGCACAGCTACCGGGGGCATGTTCCCCCGGAAGGGAGCCCAGGAATCACCCCCATCGATGCTCAGATAGAGTCCGAACTCGGTTCCCAGGAAAAGCAGGTCGGATTGCACGGGATCCTGAAGGATCACATGGCAATACCCCTGTATATTGCTGGTTGCTATTTTTTTCCAGGAATGCCCATAATCTCTGGTTACGTATACATAGGGTTTTTTATCGCCGTGGCGGTGGCCGTCGAAAGTAACGAAGGCTGTTGCGGCATTATGCTTGCCGGGTTCAACATAGGAGCACCAGGTCGTCGGGGGCAGGCTGTCGATGTATCCCACCGTGTTGCTCCAGTTCTGTCCTCCGTCACGGGTTACCTGCAGGTTTCCATCATCCGTGCCAGCCCATATCACCTGGCTGTCCAGGGGCGATTCGCCGATGGTGTATATGGTACAATGGTTCTCGGCTGAGGAATTATCGGTGGTTATACCTCCCGATTCTGATTGTTTTTGCTTTTGGGGGTCATCGGTGGTCAAATCAGGGGAGATTCTGTTCCAGGTATCGCCCTGATCGGTGGAGCGGAAGAGATGCTGAGCTCCCACGAACATGGCGCCCGATGCCTGACCAAAAGTTACCGGGGTATCCCAGTTGAAGCGAAGCTTACCGGAGGCATCGTCACCGTAAGGTCTTATACTTTTCACTTCCCTGGAATCGCGGTAATACCGGTTGATATTACCTCCCTGCGACTGCCAGTATATCACCTGTTCGTCGTTGGGGTCGGGGAATACGTAAAAACCGTCACCGCCTCCGATGTTGCTCCAGTCACTATTTTCGATGCCGCCGGGGCTTGCCGAAGGCCCCATCCAGGAGCCGTTGTCCTGCAATCCTCCATATATATGGTAGGGGGAACGGTTGTCGGCCGCCACATGATAGAACTGGGATACGGGAAGATTGGCCAACATGCGCCATCTTTCGGCCTGGTCGTTGGATACGTACACCCCGCCATCGGTGCCGGCATACATAAAACGATTATCACGGGGGCTGATCCACAGGGCATGTACGTCGCTGTGCATCCGTCCGGGTGCAGCCGGTGCTGCCAGAAACTCGCTACCCCCGTTATGACTGGCATAAAGTTGAAAACCGGGTTTGTAAACGATGCCGGTATCTACCGGATCGGCAACGATGCAGCTGAAATAGAAGGGCCGCTCTTTGACCAGGGCATCATCATTGATCAGTGTCCATGTGGCACCCTGATCTTTGCTCTTGTAGAGTCCGCCTTTTTCTTTGGCTTCAACAAGGGCATAGACCATTTGGGGGTTAGCTGGGGAAACATCCACTGCGATGCGGCCCATCTGTTCGTCGGGCAAACCCCCGGATAACCTGTTCCAGGTTTCTCCTCCATCAGTAGATTTGTACAACCCGCTGCCGGGCCCACCGGAGGTAAAAAACCAGGGTAGCCTTCGATGTTCCCACATGGCAGCATAGATGATGTTGGGGTTGCGGGGATCGAGGCTGATGTCGCTGCATCCGTTACGCTCGTTGACGTACAGGATTTTTTCCCAGGTCTCCCCGCCATTGATGGTTTTAAACAGTCCCCGCTCTTTGTTGTCATTCCATAATGTGCCCAGGGCGGCTGCATAAACGATGTCGCTGTTAGAAGGATCAATGGCGATCTTACCGATGCGCTCGCTTTCCTTCAATCCAGCATAGGTCCATGTTTCTCCTCCATTCGTGGTCTTGTAGATTCCTGTTCCTACCGAAACGCTGTTGCGCGTCCGCGACTCTCCCGTGCCCGCCCAAAGGGTATCGGGATGATGCTGGTCAATGGTCAGAGCCCCAATCGACTGGGTGTGGGCATCGAAGACCGGCTCGACGGTGATACCGGCATTCTCACTTTTCCAAATTCCCCCGCCTGCTGTCCCTATATAGACCTTGCGGGGATCCTCGTGCAGGGCATCGATGCAGGATATACGGCCGCTCATCACGGCCGGTCCGATATGACGGGCTTGGATAGACCCAAAGGTGTGCTGGTCAACCTCAATCCGATCCTGTGCCTGGATCAGACCGGGTACTAAAAGCCAAAGGCCAAGAAGGCATCCGGCTAGTTTTTGGTGTAAAAAATAAACCATGATCCGGTATCGGGCTTTGGTTATTATTCGGTTTGGGGCTTTTCAAACATTGAATCAGCCAGCTCCACACCAATCTCTATGGCATCAATCTTTATCTGACTGGCTCCCTGGGGCAATTGTGTCCTCATGCTCATAGGAAATGCCATGCCCTCAATCATTTCATAGTTACTAAGGTAGGTTTCGGTCTCTATTTCCTGGTTGTTAACGGTTGTAAGAGCTTTTTGCTTAATGACAATGTAACTGTCCTTATCCAGATAATAATTGACCACATCCCCGTTTTTCTTGGTAAGCTGAAGGTTATAAACCGGAGTACCCTCTACTTCTTCTTCACCCATATATTCCAGTTGATGTCCTTTCTTTTTCCAGTTGTAGAGGGCACCTTCCAATTCAGCGGTTTCTTTCATGCTCTTAAGCTGAATGGCGTTCATATCCTGTGGAGTGCTGCTTATCCAAGGGATCAGAGACCAGCCTGTTTCTCCGTTGTATACCTGGACCATCTTCTGACCCTGGAAAACCACTTCGTTGCGTATTTTTCCCGGCTTTTTTACGTACATGACAAAAGGCAGTTCTGTGCCCTGAACAATGGAATGACCCGTCATTTTGATGGTGTTTACATCAAGGACATTTTCCTGGCCAATGGTCTCAAAATGATTGTTCAGGATCTCATCCCTTTTTTGATTCTGACCATTTGCCGACAGGCTGATCATGGCCAAAAGACCAAGAGAAATGATAATTCGGAAGTTTTTCATGACAAAAATGTTTTGGTTGAAAATGAGGTTTAATACTAAGATAAGTATAAATTCAGTTTCAATCCTTACATCTGTTGTGAGAATATTATTAAAATTCTCTGATTGCCTGATGAATTGCCAGGAGCTTCTTCAGCAATTTTTCCAGCTTGTCAAGGGAAAGCATGTTGGCCCCGTCGGATAGAGCTTCGCCCGGGTTGGGATGGGTCTCCAGAAAGATGCCATCGGCCCCGGCAGCAATACCGGCCTTGGCAATGGTCTCGATCATTTCTGGATTTCCACCGGTGACTCCGGAGGTTTGATTGGGTTGCTGGAGGCTATGGGTAACATCCAGGACCACCGGAAGGTTCGTCTTCTTCATCACGGGGATGCCTCTCATATCGACGATCAGGTCCTGGTAACCAAAAGTGGTACCTCTTTCAGTGAGCATTACCCTTGAGTTGCCGGCGTCGATCACTTTTTGTGCTGCAAATTTCATGGCTTCCGGGGCGAGAAACTGGCCTTTTTTGATGTTTATGGTCCGGCCTGTCTCTCCGGCTGCCACCAGCAGTTCTGTCTGCCTGCATAGAAACGCCGGTATCTGCAAAACATCAGCATAATCTGCCGCCATGGCGGCTTCCCGGGGTGAATGGATGTCGGTAATAATGGGCAGGCGGAACGCCTCTCTTACCTGTTTGAGGATCTTAAGCGCTTTTTCGTCGCCGATGCCTGTAAAGGAATCATACCGCGAGCGGTTGGCTTTCCTGTAGGAAGCTTTAAACACCAGGGGAATTTTTAGCTTGTCGCTAAGTTTTGAGAGGTGTCCGGCAATATACCTGGGGGTATCTTCATTTTCGATGACACAAGGGCCGGCCATCAGGAAAAAATGGCCGGTATCGAGATGTTTGAGATTATCAATATTGTACATGGTCCGGTTTGTTTGAATTAATAGTCGTATTTATTTTTCCACCAGTTTTTAAGTCTTTGGCGCATTTCATGTTCTTTTTTGTTATCCTGGGGATCGTAAAGTTTATGCCGGGCAATCTCATCGGGCAGGAACTCCTGTTGCGCGAAGTTGCCGGGGTAGCTGTGGGCATACTTATAATCATTTCCGTATCCCAGCTCTTTCATCAGCTTTGTAGGGGCATTTCGTATGTTCATGGGCACCGGCAGGTCGCCGGTTTGTTTGACCAGCTGTTGGGCCTCATTGATGGCCTGGTAAGCGGAGTTGCTCTTGGGCGAGGAGGCCAGGTAGATGGCTGCCTCAGAGAGGATGATCCGCGATTCCGGCCAGCCGATTCGTTCTACGGCATCAAATGCGCTGTTGGCAAATAACAGAGCATTCGGGTTGGCCAAACCGATGTCTTCGGCAGCCAGGATAACCAGCCGCCTGGCAATGAACTTGGGATCTTCTCCTCCTTCTACCATCCGCGCCAACCAGTAGACAGCGGCATTGGGGTCGCTGCCCCGGATGGCTTTGATGAAAGCTGAAATGATGTCGTAATGCTGGTCGGCATTTTTGTCGTAAAAAGCAATGTTCTGCTGAAGGATGGCCTGAACCTTCTCATTAGTGATTGTTATGGGTTGATCGCCTTCTCCGGCTATCTCGCCGTTTATGACCAGCT
>Ga0102925_1002254_pt1 | contig 10589 bp, 11 predicted proteins | sample SalPonR1_A_D1_MG_FD_78216 | JGI IMG/M metagenome (GOLD analysis project Ga0102925, IMG submission 78216) | Salt pond soil microbial communities from South San Francisco under conditions of wetland restoration - Salt Pond MetaG R1_A_D1_MG | ecosystem: Environmental > Aquatic > Marine > Intertidal... | reverse complement strand
CTGTCCTTATGTACAGAAGATGTACGTTTTTCAGCATCATCAACACTTAGCTTCATATAAAAGGTAATGTCAGGCACCAGCCCATGTGCTGCAATCCGGTTAAGCTGATGGATATCGCTTATGGGAGCTGATTCGCGACCATATCCCTGGTAGGCCATCGTTGAGTCATAAAAACGGTCGAGGATAACAGTTTTACCCTGGTTAAGGAGTGGAATTACTTTCTCAGCCATAAGCTGAGATCGTGCGGAAGAGAAAAGCAGCAGTTCCGTCACGGGATCCATTTCTTCTGTATCGTGCAGCAAAAGAGTTCTGATACTTTCCGATATTTCTGTTCCTCCCGGCTCGCGAAATACATGGGTTTGAATTCCTTTCGCTGATAAATAGGAGTTTAGCAGTTTAATCTGGGTTGATTTACCGCTACCATCAATCCCCTCAAATGTTATAAGCACAAGCTACCCGGTTATTTAGTTGAAGTCATCCATATCATCAATCGATTCTTTTGGCATCACGATTGCCATTGCAAGATACAGAAGGAAAAAACTACCTGAACTTAAAAAGAATGCAATCAAAAATCCGATACGCAATACGGTTGAATTTAATCCAAGGTACTTGGCAAGACCACCACAGACGCCAAACAATTTGCTGTCAGTCCGTGACCTTGTCAGTCCACCTGAAAAGCTCAGTTTATTACTGAAACTTCGTTTTCCGGACTGTTTGGATCGTGATGATTTTGAGGACCGGCCCCCAATTTCATCCTCTGTATAGAGAAAGTCATCGAGCTTGTCATACGTCTTTCTTTTTTGCGTTTCGGCCTCTTTTTGAGTTTTCTTTTCAGTTTTCGATTGTTTCATAAAACCTATTCCGATAACTGCAAGCATGGCACCTCCCAGGTAGGGCAGAAACTGCATAACCGTATTAAGAAACGGTACACCGCCGGTCCCCATCAATTCAGCACCAATAGTTTGACCGATAAAAGCAAGAGAAATAAAGACAAATGCCAAGCCGCTAATCGTTTTGATATTCCAGATAGAATGGGTCTCTTTTTCCTCATTGGTTTCAAGGAAAGATTTTAATGACTTCTGAAGATCTTCATCCGTTACATTGAGAGTTGAAGTACTGGTTCGCGACTTTGTCTGTTCAGCCATAGGTAATATGCGTTGAGGTTCCGTAAATACAACAAGTAAGTATTACGACTATAGTTTACGTGTGTTTCACTATGATTTTTTGAGCGCTTTTCATCTATATAATAAACTGATCTGAAATAACCTTATCCATTTTTATATCGAAAGGTTCTGTAGGCAGTGGTTTCCAGGATAAGTTAAAGTTGAAGCACAGCCCAATCTTTGAAGCGTTGATGCCTGTTAAAAACCGATCGTAATATCCTTTACCATAGCCGAGTCTGTTTCGGTTGAAATCGGCAGACACCATTGGTACAACTACGAGCAGGTGGTCAGGCAGATCTACCTGGTTTTCAGCGGATGGCTCCCAAACTCCCCAGTTGTTCTTAGAGAGTAGTTTAGTAGACGTAATTTTATGATGCGTCAGTTTTCCATTTTGTACCATCCGCGGAACGATCACCTGTTTTCCAGCTTCAAAACATGTTTGAATAAAATCAAATGTGTTAACCTCGCGGTTTTTCGCTATCGATACGTAGGTATGGACAAAACCGGCAGCTTCAAACTCCTCGGTTGAGGTCAGCCTGCTAATTATCTTGCTGCTTATCTCGCTCCACTCTTTCTCCTGTAAAGACCGCCTGAGGGTATGATGGTGCTCCCGGAGTTGAGACTTCTGTCCGACGCTTGAATTCGTCATTACAGGTGAAGTGTGAAATGGTTATAAGGGGTGTAATCCTCTAGTTCATCAATGACCCGATCCCATAAATCGGTGCCGTATTTATTCATATAGTATATAAAGGCAACCTCTCTTTCCTGCAGGTTTCCATTTGGGAAAAGATTGGTTTTAATTTTTTTGATGCGGTCTAACTGTACATTTTCCTGCTCTTTAACGCTGCGGTATACCTTGCCCTTAAGCTTATCCAGCTCAGAAAAATAAGCTGCTTTCGCTTTCCCTACGCTTCCTTTCAGTGACGGATCCACCTCTCCTATTTCATCACGTTTCGCACGAGAGAGTTCATCTATCTGCGACCGCCATATTCCAAATAATTTTTCGATGTCAACCGATTCTGTCCTTTCTACAAATTCCTTTTCAAGATCTTCAATACGGTTACGGTATGTTTGCCATTCAAATGGCAGTTTGTCAAGAATTCTGTCAATCGCCGACTCGACGATTGTGAGGCTAAAACGTGGCAATATAATGGGCATTTTAAAACCGAAGCATCCATAGAACTCCTTCATCTGGGCGTAGTAGGCAATTTCGCCCGGCCCGCCCACATACGCCGCAACCGGGAGTATATAATCCTGTAGAATTGGTCTTAAAAAAACATTTGGTGAAAAACTCTCAGGCTGGCTTTCAATAGAATTCAGTAATTCCTCTTCTGTCCATTTTTTCCCGGGAATACTCCATGTGTCACCGGTAAACTGAAGTTTTATTCTCTCCCCGGACTCAGTAATATAAAACAGGTTGGAAGGCTGAACCTGTACCTGATCGTGATATCCCGCTTCTTTCAGGGCATATGTAGTGTCATCCAGTGCCTCAGTAATGTCTTTTTGTGAAGTCACGGCGGTCTTCAGTAAGTGTTTGCAGCTGGTTTTGACGTCAGTATTCAGGCTGCCGGCAATCAACAGCCCGTGTTTTCCAAAATATGTCATCAGGAGCTCACTGAAAGCTTTCCCAAATGTTTTATCTGACCGGTAGCACGCCCTGATGTCATCCATAAGGCGGGTTGAAAAATCAGTTTGGTCGAGAGCGTCATTTAACTGATTCCACACATTGTTTAACTCATTTCCAAGCTCAATGGTGCTCGCAGGCGGTGCCTCATCGTATGATTTATGAGAGTAAGTTATCTCGGTTGTATCTTGAGAATCTGGCAGAAATAACTTCGATACTTCATCAATATCATGATCCTCGTCAGCTATCCAGAATACCGGTACAACAGGGCGGTTTGATTCTCTCTCAAGCCTTTTTGAGTAAAGAATAGCAGTTATTGTTTTGTAGACAGTGTAAAGCGGTCCTCCAAAAATGGTGACCTGCTGACCAGTAACAACAGTGAGACTGTCGTTTGTTTTGATTTTTTCAATCTGAGCTTTCGTAACATCACTGTCGAGGAAAGCTTTGTTGAACGATTCAAGCATTGACACGCTGACCTCCCTGTCGCCCAGAAATTTGAAAGAACTGATCGATTCAGCAACAGAGTCGCTGTGTGCGGGTGGCGTTTCAAAGAAATCGTTGATTGTGCCGTCGCCGGATGTATAATGCTGGAATAGTTTTGAAAAGGGAAGTGTATTAAAATTACTTTTAGCTACGTCCACTTCACCCCTTTAGTCGTTTTATTTGATCCCGCAGCTTTGCGGCTTTTTCGTAATTCTCTGTTTCTATTGCTGTCTGAAGATCCTGCTCGAGCTTTTCTATGCCGCTGAGTTCATTGGTCTCTTCACTTTTTACCGTTTGTGCGGTACTCTTCTCCCCTTTGTCCTCTTCAGATTCTATTCCAGCCTCATCAAGTACACTTTTATGAACGAAAATTGATGCTCCAAAGCGGATGGCTACTGCAATTGCGTCGCTAGGCCGTGCGTCAATTTCAATCTTTTCATCGTCTCGGGTAAAAACGAGCTTGGCAAAAAATGTGCCATCAGAAAGTTCATTTATAAGTACATAATCAATAGCTGAATCAAAACTCATTATGATATTCTTAATCAAATCATGAGTCATCGGCCGTGGAGGCTTGATACTCTCGAGTTCTAGGGCAATTGCTTGTGCTTCAAATGTTCCAATAATTATTGGCAATCGTTTTCCGCCGTCCTTTTCAGTGAGGATAAGTGCATAAGCTCCGCCACTGCTCGGACTCGTCGAAAGCCCAAGTATGTCCATTTCAATATTCTGCAATGGTATCTCCGGTGTGCGTTAAATTTAACTGGTTAAAGTTAAGGAATTTCAACTATCTCTTAAACTCTTAACGTTCCGTATTTTAGAATTACGTGGCATAACTGCAAGTCAGCCAGAACGGTCTGATTATGCACTATAACGCTGTAAATCAATTGAATACCAACTCATAGGCAATGACCTTCTGATTCTTGGTAAATCATATACATTTAGCAGGGTCTGAAATCCCGGTTATAGATTTTTTTTTGAGTTAGCCTATCCGGTTAAGCCAATAGTTAAAAGAGTTACGAATAACTATGGATACTTATTATTTTAACACGTGCAAAGAGCAAGATGTTCAGGAGTATCATGAATCATAAGGCTTTGAATTACAGCCCGCACGATTGTTTGCAGTCAGGCGGGTTTGGGATATCCATCAGATGGTAAAAACCCAATAATTGGGCATTTCAACCCTTTGATACAGTTTATTCCAACGTTGTATTTATCAATTTACAGATAACGATTTAACTAATACATAAGGTCAACAATGAACGTAAAGATAGTTGAGAAGAGAAATCCACGAACAGGAAACCCCACAACTGTTATTGAAGGAATTACGCATAATCCCCAGGTCATTGAAAAACTGGAGAAGAAGCTGAAATCGAGTTGTGGTGCCGGTGGTCATACTGAAGGAAAAACGATCATCATACATGGGGCTCACACCGATAAAATCCGGAAAATCCTTGAAAAGGATGGGTATAACATTAGATAATTTTAAGATACACTCTTTTAAGCTATTTGTTTGTAACAAACGGCCTTGCTGATACTCTTGTGAATTAGTGTTCTCTCTGAATAACAAACCAATAGTATCTTGATAGCAAAAAGCAGTCGTAAGAAGATTTTGATTGTTGAGGATGATGGCATTCAGCAAATAATTATGGAACGGCTAGCCGCACGTTTGGATCTTGATGTTGTAGGGATTGTCGCAAGTGGAGCTGAGGCTGTTCGAGTTGCAGATTCCATCAAAGATCTGGATTTGATTATGATGGATGTTCGGCTTGGTGATGATGTGGATGGTATTGAGGCCATGACCAGGATACGGAGAGGTTCAAAGTCTGTAAAAGTTATCTATATAACCGGTAATACCGAGGAAGAAACCAGAAACAGGGCTATTCAAACAGATTTTGAAGCATTTCTGGAAAAACCTGTCACCGAAGAACAGTTGAAGCATGCCGTTACCGAAGCCTTTGCAACTGTTTAATAAAAGTATATTTTATTAGCATACATTGGTTAATTCATGGTATTTTTATGTCCATGTATCCACAATGCTTTACACTCTTCATCACATGTCTATTTCTACTGTTGACGCCAGTTCCGGCTGATGCATTCCAGCAATCTGAAGGAAGTACTATCGCAAATGACAGCCTAAGCGTGGGGCTTGTACTCAGCGGCGGAGGTGCAAAGGGAATAGCCCATATTGGCGTCATCAAGCGATTGGAAGAAGCCGGGATCCGGATAGATTACGTAACAGGTACCAGCATGGGCAGTCTTGTTGGGGCCCTATATTCTATTGGCTACACATCGTCTCAGCTTACAGAATTGGCTAAGTCGAGCAACTGGAACCAGCTCTTCACAGAAAAGCCATCACGTCTTTTTATTTCAAACTACGAACGCACGTTTGATAACCGGACAATCGCCTCTTTTCCTATCTCCGAAAGAGGCCTTGATCTCCCCTTCGGTATAATCAGCGGACAAAATATCTACTCTTTTTTGTCCAGATATACCTGGCCGGTACACGGCACTCAGAGTTTCAGCAACTTTCCAATACCTTTTGCTACTGTGGCAACTGAACTATCAACCGGCGAACCCAAAACGTTTACTTCAGGTTATCTGCCTGATGCAATTCGTGCCAGCATATCAATCCCATCTCTGATGCGCCCCCATACCATTGATGGTACAGCGTATATTGATGGCGGCGTGTCCAATAATTTGCCGGTTGAAGATGCAATTAAGATGGGAGCAGATTTTATTATTGCTGTAAACGTTGCAGCTCCTGTAATGCCAACCGACAGCCTGAACACCTTTGCTGAGGTTCTGAACCAGGTTGTTAATTATCGAATAAACGAAAAAATTGAGCCGCAAATTGAAAAGGCTGATATTTATATCAATCCCAAAGAGACAAACGACTTTGAAATCCTCGACTTCGATCGTGTCGACGAATTTATAAAAATCGGGTACGATGAAGCCGGAAAATATATTGATCGATTGGAAGAACTTGCAGCCAATCAATTTTCTTCGCCAAAAATACGACGCGGCATTGGTGAGTTCGGCAGCCTGCCTTTGAATCGTGTGGTTATAGAAGGGAATGACCTCATTTCTGATGATTTTATTTTAAGTGAACTGCAGCTGTCAGAGGGTTTTTTGCTAACCCCGGATTTTATAGATGAAAAAATATCTCAGCTATACAGCACGCAACTTTTCGAGCTAATTACCTACCGTATTCAGCCAGATGAGGATTATTACTATAACCTGCACATTCACGTTCTGGAAAATACAACAGATGTATTTCGAGTCGGGCTTAGGTACGAATCACAAACAAATGCATCGATACTGCTAACATCTGAATTTAGAAATCTACCATTCAACGGCTCAAATTCAAGATTTGATCTGCGCCTTGGAGATGAAATCCGTGCCCAGGCAGACATGCTTCTTTATGGCCGGCTGGGATCTCGTATAGGTATGCTGATGTCGGTTCTATTTGAATCAGAAAATGTAGAACAATTTGAAGAAAATGACCTCAATGCACGTTTTAAAAACAACCTGACCAGGCTTGAGCTTTCATTTGGCAATTATCTTAGTTCTAATTTTCTTATTGCAGCTGGCGTAAGACGCGATTTTATATTTCAAAACAATACTATAAACGAGAATTTAATTAACAGTTCATCGTCAAACCATCAGTCGTATTTCCTGCAATTTGTAAGAGATAAATATCATCGTAAGGCGTACCCTGCAAGCGGAACCCGGATTTTGCTTAATGGTTCGTATAGCGGAGAGTTGTCACTGAGTTCCTTAGAATATTCAAACATTGGCGGGCTTTTTGAATATTACATCCCTCTCTCTTCAACCATAAGTTTTAGAAATATGGTATATGGCGGGTTCACGAGCGGTGACGATTTACCCTGGACGTCCTGGTTTTCAGTAAACAGGATCGATCCGGTTTTCGGATTAATCAGGTTTGGGGGGATTCAGCGCTATGAACTTAACACCCGGAACCTGCAAATGACATCGGCAGGCTTTCAATTCGAGCCACTCTACCATCGGTTCCTAAATATCGATTATTATGCCGGTCGCTTCCTGGATGAGTGGTCGTTAGGGTCGGATAATGTCGTACATGGCGTAAGTCTTGGCGTAGGTGCTCTTACAATTCTCGGCCCGGTGGAACTGATTCTTTCCTCGAGTACAGAAAACGCATTTCTTGCAGAACTTCAAATAGGATATAAATTTTAATGACAGAAGAAAATATAAGGCAAACGTTATCGGAAATTGAAGATGAGCTGAGTAGCGGAGTTCCTGCTCCCGATCTTTTGAATGATGCAGGGGTAGGCTATTATTTGCTAGGTGAGATGGAGCAGGCACTTGATTACCTGCAGCAGGCAGTTCAAAAAGATACGTCGCCCGGAATTCTATTTAACTTAGCAAATACATACTCGGGTCTCCACAGACCTGATGAAGCAATTGATACGTTTTTGAGAGTTCTTGAAATAGATCCCGGGCATATCGGTGCGCTAAACAATCTGGCCGATGAGTATGAGTACAGAGGAGACACTGATAAGGCACATGAACTCTTTCATTACCTAACGCATCTTCAGCCGGATAACGCACTGTCTCATTTCAACCTGGGAAATTTCTTTTTGCGTCAGAATCAGCATATAGAAGCGGCAAAATGCTATGAGAGGGCTTTGGAGAGCGACAAATCTTTTGTGGACGCCTATCATAACATTGCCTGGATATTGTTCAAGTCTAAAGCGTACGATGATTCAATCAAGTACATCGACAAAGGACTGGCTGTAAAAAGCGATAATTCCGATCTGTTGAGCCTGAAACAAAAAGTCAGGCAGGCTCAGGAAGATACAGCCGGCTGAGACGTCCTTTTCTTGTTCTGCTCCATCACTTCACGCTCAAGTTCAAGCGCAAATTTGGCTGCCATTCTGCGATCGAATCCGGGGCGGCACGCCACAGGCTGTAAACGTTTCAAACAGCGACGGATTTTAATTCCCGCCCGGGCGGTATCTCTGACCTGTTTATCAATCTCTTTAAGCTCCGAAAAAGACTGCAGCTCTGCAGTTGACAACCGTCCCTCTGTATAATCATTAATGAACCTGTCGAGCAGGTTAGATGGTAGTGTATAGCTCATAACGAAGTAAATGTTTTGTGTTGAGTAGGATCAACGATTTAGCCTGAACTATTTTAGAATCACACCGGGATATTATTCCCGGCATGAGTCAGGCTTTTCATATCTACACTACTCCTACTTCGCCAATGCTATATTGTTTCCGGATTTACGTATTCTCCAATCAATGACTGAAGTTGCTGCCGGGCGCGGTTAATTCGTGATTTCACGGTTCCCATCGCGGTGTCTGTAATTTCAGCAATTTCCTCGTAGGTTAACTGCTGAATGTCTCGAAGTACAATTACCTCGCGAAAGTCATCATTAAGCTTCATCAATGCTTTTTCAAGTTCACCAACCGACATTTTCTGATGGAGCTTTTCATCCTGAAGAATTACAGAATCTTCAATTTCAAATTCACGATCGTCAGGATCGGACGGATCTGCATGCATTGAAATAGTCGTCATTCGCTGCTTCTTTTTATACATGCTTTTGGCAAGATTCAGCGCAATGGTATACATCCAGGTAGAAAGTTTTGCAATGCGCACATAAGACTGGCGGCTTCGGTAGACTCTGAGAAATGTCTCCTGAACCAAATCTTCGCAATCCTGATGATTGTGCGTATACCGGTAAAGAAAATTGTGCAAGCGATCTTTGTACCGCTGAACGATGATGTCAAACGCCTGGATCACTCCATCCTGGAGCTGTTCCATTACATCTTCATCTGACATTGATCGTAAATTAACTTTTGTTGCTGCTTCCATGGTGGTACCCCGGATTTAAGTTGCAAATTCGGCACCACCGAAAGAAAGTTATCCGATGATGCGCTTTATCAGCAGGAGGTAAATCGAAGGGACATCCAGAGTGCTGAAACCTTTAGCGGCGCGGTCTGCGTCCATCAAGGCTTCAAAAATGCGGGGCATTTCTGCCAGCTGATATTGAGAAGCATCTTTCCATTTGAAGTTGAACACGTAACTGTTACGTATGCCCAACTCAGATTGTATCTGGGATTTGGAAAGCTGTTTTTCCATCAGCCGGCGTATTTGCCAAACATCTGCGAACACTCTGTAAAAGAACCCAACGGATTTAATTATTTCACCCGCATCTGCATTACTCTTGAGCAACATCTGTTCCGCTATGCCAAGGGATTTGTCGAGATTTCGCTGAAATATGGCTTCTTTAAGCTCAATCACCGAATATTCGCGATATGAGCCGGCAATTTTTTTCACATGGTCGATTGTAACGCTCTCCTGACTGTCTACAAAAGTACACACTTTTTCTATTTCAGTAGACAATAGCTGTAAATTGTTTCCCACCAGCTGTGCTAAAACCTGAGCTGCGCGGGAGTCGAGAGACTTGCCATACTGGGCAGATGCCCATTCAATTGCCCAGTCGGTTAGCTGGTAGTCGGGAAGTGATTTAAACTCAAAATCTTCAACATGCCCATTTTTACCACTCTTAAGAGACTGACCGAGAGATGTTCTGCCATCCGGTGATTTTTTGTCAATTAAACAGAGAACAGTCGATGGATTTGGATTTTTTGCATAGTGTTCAAAATCCCGAATGTGGCCTCCGCCCTGGTCTGATCCGCGCAGACTAAGAAAGTCCCTGACAATCACAACTCTCAGGTCGGCCATCATGGGATAACTCCGGGCCATGCCGAGTACTCCTTCCGGTGTTACCTCTCCACCGTACAGAAGGTCGTAGTTAAAATCCTTTTGGTCATCGGGGACAAGAGCGGCAACTTCATCCTGAAGCCGGTCAATAAAAAACCGCTCTTCTCCGTAAAAATAATATATAGATTTTCTCTGTTCCGGAGTCCGGATACTGGCCCGGGCTTTTTTAAAGTGATCTATGCTTGTCGTTCGTGCCACGTATAAAACTATTTATGGATGTTTCTGACGATTATTTCAAATGAATGACAGTAGTCGAAAACTCAGTCGCGCTCATGCTTCATTTTATATTCGAATACCTTAGTAATGGCAGGGTCATCGGGTTTATCCTTTTTAAAGACGGGGTCATCAAAAAGTTCATCAGCCGATAAGTTCTGAATTTTTGAGATTTCTTTCTGAACGTTTGAAATCATTTTCATCATCTTTTTACGGGTATCATATTCACCCTGCTTCAGCAGTTCCGACAGTTCCCTGCGTTTGCGTTCATAAAAATGAAGTCGCAATGGTTTCATGGTCGACTTTGCGCTCTTGAAAGGGTATTTATCTTTTTT
>Ga0102925_1002252_pt1 | contig 10594 bp, 11 predicted proteins | sample SalPonR1_A_D1_MG_FD_78216 | JGI IMG/M metagenome (GOLD analysis project Ga0102925, IMG submission 78216) | Salt pond soil microbial communities from South San Francisco under conditions of wetland restoration - Salt Pond MetaG R1_A_D1_MG | ecosystem: Environmental > Aquatic > Marine > Intertidal... | reverse complement strand
TATTGTTATTGTTTGCTTAATGTGTTAGTAGAACAACCACTCAATTAATTTTGAGTGGTTGAACTACTATTATTTTTTTATTTAATATTTCCATATTTAATATAGAAATAATATAAATAAGAAAATAATTTTTAATTCAATTTTTTGCCATTGTCAAAAAGGAGAAAATATATGTTTTATTTAGCTTCTAAATTGTATCATATTGATGCTGGAACAACAAACCAGTATATTTTTAATTTTTCAATAATTAGAGAGTTTGATCAATTTTTAACATTATTAGAATTATATAAATTAAGAGTTCAAGATGAATTTACATTAAATATTGTTATTAAACATTGTACAGAAAATCCTAATAGGTTATCACTATTAACTAAAGTTGATAATCAATTACAAGATTCTTTAAAATTATCTTATTATGATGTTGAAAAATATTTACCAGTATTAAAACAAAAACAAGAATATGTAAATCAAAATTATACAGATGATAAGTTAATTAATTTTAAAATATTCAATGATCAATTTATAGTAATATTTAACAAATTACAAATTAATAGATTTTATTGTGATATTAATTCATATTATTCAAATTATATTTTATTAGAATCACTTTATCAACTGACTTTAAATAATACAGTTGATACAAATAAAAAAGATATAGTCAATATTGCTAATCAAAAAGATTCTTTAAAACAAGATCATATAAAAGAAATACAAACACAACAAAAACAAATTGAATTACCTAAACAAGAATCAGAACAAATTAATAACCCAACAAAATTAGATGATATTTTTTCATTATGTTTGAATAATGTTTTAAAATCCTTTTTATTACACATTACATCAAATTATTATATTTATATTTCAGAAGAATATTGTAAACATAATGAAAATAATTATACATTTCCAAATTTGTTTCCAATGATTTATATATTTAACACTAATTATTTTAAATCTTTATTAATAAGTTTGAATAATTACAGTATTGATCATGTAAAAATGAGAATTCAAAAAGCTTTAATGAAATTAAAAGAAGAATTTAATGTCTTAAAACCATTAGAAAAAATGATACTAATTAATATGATTTTTCTATATTATTTAAGATTTATTCAAGATACACATACAGATTATTTAAATAATAATATTACTAAGTTATTTAATGATTCAGATTTACAAACAAGAGTTTTAAATAATCATACTAAAACATATTTTCCAAATGTCGATATGACATTTGAAATTAAAGATATTAGTGTAGATGATATGTGTGACAACGAATTAAATAAAAATATAGAAAATATTGGAGAAAAATATAAACATTTAACATCAGTTAGCGAAAAAGATTTTGTTGATAAAGTTTTAATTGATCTTGATAAAATTGAAAATAATAAAAAAGATGATTTATTATTGAATAATAATATTATTCTCAATTTGAATGATTTAAAAAATAATATTATTTCAGAATCAATGAAGAAAAAATTAAATGAAAATAATTTAATAAACCAATCTTCTTTGAACACTGATTATTATAAAATAGATAAACTATATAGTTATGATTTTAAAAATGAATGTTTAACAAATGCTTATAGTTTGTTTAAAGAATATGTTAATGATTCAAGTATGTTTGTTGTAAAATTAAAAAAAGGAGATTTGAATTTAATCAATATCTCAAAATCAGTAATTAATCTGTTTGAATCTATAAAGAATATTTTGTATGATACAGAAATAAATATTCAGAATCATTTTAATACTTATAATTATTATAAAATATTATGTAAGAATTTGAATGATTCATCTTCATTTCCACATCATATTCTTTTATATGTGATTTATCAAATTATTATACCACATTTATATTTAAATTATGAAATTCAAGAATTTGAAGACCCATTGAGTTAGTAACATTAATATTAGTAAAAAAGGAGATTTTTATGGAAAAATTTATTGGAATCAAAACAGTTTATGCTAAACCTATGTCAAAATTAGATTATAACATTTATCGTGGGTGGGATATCCCTAAAGACGAAAATGGATCTGATGAAGGTTATTTAATTGAATATGTGGATGGTGGTCAATCTAATCACCCAAATCATTCAGGATATATCTCTTGGTCTCCAAAAGATGTGTTCGATAATGCATATAGACTAACAACTGGAATGACTTTTGGGTTAGCTATTGAAGCTATTAAAAAAGGACATAAGGTTGCACGAAAAGGTTGGAATGGTAAAAATATGTGGATATGTTATATGTCAGGCATGGAATTACCACAATATTCAACACAAGGTACATCAAGAAAAGTTAACGATCGTACTGCAAAATTAATTGGAAGAGATACTCCATTGGTTACTTTACCGTATATTGCAATGTGGACTGCGGATCAGAAATGGTTACCTGGTTGGTTGGCTAGTCAAACAGATATGTTATCTGAAGATTGGGAAATTATTGGATAGTAGAAAAAAGTCAATGACCCCGAGCTAAAGCTTCGGGGTTTTTCGTAGATATGGAGATTTTTTGTTAAAAAAGAGGAAAGACTGTAATAGTCTTTCCTCTTATATTAAGAAGAAACCCCCCGTATTGATTTCTTCTTGACAGGTTGCCTTTTGGAATTGAAAGATAAGGATTTAGTAGGCACAACCTTAGAGTTTTTTATTTTTTGAACAAAATAAATAAAAATAAGTTATTTATATTATTTCTATATCAACGTTGACAATGTTAAAATTTTGTGAAAAATCGCATAAAAATTTAATATTCTACTATTTCATATAGAAATAACTATATTAGAATATGAAAGATTTAGGTCTTTCATGTACTCCAGGAAAGTAGTTAATTTCGGTTAATTACTCTCCTCCTCAGACATGGATTTATTCGTGTCGGTGAGGTGTGTCTCTTCCAAGACACAATTGAGCACTACTTTCGGGTAGTGTTCAATTGTGTTTTTTTATTTTTTTAAAGAAATCAACTTTTCGCCGTTTAAAAGGAAAATACATTGATTAAAGGAAAACAAATATATCATATATTATTCAAAGATCAAAAACTAATCTTTACAGTCATACCAAAGAACGCAAATACTTCTGTTAAACATATTTTATTAAATTATATTTATCCTCATATTTTAAAAATTGTAGACTATAAACATGTTACAACTTTTCATAGTTCTACTTTGAAATATTTTGAATTTGTAGATAATAAATTTTGTTATGAAAATACAGATTATTTGAAAATAACAATTGTAAGAAATCCATTTGATAGATTAGTTTCCGGTTGGAATGATAAAATAAGAACTTTAAATGTTAATAATAAGAAACATAAACCGAGATTTGGTTTTCCACAAGCTTGTACGTTTGAACAATTTATAAAACAGATTTATGATATAGAGGAAGAAAATATAAATAGACATTTTATTCCACAGTATAGATTTATTACTTATAATGATACACTTTTTAGTAATAAGATTTTAAGATTTGAAGATTTAAATAATCAATGGAATGATTTAGTTTATGAATTAAAAAGAACACACAATATTAAATTAAACAAGATGGATATTAATTTAAATAACACTAATAGGAAAAAACATTATCGAGAATATTATAATAAAGAGTTAATAAAATTAGTAGAAGAAAAATTCGAGAAAGATTTAAATATGTTTAATTATCAATTTTAAAGAGATTTAAAAATGAAGGAAACGAGATATACTAAAACGCTTTACAAAGCTATTAGAAAACTAAATTTAGACCAAGAAGAATTAAAAGGAACTCTTCTCTGTTTATATATTAATGGATGTTCTTCAGAAGATTGTGCAAGATTGTTTGAAACTAATAAAGAAAAAGTAGTTAAATTTTTAGAGTTTGAAGAGTTATATCATTATCTAGCTTGTAGTAAATGTGGGAGATTAAGAAATCGAGGGGATGGATTTCGTCAACGTAAAAATCGAAGAGATATGGTTTGTTTAATTTGTAAAAAAGAATATCAGGATAAACATAGATCTGAATATAATAGAAAAAATAAAGAAAAAATAAGAAAACAAAAACAAAAATATATGAAAGAGTATTATGCAAATAATAGAGAAGAAAGAAAAAGATACAACGAAATTAATAAAGAAAAAAGAAAAGAATATAGGATAGAGTATAATCAAAGGAATGCACCTGTTGAACTAGTTCAGAAACTTAATAGATTTGAAGAAGTTTCAAACAATCAAATAAGATGCAAATATTGTGGGCGATGGATGATTCCAACTATTCTCCAAGTAGATAACCGATTAAAGGGCATAAGAAAAAATGACAATTGTTACATCTATTGTTCAGAACAATGCAAACAAGAATGTCCTACTTATGGGCAACGAAAATATCCAAAAGGATTCAAACTTGCATCTTCAAGAGAAGTAACTCCATATCTCAGACAATTAGTTTTAGAGCGAGATAATTACACTTGTCAGAAATGCGGAAAAGATCAAGAAGAATTAACTATTGGTCTACATTGTCATCATATTGTTCCATATGTTAATTCCCCTCTTGAAGGTAACGATCCTGATAATTGTATTACATTGTGTAAAGATTGTCATAAATTAGTTCATACACTTCCTGACTGTAGATATCATGAGTTGAGATGTACATAATTATTTTTATTTATTTTTATTTTTTTGCCGTTGTCAAAAATAAACAACATAATAGGAGACTTAAAAAATGTTAAACACAAAGAGAGTTATTGTTTTAGGTGGAGATGGGTTTTGTGGTTGGCCCACAAGTCTGCATTTATCTAACAATGGGCATGAAGTAGTTATTGTTGATAACCTTTCCAGAAGAAAAATCGATATTGATTTAAATTGTAATTCCCTCACTCCAATTCAAAATATTGAAACTAGAATTGACACTTGGAATAATATTACAGAAAATAAAATAAATTTTTATCATATTGATGTGTCAAAAGAATATTATGAATTATTAAATTTAATTAAAGAATTTAAACCTGACACTATTATACATTTTGCAGAACAAAGAGCGGCCCCTTATTCTATGAAAGATAGTAAATGTAAAAGATATACAGTTGATAATAATATTAATGCTACGCATAATGTGTTAGATTGTATTGTTGAATCTGAATTAGATATTCATTTAGTTCATTTAGGTACAACGGGAGTATATGGTTATAGTTCAGTAGGAATGGAGATTCCAGAAGGATATTTAGATGTTAGAGTTGATGTTGAAGGTCAAGAAAAAGAAATGACAATTCCATATCCACCTCATCCTGGTAGTGTTTATCATATGACTAAAACTATGGATGCTTTAATGTTTGATTATTATAATAAAAATTTTAATTTAAAAATTACCGATTTACATCAAGGTATTGTTTGGGGAACTGAAACAGAAGAAACGAAATATAATGAAAAACTAATAAATAGATTCGATTATGATGGTGATTATGGAACTGTTTTAAATAGATTTATTATGCAAGCTATTATCGAACATCCATTAACAGTTTATGGTGAAGGTGGACAAACTAGAGCATTTATTAATATAGGAGATACTGTTAAATGTCTTAAAATTGCTGTTGATAATCCACCAAAAAATAAAGAAAAAGTTAAAATTTTTAATCAAACAACAGAACAACATAATATATTGAATTTAGCTAAAATAATAGCTTCTATGACAACGGCAGAAATTCGATTTTTTGAGAATCCAAGAAAAGAAGATTTAAAAAATGATTTAAAATTAAAGTGTGATAATTTTATGAGTTTAGGGTTAGAACCAATTACTTTAAATGCTGGTTTATTATCTGAAATATGTGATGTTGCCTATAAATATAAAGATAATTATAATAAAAATAAAATCATTTGTGATTCAGTTTGGAAAAAAGGAATGTCTATTGATCGAGTAGGTAAAACTGTATAGATTTATCGTTAATAATTGTCAATTAAATTATAGAGATTTTTTATGGAAGAATATATATTAATTAGTTACGCCACAAAAAATCAATTATATATTGATTATGCTGATAAATTAATTCAACTTTTTGCCGATTATAATATTAATAATTATCATATTGAATATTTTAATTTTGTTTATTCTAAAATGGACGGGTGTCTTATTAAACCAGGTTTTATTCTTAATCAATTAAAAAAAAGAAAAAAATCAGTTATTTGTATTGATATTGATAGTGTTATTATTAATTACCCTTATTCTATTGAAGAACTATTTTTAAAAAATTATAATTTTGATATTGGTTTTGCGTTTACTACTGAACGAAAAAATATAATTACTAATGGTATTCATATCTGGAATTATACGGACAGAACAATTGATTTTTTAAATTGTTGGAATAACTTATGTTGTGATCCTAAAATACAAACATTAGATCATCATCGATTAATTGATACTTATCATGAGTTAAAACAAAGAACAGATATTATTGATATTAGATCAATAATATCTAATTGGTTTGTTGCTAAATTCAGTCAAGATGGTTCAAATTTATATTACTAAAGAAAGGAGGTTATTAGATATGCCATTGATGAATCAAGATTATGTTTTGATTAGTTACGCTACAAAAGATAAAAAATATACAGAGTATTCAAAATCATTTATTAAAAATTTAAAAGATTTAAATATTTATGAATATGAGATTGAATACTTAGATTTACCAGATAACATGAATTATTGGGTTAATGATTTTGATTATAAAAGAATTAAAAAAGAACTTATTTGCCTTAAAAAACCAGGTATAATAAAAGAAAAATTAAAAAAATATAATAAACCAGTTATATGTGTTGATATTGATAGTTATTTATTGTCTAAACCAATAATACCTAATCAGCAATTTGATATTGCTTTTATTTTTAGACCAAAAAGAAAATTAGCTGTAACAAATGGGTTTCATATTTGGAGACCGAATAAACATACTTATAGATTTTTAGATATGTGGTCTTATTTATGTGATTGGCCAGAATTTACTTATTTATCTGATCATCATAGATTATTTAATTTAATAAATATAATAAAAAGTGAAGAACAGGCTAGTTTTGTTGATACTACTTGTAAGATTATTAATGTGTTTAATTATTATAAAGATTTATATATAGAAGGTATTAATGGACAAAAAGAGTCACTTTATTATCGAACACTTAGTGGAAAAATTTGTAATTTTTGTTGATATATTGAGAGGTTGAAAAATGTATAAAATACTTTTATGTCGTATGGATCGATCACAAATATATGGTCACCAACGAGACGCTTTACAAGAATCATTAAAGAAAATTGCAAATGTGACAATAGTTACTAATAAGTTACCTAATAATATTAATAGAGGGAAATATACTAAAGACTTATTTGATAATAAAAAAGTTGATTATAAAATCCCACCCAAATTGCCACAATTATTAGAAAAAGAAGATTTCGACTTCATTTTTGTTGATTGTGAAATAAGTATGTTTTATTTTGAACCTTGGAAAGAAATAAATATTCCAAAAATCGCAACGTTACATGATATACATGCTTCACAAAAAACATTTGAGTTTATAATTAAAAATGATTTTGATTTAATTATAAACAGATATAAAAATTCATTATATGATGTTTTGCCTGAAGTAAAGAGATATAGAGATTTAATTCGTTGGCAACCAGGTTGCATTGATATTAATTTTTTTAAAGATTATAATGAAAAGAAGAGATATGATGTTACTATGGCTGGTAAAGTTACAAATTTTTATTTATTACGAAAACAAATAAAAGATTATTTTGAAAAAAAGTCATATTTTAATTATATTTTGAGACCTAAAGATAATGATCCTAATGCTTGGCCAGTAAATGAAGATTATGCTAAATTATTAAATCAGAGCAAAATATGTATTTCAACAGGTGGTAAATATAATTACCCTTTTATGAAAAATTATGAAATTACAGCGTCAAATTCAATGTTAATGGTGAATGAATTTAAAGAATTAAATGAATTAGGTTTTTTTGATGAAAATAATTTTGTGTCTATCACAGGCAATATGCAATTAAATGAAGAGAAAATGTTAGAATATTTAAATAATGATTTATTAAGAGATTATATATCAACTAACGGTTATTACCATACAAGAAGAAAACACAATTCAAATTATCGAGCAAAAGAGTTTATAAATATTCTTTGTGATTATAAAAATATAAATAGAACATACCCTAATATAGGGGTAAATCAGTATGTAAGAAAGGATACATAATGCCAACTTCAAATCCACAAATGTTAGTTAATGTAGGTAACGAGATTATTTTGAGAAAACCAAAATCTTTTTTAGATTTAGGTGTAGGTTTTGGAAAATATGGACTAATTGCTAGAGAATATTCAGATATATGGCATAGAAAGAATTATCTTGATGTCGATTGGGAAGTTATAATCGACGGAGTAGAAATTTACAATTATTATATTTCGAAACACCACCAATATATTTATAATAATATTTATATATCTGATATAGTTGATTTTATTTCAAATTATTCTGGGGTTCCGTATGATATGACTGTGTGTTTAGACGTTATAGAGCATATTCCTCAAAATCGCGGAGAACAATTTTTAAAAGATTTAAAATCTAAAATGGGGTATGTAATTATTTCGACGCCTTTAGATCCTGGAAATAGAAAAGGTGGGCAGTTTGGCAATATTCACGAGGCTCATATTTCTAAATGGACACCTGAATTTTTAGAAACGTTCGGTGATGTGTATATTCAAAAATGTTCATTACAAACTGGAATAACAGATTCATTAATTGTTTTAGAAATCAATAAGTAGGTTATTATGCAAGTAAATTTTTTTTGGAAAGGTGATAATTTTAATTTAATTCATCGGTTGTCTGTTTTAAGTCATTATTTGGTTGGACATGACGTTGTTGTTTGGTTAAGTGGAGATAAACCAGATAGTCCTTTTTGGATTAATGATTATAAAGATAAAATTCAAATAAAAAACGCAGATGAAATATTAAACATTAATAGTTTTATAGATTCTGGTGGAAATTTTAAAACAGGTTCTGCACTTTGGAGATATACTTATTTATATCAATACGGTGGTACTTATGTTGATACTGATGTTATTGCTTTAAACAAATTTCCAGATGATGATTGGATAATAGTTAGTGGTGAAAAACCAGAGAAAGGGTATGCATCAAATAGTATTATTCGAGTTCCTAAAAATGAAATGTTTATTAAAGAATCAATAAAAAATATTCGTAAAAAATGGGGGAACGTTATAGTTTTTAGCAATGCATATAAAAAATATTACGGAAATCCAATAAAATATACACACGCTAATCGTTTATTTCATCCTTTTCAATATAATGAACGTGAAATGTTATTTCAAAAATTATCTATACCCGATGCTTATTCAGTTCATATTTGCCACACTTTTTTCGATAGAAAAAATATTTTTATTAATTGGAAATATATTAATCGATTTCCAGGCACAATGTTATATAAAATCGCAAATCACATAGGAGATCAATTATGTTGAGTATGAGTCAATATCTTAGAGAAGATAAAAATAAAGGACCTGATTTAGAAAATCTCTCTAAAGACCAGAAAAACTTAGCTTTTCAAATAGGTCAACGATCACATCATTTATATGCACAAGAAAAACAAGAAGATGCTCAAAGACAGTCCGAGGTTATAGCACAACAAAAAGAACAAAAATTAGATCAACAAGCTGATGAAGAAGTTCAAAAAGAAAAAGATAAAGAAGATTTGGAATTAAAGAAACAAGAAAAATTATCACAAGACCCAGAACATAGTCAAGTTAAACAACAAAATTCAGTTCAAGCTGAAATAAAAAAAGAAGAAGATGACCAATTAATAGCGGCAGCAAAAGAAGAAGCTTTGAAAACTGACGAAGAATTGAAGAATTTAAAAGTTCAAAATAAAGTTAATAAAGATATTAGAGATGAACGAGAAAAAACTGTTTCTGATTATTATAAACAAAAAAGTAATGTGGATTTAAATGATTTAGAAACTAAAACAGAATTAGAGAAAGAGTTAGAAAAAGAAGAAAGGCAAAGAAAGATTGAAAGTAGAATTGATAAGCAATTAGGAGAAAAAGAATAGAATTTTTTTAAAATAAAAATAAATCCCAAATTGGGAAACCTGGATATGTTTTATATCCCTCCAGGTAGGGATACTCTGACGTATTTAATTTATAAACACGTCAGAGAATGCGGCCCCCATACACCATGATGCCATGATGCATGGGATTGACGTGATTGTTAATATGTCTGTAACTAACACAGACATATTAATATTCATTATATGTATCATAATAGTGACACATATAATGAATATTATATTTATTACACTGCTAAACAGCAGTGTAAACATGGTTTTTTCATTTTTCTCTTTCTCCTTATTTGTTAATGTTATTCATATTATTTCTATATGAAATAGTTAAAAGTCAATAACCCCGAGCTAAAGCTTTGGGGTTTCTCGTAGATATGGAGATTTTTTGATAAAATTATAGTAGTAAGAGTTATTTACCTTTTAAGATAAATAACTCTTACTAATTCTTTTTGATATTTGACCCCCCTCCTATGTATTCATAAAGTAATACTTTTCATATAACTCAGGATATTTTTCAATATCTATATATC
>Ga0102925_1002248_pt1 | contig 10617 bp, 11 predicted proteins | sample SalPonR1_A_D1_MG_FD_78216 | JGI IMG/M metagenome (GOLD analysis project Ga0102925, IMG submission 78216) | Salt pond soil microbial communities from South San Francisco under conditions of wetland restoration - Salt Pond MetaG R1_A_D1_MG | ecosystem: Environmental > Aquatic > Marine > Intertidal... | reverse complement strand
GCTTGCGCCGGATGGGGTCCTTGGAGCCGCCGGCGCCGATGGCCAGGGGCGCCCGGAAGGTGTGGCCGGCGCGGGTGGTAACGGTGAAGGCGTCCGCGCCGTTGTCCACCTGACGCACGTCCTCGTTGATGAACCGGGCCCCGGCCTCGACGGCGCGCCGGCGCAGGAAGTCGTCGAATTGGGCGCGGATGATGCCGTAGCTCACCGGCCGCTGGTAGTTCGTCCGGTACGGGGTGTCACCGACCCACAGCACCGCCGAGGCGAACGGGGTGATGGTGTGCGGATAGTCCGCCGGGGTCAGCTCCAGCGTTTCCAGGATGGGCGGCGTGATCCAGCCGGCACACAGTTTGACTCGCGGGAAAGCGGCGCCGTCGATGAGGGCGACGTCCACGCCGCTGCGCGCCAGATCCCAGGCGGCTGTAGCGCCGCCGGGCCCGGAGCCGATGACCAGGACGTCGGCGTCGAAGCCGGACTCAGCCATGGATGTCCTCCCGGGTCAGGGGTAAGGGGGCGGATCCGTTGGTGCGCTTGCTGGACAGGAGCTGATGGAAGGAGAGCGCACCTTCTTCAAAATAGACACTGCTCATGCCCAGGTTCAATAGCCAGCTGCGGTAGGTGGCCTCGTCCACGTGCTGGAGGCACTGCGACCGGTGGTCCTGCAGGCCCGCCACCCAGCGGGCGCAGGTCTGGGCATAGTGGCGGCGCAGGTTCTCCACATCCTGCAGCTCGAAGCCGTTATCTTCCAGCTGGGTGATGGTGGCCGTGAGCGACGGCGGCTCCATGCCCTGGAGGATTTGCCGGCTGAGGTCGTCCGAGCCGATGTCCATGGCGCTACGGCGGTCGCGGCTGATGCCTTGCGTAAGCATCAGGCCGTTGTCCTTGAGCAGGCGGTGGCTGCTGGTGAAGAACTGCGCCAGATTGCGCAGGCCCAGGTGCTCCATGACGCCCAGGGCGCTGACGCGGTCGAATTGCAGCTCCCCCACCAGTTCGCGGTAATCCCGGCATTCGATGAACGCCTGGTCCTCCAGGCCCTCGCGCTTGAGCCAGGCCTGGGCGTATTCGGCCTGGCGCGGGCTGGTGGTGACGCCGTGGGCGGTCACGCCGAAGTGCTTGCAGGCATAGACCACGAAGCTCCCCCAGCCGCAACCGATGTCGAGCAGGGTCTGGTAGGGCTTCAGGCGCAGTTTGCGGCCGATGAGGTGGAACTGGGCCTGCTGGGCCTCTTCGAGCTCGGCTTCCTCGTGCGGAAAATAGGCACACGTGAAGGCCATGCTCGGCCCGAGAAAGGCCTCGTAGAAGGCGTCATCGATGTCGGGACGGGCGTCCGGGGCGCGGTTGGCCGGGCCGGCGTTGTAGCGCATACCTTACATCCGAAAGAGGTGGAAAAAGAGTTTCAGCTTTTCGGCCGGGCGCAGGGTGCGGCCGCGTTCGACGAGGTCATTCTTCAGCTTGAGGCCCTCGATGAAATCCCCCTCCAGATCGACGCGCTTCCGAATGAAGGCATCGGCGGTGGCGAAGGGGCTGCGCCGCAGCAGGAGCCGGCGCACGGTGCGGGGGGTGTCGATCACCAGGGTGAAGCGCGGGTTGTCCGTATATTCGATGCGACACTCGCCGACACGAAGGTTGAAATCCTTGCGGCTGTAGCGGAACAGCATGTCGGCGACCTCGCCCAACTTCTGGGCGGTGGGGTCCTCGCGAGGGTGGACATCCGCCGAAAGGTAGAACATGGGGCGCCTCTCGATTGCCCATGGAAGTACGTGGCAGACTGAATCGTCCCGGCCGGCCGCCGTACGCGGGGCCGGACGGTCCGCGGTGCGGACCGGTGAGACCGGAGCGAATCGAGTTTCGGGGAATCAACGATACGGCCCGAACGGGCCCGGCGAACTGGAGTCCGCGCATGCAGCGACACTATATCATTCACGGCCGGGTGCAAGGGGTGTTCTTCCGGGATTCCACCCGCCGCAAGGCGCGGGAGCTCGGCGTCAACGGCTGGGTCCGCAACCGGCCCGACGGCACGGTGGAGGCCGTCGGCCAAGGGGCGCCCCCGGCCGTGGAACAGCTGGAGACCTGGTTCCGCCAGGGGGGACCGTCGTCAGCGCGGGTGGACCGGGTGGAGTGCCAGGAGGTGGCCGAGGAGCCCTTTTCCGGATTCGAGGTGCGTTGAGGCGGCCCGCCGCGGGAGCGGGCGCTCAGCGCGGTTCGGACCAGCGTCGCTGGTAGGCCCGGTAGATCTTTTCGGGGTAGATGGTGCGGCCGGTGCTGCCGTTATAGGCGGCCAGGGCCTGGAGAACGTCCCCCCCTTCGCGCTCGAGGTAATGGCGCAGGATGGTGCAGCCGTAGCGCAGATTGGTGGGGGCGTGGAACAGGTTGTCCTCCGGACGGCCAATCTCGTCCTGCCAGAAGGGCATGATCTGCATGAGGCCGCGGGCGCCCACGGGGGAGAGGGCGAAGCGGTCGAAGTCGCTTTCCACATCGATGACGGCGAACACCAGCCCGGGCGGGATGTCCACCCGGCGCGCCTCGGCGAAGATCAGGCGGGCGAGGCGGCGCCGCTTGCGGTCGCTGTCGATGAAATCGGTCAGGCGGCGGGTGTAGTCCTTGAACCAGACCTGCCGGGCGAACCGGTCGGCGGCGGGCTGAGGCTGATTGAGGGCGCTGCCCAGGGCGCGGCGCAGGTGCGGGTCGATGGGACCGGCCTGGGCGGTGACGGCGAGGGCGAGGGGCAGCAGGGCGACCCCCGCCCGCAGGCCCGGCCACGCCACCCTCTAGCCCTCTTGGTTCGGTTCGGACAGTTCCGGGCCGGCGTCGCCGGGTTTGATGACCATGACCGGACAGTCGGCCTTGCGCACCACCTTTTCCGCCGTGGAGCCCAGCAAGGCGTGGCGCAGGCCCGAACGCCCGTGGGAGCCGATGACCACCAGGTCCGCGGGCAGCTCCTTGGCGAACTGATTGATGGCGGCGAAGGGGCGCATGGCCGACTCCTCGCAATGGACGGTCACCGAGGCGCCGAGCCCGATCATCTCCTGCTCCAGGCGCTCGAGGTAGCGCTGGCATTGGGCCAGCATCTCCTCGGTGAGATCCTCGGGCGGCATCACCAGCTCGGGCCACTCCGCATAGAGCAATTGCGGCGTCACCACGTGCAGCAGGTGGAGCTCCGCGCCGAATTTCACGGCCAGATCCGCGGCGGCGCGGGCGGCGTCGTGGGCGGGTTCGGATTGGTCCACCGGGGCGAGGATGTGGCCGAGGTGCATGGCTGTCCCCTTTGCGCGCATTGTCCCCACAGCCTATCCCCTTTTTGCCGGTGGGGGAAAGGCGGCGGTGCGTCTCAGCCCTGTTCCGTCCGCCCGTTCAGGAAGCCGAGGAGGTCGTCCATGGGGGCGTCCTCCGCCGCGTCGGCGGAGCGGGCCTTGTACTCGTACACCCCGCGGTCGAGGCCCTTGTCCCCGACCACCAAGCGGTGGGGGATGCCCACCAGGTCGGCATCGTTGAACTGGATACCGGGGCGCTCGTCGCGGTCGTCGTACAGCACGCGGAAGCCGGCCTCGCTGAGCTGGTGATACAGGCTCTCGGCGGCGTCGGCCACGCGCTCGGACTTCTTCTTGTTGATGGCGACGATCACCACATCGAAGGGCGCGATGGCCTCGGGCCAGCGGATGCCGGCGTCGTCGTGGTTCTGCTCGATGGCGGCGGCCACGATGCGCGAGATGCCGATGCCGTAGCAGCCCATGACCATGGGCCGTTCCTTGCCGTCGGCATCGAGGTAGGTGGCGCCCAGGCTCTCGGAGTATTTGGTGCCGAGCTGGAAGATGTGGCCCACCTCGATGCCGCGGGCGGTGTCCATGGGCGTGCGGCAGTGGGGGCAGGGGTCGCCCTTGGTCACCAGGCGCAGATCGGCCACCGCCGGTTCGGGCAGGTTCTCGCCCCAGTTGACGCCCATGAGGTGGCGGTCCGCCTCGTTGGCGCCGCAGACGAAATCGGCCAGTTGGGCCGCCTCGCGGTCGGCGATAACCGTGACCTTGTCCGTATCCAGGCCCACCGGGCCCACCGAGCCCGGCTCGGCCCCGGCCAGTTCCTTGACCTTGTGGGCATCGAGGAAGTGGCAATCGCCGCCCAGGGCGGGGTGGGCGGCGGCCTTGTCCTCGTTGAGTTCGTGGTCGCCGCGCAGCACCAGCGCCACCGGGCCGTGGCGGCCCTGGGCGAACAGCGTCTTCACCGTGCGGTCGGCGGGCACATCGAGCAGGGCGGACACCGCGGCGATGGTGTAGGCGCCGGGGGTGTCCACGGTGCGCAGCGCCTCACCGGCGGCGGGTCGCCCGCCCGCGGGTTCGGCGGCGCTGGCCAGCTCCACATTGGCGGCGTAGCCGCATTCCGGACAGTAGGCGATCTCGTCCTCGCCGGACTCGGCGAGGACGTGGAACTCGTGGGAGACGCTGCCGCCGATGGCGCCGGTGCGCGCCTCCACCGCCCGGAAATCCAGGCCCAGGCGGGTGAAGATGCGCGAGTAGGCGGTGAACATGGCCTGGTAGGTCTGCTCCAGGCTGGCCTCGTCCGGCTCGAAGGAATAGCCGTCCTTCATGGTGAATTCGCGGGCGCGCATGACACCGAAGCGGGGCCGGGTCTCGTCGCGGAACTTGGTCTGGATCTGGTAGAGGTTCACCGGTAGCTGGCGGTAGGAGCGCAGCTCGCCGCGGACCAGGTCGGTGATGACCTCCTCGTGGGTGGGGCCCAGGGCGAATTCGCGCTCATGGCGATCGTGGAAGCGCAGCAGCTCGGGGCCGAAATTGTCCCAGCGGCCCGATTCCTGCCACAGCTCCGCCGGCTGCACCACCGGCATGAGCACTTCCTGGGCGCCAGCGGCGTTCATCTCCTCGCGCACCACTTTCTCCACCTGCTGCTCCACCCGCAGTCCCAGGGGCAGCCACGAATACAGACCGGCCGCCAGCCGGCGGATCATGCCGGCGCGCAGCATGAGCTGGTGGCTGACAATCTCCGCGTCGGCGGGGTTCTCGCGCAGGGTCGGAAGGAAGTACTGCGATAGGCGCATGCGCCGCTCTCCGCTGGAACTGGAATGGGGGGACGAAAATAGCACGGTGGCGGGGGCTCGCCCACCGGGGGGCTCAGCCTTCGAGCGGGCCGTCCGTTTTGTCCCGTTCGATCCAGGCGTAGGCCGAATGGTTGTGGATGGACTCGAAGTTCTCCGCACCCACGGCGTACCAGCGGATGCGTTCGTCGTCCTCGAGGCGGCCGGCGATGTCCCGCACCAGGTCCTCCACGAATTTGGGATTGTCGTAGGCGTGCTCGGTGACGTATTTCTCGTCCGGGCGCTTGAGCACGCCGTAGAGGTCGCAGGAGGCCTCGCTCTCGGCAAGCTCCACCAGGTCCTCGATCCAGACGAAATCCCGCGCCCGCACCTGGACGTTCACATGCGAGCGCTGGTTGTGGGCACCGTAATCGGAGATGGATTTGCTGCACGGGCACAGGCTGGTGACCGGCACCTCCACCTCGATGACGATGCTGTAGTCGTCCCGGTTCAGGTGGCCGCGCAAGGTGACCTGGTAATCCATCAGGCTTTCGGCGCCGGTGGCCGGCGCCCGCTTCATGATGAAGTAGGGGAAGGTCATCTCCAGGTGGGCCTGCTCCGCCTCCAGCCGGCTGCGCGTCTCTTCCAGGATGGCGCGGAAGGACTCCACCGAGATCTCGCGCTCGTGCTCGTTGAGGATCTCCACGAAGCGCGACATGTGGGTGCCCTTGAACTGCTGGGGCAGGTCCACATAGGCGTTGAAGTGGGCCAGGGTGTGCTGCTCGCCCTGGCTGCGGTCCTTGACCCGGACCGGGTGGCGGATGTCCTTGATCCCCACCTTGTTGATGGGGATGCGCCGCCGGTCGGGCAGTCCCTGGGTGTCCTGGATCTCGCTGGCGCAATCCGGCAGATCGGCATAGGCCGAGGATTCGGTTGCCGCCTCCGGGGCGGTCACCGAGCGGTTTTGTTCGGTCATGAACCCAACCCTTTGGTGGTCGGGGACGGGCCCCGGCCATAGTTGAGCAGTTTCGTCGGGATTTTCATAAAGGTTACTGGCCGACCCATTGCGGTGCAATGGCCGGCTCCGCGGCCAGGGCGGCGCGCAGGCCATCGGTGTCGAGGCCGTAGCCGGCCAGCAGGTCCTTGCGCTCGCCCTGGGGCACGAATTGGTCGGGCAGGCCGAGGCAGGTTACCGCCGTGGACGCGCCGATTTCGGCCAGGGCCTGGCGCACCGCTTCGCCGGCGCCGCCGGCGATGGCGTTTTCTTCTATGGTAATCAGGCGGTTGTGGCTGGCGGAAAGTTCCCCCAGCAGGGCCGTATCCAGGGGTTTGACGAAGCGCATGTTGACCACGGTGGCATCCGCCTCCTCTGCCGCGGTGCGCGCCGCTTCCAGGAAAGGCCCGAACACCAAAACGGCCTGGCCGCTTTGCCCGTGGCGGATGACCTCCGCCTGGCCGATCTCCAGGGGCGTCGCCTGCGCCGGCGGGGCGAGGCCTACGGCGCGGTCGCGGGGGTAGCGCAGGGCGGCGGGGCCGTCGTGGGCCACCCCCGTGGCCAGCATGTGACGCAGGTCGATCTCGTTGGCCGGGGTCATCACCACCAGCCCGGGCACCGGCCGCAGGAAGCTGAGATCCAGGGAACCGCCGTGAGTGGGCCCGTCCGGGCCGACGATGCCGGCGCGGTCGATGGCGAAGGTGACCGGAAGGCCCTGGATGGCGATGTCATGGATGAGCTGGTCGTAGGCGCGCTGCAGGAAGGTGGAGTAGATGGCCACCACCGGCTGTAGGCCGTCGCAGGCCAGGCCCGCGGCGAAGGTCAGGGCGTGCTGTTCGGCGATGCCCACATCGTAGAAGCGCTCCGGGAAGCGCTGCTCGAATTCCACCAGGCCGGAGCCCTCGCGCATGGCAGGGGTGATGGCCACCACATCGGGGTTGGTCTCGGCCTGCTCGATCAGCGCGTCGCCGAACACCTTGGTGTAGGCCGGTGGCCCGTCGCTGGCTTTGCGCGGCGCCCCGGTGTGGGGGTCGAAGGGGCCGACGCCGTGGAATTGGGTGGGCGATTCCTCGGCGGGGCTGTAGCCCTTGCCCTTGGTGGTGACCACGTGCAGCAGCCGGGGGCCCTTCACGGACTGCAGGTCGCGCAGGATGGGCAGCAGCTCGTCGAGGTTGTGGCCATCCACCGGGCCCACATAATTGAAGCCTAGCTCCTCGAACAGAGTCCCGGGGGTGATCATGCCCTTGACGTGCTCCTCGGCCCGCTTGGCCAGGCCGCGGGCGGCGGGCAGGCGCGACAGGGCGCGGTCGGCGTTGTCGCGCACGCGGTTGTACCACCGCCCGGCGATGAGCCGGGAGAAGCGCTTGGACAGGGCGCCCACATTGGGGGAGATGGACATCTCGTTGTCGTTCAGCACCACCAGCAGGTCGGTGTCCAGGTGGCCGGCGTGGTTGAGGGCCTCGAAGGCCATGCCCGCGGTCATGGCGCCGTCGCCGATGATGGCCACCGCCTCGCGCTCGTCGCCCTGGGCGGCCGCGGCCTGGGCCATGCCCAGGGCGGCGGAGATGGAGGTGGAGGCGTGGCCGACGCCGAAGGTGTCGTAGGCGCTCTCGCTACGCTTGGGAAAGCCGGACAGGCCGCCGAACTGACGGATGCTATCGAAGGCGTCGCGCCGGCCGGTGAGCAGCTTGTGGACATAGGCCTGGTGCCCGACGTCCCAGACCAGCCGATCCGTCGGCGTGTTGAAGCCGTAATGCAGGGCCAGGGTCAACTCCACCACGCCCAGGTTGGCGCCCAGGTGGCCGCCGGTACGGCTCAGGGCGTCCAGCAGGAAGGTGCGGATCTCGTCGGCCAGCTCGGGAAGCTGTTTGGCGTCGAGTTCGCGGAGATCGGCGGGGCAGTGAATCTGTTCGAGGATGTCCGGCATTAGTGGTTCCGTTCCACGATGTAACGGGCGATGGCCCGCAAGGGCTCGGCGGCGTCGCCGAAGGGCGTCAGCCGCTCCAGGGCCTGGTCCATCTCGCTGCGGGCGAGGCGTTTGGCCTCCTCCAGGCCCAGCAGGGCGGGGTAGGTGGCCTTGTGCAGGTGGGCGTCGGCCCCCGCGGTCTTGCCCAGGGCGGCCGTGTCGCCTTCCACATCCAGGATGTCGTCGGCGATCTGGAAGGCCAGGCCGATGTGGGCGCCGAACGCGCCGAGGGCGGCGGTGGCGTCGGCATCGGCGCCGCCGGCCAGGGCCCCCAACTCCACCGAGGCGCGCAGCAAGGCGCCGGTTTTCAGGCGGTGGGTCCGCTGGAGGTCGGCCAGGTCGCCGCGGGTTTCCTCCAGCGCCAGATCCAGGGCCTGGCCGCCCACCATGCCGTCCGGGCCCACGGCCCGGGCCAGGCGCTGCACCATGGCCAGCCGCGTGCCGTCGGCGACGCCCTCGGCCTCGGCGACGGCCTGGAAGGCCAGGGATTGCAGGCCGTCGCCCACCAATACGGCCGTGTCCTCGCTGTAGGCCTTGTGGCAGGTGGGTTGGCCGCGGCGCAGGTCATCGTTGTCCAGGGCCGGCAGGTCGTCGTGCACCAGGGAATAGGCGTGGATGAACTCCACCGCCGCCGCCGGGGCCAGGGCGGATTCGGCATCGCCGTTGACCGCCTCGCACCCCGCCAACACCAGGATGGGGCGCAGGCGCTTGCCATTGCCGAGCACGGCGTAGCGCATGGCGGCCCCCAGCACGGCCGGCGTCAGGGCATCGGCCGCGGGCAGGCGCGCCTCCAGAGCGCGTTCCACCCGCGCCCGCTTTTCTTCCAGATAAGGCTCGAGGGCGAAGTCCACGGCGCTACCCGTCGCCGTCCGTGTCATCGGCGTCGAAGGGCTCCAGGCGTTGGTCGCCCGGCTCGCCGACCAGCTTGTACACCACCTGCTCGGCGTCCTTCAGCTGGCTTTCGCACTGGCGGGCCAGGGCGATGCCGCGCTCGAAATCGGCCAGGTCCTGCTCCAGGCCCTGCTCACCGGATTCGAGCCGCTCCACCAGGGATTCCAGCTCGGCCATGGCGCTTTCAAAGGAGAGGCTTTCCGCCTCGCCGTTGGGCTCGGATGTCGCTTCGGAATGGTTGCTCAAGGTCGGGACTGTGCTTGGTGGTCAAAAGGCAGGCGCGGCCCGTGGCCGCGGCGAGTAACGTACCCCAGCGCTCGAGTCGGGTCAATTTCCCGGGGCCGGGACGGGCATGGGCTCGAGGAGCAGGAAGAATTCGCGGTTGCCGGCCTCGCCGGCGAGGGGCACTTCCATGGAGCGGACCGGCCGGAAGCCGTGGGCCGCGGCTTGTTCCTGGACGGAGGCCAGCGCCGCCTGGCGGGCGCTATCGTCGCGGACGACGCCGCCGCGGCCCACCTGGGCGGGGCCGGCCTCGAACTGCGGTTTGACCAGCACCAGCACCGTCGATCCCGGGGCCACCAACGCCCGCAGGCAAGGCAACACACTACGAAGCGACAGGAAGCTGATGTCCGCCACCAGCCAATCAAAAGGGGCCCCCAGGCTCGCCGGGTCCACTCGGCGGATGTCGGTGTTTTCCCGGCAGTGCACGCGGGAGTCGCTGCGCAACCGGGCGTGCAGCTGCTCCGTGCCCACATCCACCGTGGTCACCGCCGCCGCGCCGTGTTGGAGCAGGAAATCAGTGAAGCCGCCGGTGGAGGCGCCCACATCAACGGCGTGGATACCGGCGGGATCCAGGGCGAAGGCGGCCACCGCCGCTTCCAGCTTCAGGCCCGCCCGGGAGACGTAGGGAATGTCCGCGGCGGTGACGTCGATCTCGGCGTCTTCGCCGACGCTGCGCCCCGCCTTGGTCACCACCCGTCCGGCCACATGGACCGCCCCGGCCTCGATGAGCCGGCGGGCCCGGGCACGGCTGGCGGCGAAGCCGCGCCGAACGAGCAACTGGTCCAGGCGAGTGGCCATGCCTCCCGGGTCACTCCGTGGGCAAGGGGCAGGCGGCGCTGAAATCCGCCCAGTGCCAGCTGTTGCCGTCGGCGGCCTTGGCTGCGTACATGGCGGTATCGGCGGCGGCCATGATCTGTTCCCGGGTGTCCCCGTGGCGGGGGAATTGGGCCAGGCCGATGCTGACGGAGGTGGACAAGGTCAGGTCCTCGATGGCGAAAGGTCGGGCCATGGCGGCGCGGATCTTCTCGGCGACGCGCTCCACGCCGGCGGTGGTGATCGGGCTGGGCAGCAAGACCGTGAATTCGTCGCCGGCGATGCGGGCCACGGTGTCCCCTTCGCGGAGCCCTTCGGGCAGGCGCTGGGCGATGGCCTCGAGCAGGCGGTCGCCGATGGCGTGGCCGTGCTGATCGTTGAGTGGTTTGAACACGTCCAGGTCCACGAACAGCACGGCGCCGGCCTGCTCCTTGCGCCGGGCGTGGATGATGGATTGGTCCAGCCGGTCATGGAAGAGCTCGCGGTTGGGCAGGCCGGTGAGCCCATCATAATACGCCAGCCGCTGCAGGCGGCGGTGCGCGGTCTCGGCGGCGCCGAGTTCACTGGAGGTAGCACTGAAGTGGGACAGCCCCTGGGCGGCTGGGACCGGGTTCACGGTCATCCACGCCGCTTCGAGTCCGCCGGCCCGCG
>Ga0102925_1002247_pt1 | contig 10620 bp, 8 predicted proteins | sample SalPonR1_A_D1_MG_FD_78216 | JGI IMG/M metagenome (GOLD analysis project Ga0102925, IMG submission 78216) | Salt pond soil microbial communities from South San Francisco under conditions of wetland restoration - Salt Pond MetaG R1_A_D1_MG | ecosystem: Environmental > Aquatic > Marine > Intertidal... | reverse complement strand
GGTCCATAAGAAATGACACACGCCATATTTCAGACTTGCTTTCGCTCTGGCTTCAGAAAAAATTTCTTTAACCTTGCCACCTCCTATAAGTCGCCGGTTCATTCTTCAACAGGAACGCGGTCAAATTTAAAAATTCTCCCACTGCTTGTCAGTTAACGGTTTCATGCTCTATTTCACTCCCCTGCAGGGGTTCTTTTTCACCTTTCCCTCGCGGTACTACTTCACTATCGGTGACTCAGGTGTATTTAGCCTTACGAGGTGGTCCTCGTAGATTCACACGGGATTTCACGTGCCCCATGCTACTCGGGATAAGAATAACCATTGAAATTATAACTACTGGACTTTCACCATCTATGGTGCAGGGTTCAGCTGCTTCGTCTTTAGATTTGGTTTTTTCGAGTCTTTCCCAACAACCCCAATTAATTTGGTTTAGGCTGTTCCCATTTCGCTCGCCGCTACTAGGGGAATCGCGTTTGCTTTCTTTTCCTTCAGCTACTAAGATGTTTCAATTTGCTGAGTTACTTCTTACCTATCTATGAATTCAATAGGGAGTTTTAGAAGGTTGTCCTATTCGGGAATCTTGGGATCAATACTTGTTTCCAATTCCCCCAAGCCTATCGCGGGTTTCTGCGCCCTTCATCATCTCTGAGTCCCTAGGTATCCGCCGTTAACTTTTTTTTATTTGACTGTGTTATTAAAAACTGCGGTAGCAATCGGTGGAGATAAGCGGACTCGAACCGCTGACGTCTGCCTTGCAAAGGCAGCGCTCTACCAACTGAGCTATACCCCCATATTCCGAAACTCCGTTGTTTTTTCGATTGCGAAAACAATTGAGGCAAATGGGCTATGCTGGATTTGAACCAGCGACCTCACCCTTATCAGGGGTGCGCTCTAGCCAACTGAGCTAATAGCCCGTTGCTTGTTTTCGACTCTTTGAATCCTTAAAAAGGAGGTGATCCAGCCACACCTTCCAGTACGGCTACCTTGTTACGACTTCACCCTAGTCACTAGCTCTACCTTAGGCGCCCCCCTCCAGATGGTTGGGGTAACGACTTCGGGCATAGCCAGCTCCCATGGTGTGACGGGCGGTGTGTACAAGACCCGGGAACGTATTCACCGCTGTATGGCTGACCAGCGATTACTAGCGATTCCAACTTCATGCAGGCGAGTTGCAGCCTGCAATCCGAACTAAGATTGGGTTTTTGAGGTTAGCTTGCTCTCGCGAGGTTGCATCTCTTTGTCCCAACCATTGTAGCACGTGTGTAGCCCAGATCGTAAGGGGCATGCTGACTTGACGTCATCCTCACCTTCCTCCGATTTATCACCGGCAGTCTCTTTAGTTAGTAGAAAACTACTGCAACAAAAGACAAGGGTTGCGCTCGTTGCGGGACTTAACCCAACATCTCACGACACGAGCTGACGACAGCCATGCACCACCTGTATATTCATTTGAACTTGCTTATTTCCAAGCAATGTGAATTATGTCAAGACCTGGTAAGGTTCTTCGCGTTGCATCGAATTAAACCACATGCTCCACCGCTTGTGCGGGTCCCCGTCAATTCCTTTGAGTTTCACCCTTGCGAGCATACTCCCCAGGCGGGATACTTGACGCGTTAGCTACAGAACTGAAAGGTTTTCAATCTACCAGAACTTAGTATCCATCGTTTACAGCTAGGACTACTGGGGTATCTAATCCCATTCGCTCCCCTAGCTTTCGTCTCTCAGTGTCAGTTATGGCCCAGCAGAGTGCTTTCGCGATTGGTGTTCTTCCTAATATCTACGCATTTCACCGCTACACTAGGAATTCCCTCTGCCCCTACCTAACTCAAGCTTCATAGTTTCAACTGCCGATTCAAGGTTAAGCCCTGATTTTTGACAGTTGACTTGGAAAGCCACCTACAGACGCTTTACGCCCAATCATTCCGGATAACGCTTGCATCCCCCGTATTACCGCGGCTGCTGGCACGGAGTTAGCCGATGCTTATTCCTTAGATACCGTCAAAATTTCTTTTCTAAGAAAAGGAGTTTAAGACCCACAGGCCGTCATCCTCCACGCGGTATTGCTCCGTCAGGCTTTCGCCCATTGCGGAAAATTCCTCACTGCTGCCTCCCGTAGGAGTCTGGGCCGTGTCTCAGTCCCAGTGTGGCTGATCATCCTCTCAGACCAGCTACTGATCATTGCCTTGGTAAGCTATTACCTTACCAACTAGCTAATCAGACGCAAGCTCATCTTTAGGCGGTTAATACCGTTTTACTCCTCAGCATATAGGGAATTAGCAGTCGTTTCCAACTGTTGCCCCCTTCCTAAAGGTAGATTCTTACGCGTTACTCACCCGTCCGCCACTAATAATAAATTCCGAAAAACATATTATTCGTACGACTTGCATGTGTTAAGCATACCGCCAGCGTTCATCCTGAGCCAGGATCAAACTCTCCATAAAATTTTTATTTAATTGAAACAATTTTTTATTGAATTAATTAAGAAGAACATTCATTACGTAAAATATCCTAATCCAATTACCTTCCATTTGTCAATTAAGCCTACCTTTGAATAAAAAAATCAAATAAAAAAAATGAAAGCAAAGAATTTAAAGCTCAGAAACAAGCTTTTGGTAGTAAATTAGATTTTAAAAATCAAAAGTTATAGATACAGTAGGAGAACACACTCAAAATAAAAACGCTGGGAAGGGAGAGTTTGCCCTCCCCGAGGTCTTTGTTTTAGTTAATCGTAGAGAGCAATCCCTAAACGAATAGCTAAAATTCCTGTAATTAGTGCAATAAATAAAGCAATAAAAATTTGACTATCAGCAATTGGCATAATTTTCTCCGTATGAATTCATTAAGTTTCAGATATATTTAAATCAATAAAATCAGTCAATTAAAGACCATTGCCGGTTTTTGTTGAAAGTAATACAATAACCATTGGTCCCGCTGCAAGAATCAGAAATAAAGCACCAAGTTGAAAAAAAACTTCAAAGTTCATATAAATTTTTAAAATTTGGAATGGATTAAACAAAGTTTGTTTTTAACTTTAACAACAAAGCTTAGAAAGGTCGTAAGAGTTTTATAATACTTTTGATAGAGTATTAAAGAATAGTGAAAATTAAACGTTTTGATTTAACGAAAACTTACGGAAGCTTGCCAAACAAACGCTAATAGTAAAAAAAAGATTGGAATAATTGGTAAAACATCAACAATTGGATCAAATAAAGCATAAGCTTCGGGTAATTTTCCAATTAAAAGAGTGATAGGTTGCATTTAGTTCCTCCACGATGATAAGTCTATTTTAAAGTTTTTGTTTTCGAAAAAACGTTAAAACACGTTTTAATTTTTATTTTATCTTAAAATATAATCGAAAGTAAAACTTTTAAATAAAAAAATTGTTAAATGATAGATGGTTAACTCCCCAGGTAGGACTTGAACCTACGACCAATCGGTTAACAGCCGATCGCTCTACCACTGAGCTACTGAGGATTGAAATTATTATAAACTATTTTAAATTTACTAGCAAGATAACATTAAATTTTAGACGGTTTATTTGATCGAATACATGTTTTTTGTATTCGATCAAATAAAGAATATTTTAGTATGCTAGTCCCATACTACGAGTTGTCTCTGAACCTAAATAAACACGAACTGAGAGAAAATCTGTTGGGCAAGCTGATTCACAACGTTTGCAACCTACACAATCTTCAGTACGAGGAGCTGAAGCTATTTGATTTGCTTTACAACCATCCCAAGGTACCATTTCTAAAACATCTGTAGGACATGCGCGAACACATTGGGTACAACCAATACATGTATCGTAAATTTTTACTGCGTGTGACATAATTTGAATTTGAATTCTTGTTTATTACAAAGATTAAGAACTAGTTTATTATAGTATATTTAAACAAAAAATAGAAACTAATTTAATTAAAAAGTTTTTTACCCCTCTCTTAACATCGAAATAAAATTAGGAAGTTAAAAGAGTTAACTTCCGACTTTAAAAGCATCAACAAAAAAACCAAATAAAACTCCAATTTTTGTTGAATTTAAAAACTTTAAAAATTGAAACCAGGATTCTATTTTAGTTAAAGTTCTTTGATAAACAAATTTACCTAGAACTTCACAGGTCATTAACGCAATAAGAATAGTGGCCCCGTCCCATGGAATAAGTTCTCGAATTGGAGTTAAAAACATTCCAAAAGTGTTTCCGATTAAAAAACCACTAAACAATGCAACAAAAATTTCTGCAAAATTTTTTTGAAACCGTTTCAATTTTCTTGTTGTACTAGAGAAAAGTTGTTGAATTATTCTAAATAACCGTGTTTGCATTTTTTTTTTTAATTATTTATTTTTTCTAAGTTGTGCTATCAATGTTTTGAAGTATAATGAAAATAACATAGAAAAAGGTTAATCCTTATTCTTTGTTTGAAGATGACTAACATAAAAATTTAACGAACGAAGTTTGTAAAACTTTTGCATGTTATTCGTCTTTCAAAATATTGCTTAATTTTTTTATAATTATTTACAATTCATATGGCTGTACCTAAAAAACGTACTTCAAAAACAAAAAAAAATATTCGAAAATCTATTTGGAAACAAAAAACTTATCAAAATGCTTTAAAAGCTTTATCATTGGCAAAGTCAACCTTTAATAAACCATTAACAAATAGTAAGGATCAAGAAATTAAAGGATTTAATACCAGCCAATTAAAATCATTAACGGATTCTACTTCCGATTAAATTGATTCAATACCTTTTTATTTATTTTTCTCTTTTTGCTAAAAAAAAGAAGCAAAAAGGGAAAAATGGTTATTATAAATTTAAATTAGTAGTTTGTTCGGGCAAGGAGGGATTCGAACCCCCGACACCATGGTTCGTAGCCACGTGCTCTAGTCCACTGAGCTACAAGCCCTAATATTTTTATATATTAATAATTTTTTGCTTTTTTGCAATCTTATCATTCAATTTATAAATTATGATTTCTTTTATTCGAGATTATCTTGAAATATTATCTGATGCAGCTGGCTCTACAGCGAGTTCAATTGAAATTTTTCATGTAACATGTCAATTTTTTATTACCTCAATCACCAAAGGATTAGCCTATCTAGTAACCTTTGGTTGGGTTCGAGATATTCTTTATTTACCAATTATTTTACCGCAATGGCAAGACGCTATTTTATCTGAGCATTTTTTTTCGGAAGATTTTCATATTAATCTTTTTTCAGTTTTAACTAATTCATCCCAAAATAATGTTATTTCGTTACTAATTTTAGGATTTTTAAATAGTTTTATTTGTTGTTTGCCCTTTTCAACTGTTCATTTTTTATCGCTACGACGTCTTTTTGTACAAGGCGTCAGTGCCGGCATAGCTAGTATATTAGGGATGATTTTTGGGCAATGTTTATTTATTACATTAATTATTTTTGGGGCTCGGTCACTACTAATTCCTTGGTTAAACTTAGATCCTTTGAATTATTTTCTTGGTATTGGCTTCATTTTTATTATTGTTTATGACATGGCAAATGAAAAACGAATTCGGCCTGTTGAAATGTCAGAACAACGAACTTTAATAAAAATTTTTTTCATTAGTTTTTTATTGAGTTTGCTAGAATACGCAACTGTCGGTCAGTATTTTGGAAATATTAATTTTAGTAATGAGTTTAGTTTATTAACATTAAATGGCATTGGATCTTTTCGTTCAAATTTTAGTTATATTTTAGGCTTAGTTATTGGTCATCTATTTTTTAGTGGCTTATTTTTAGAATTCACTCTTTTCATACGAAAAGGCTTATTAAGGCTTTCTGGAGTTCCTTATTCAGTTTGGCTCAAACAAACAAATTTTATTTTTTTAACTTTTATTTTTGGTTTTAACCTCAGTTCTATTCCTTATTATGGATTAGATTATTTAATTACAAAACCTTTTGGATTTATTTCTCAAGATAAAACATTTGAAAATTCATTTATTTCTGGAAGAAATTTAAAAGACCCAAGTCGTTTATTAACAAGTGTTGATGCTTCTTTTCCTTTAACAATTGATACAAATATTTCCCATTTTGATCGAGATAATTATGGGGAACAACCGAAATATTTTAAACGTAATTTTGAAGAATTAAATTATCAAGGAGAATATGCTTGGATTGTTCGTAGAGATCGAAAACCTGATTTATATTCATCGGGCGAAACAACGAAAACACGTATGCGAGATTTATTTCAAGCACAGCAATCTTTAGAAACATCTGAAAAACCGGGTGAATTAAATAAAGAAAATCAAAAGATAAAAGGAGTAGAAAAAAAACAAGACTCATTTTTGATTCAGTCAAGCCAACACCATTCTCCCGAAAGACAAAAATTAAAAAAACGTTTTAATACAGTTTATACTGAAACAAGAGAAAAAGATATTTATTTATTAGGGGATACATTTAGTTCTTTTCCAGTCTTAACAAAACAACAATCTCCAACAGAAATCGCATTAAAACAAAAATATTATACTAATGGCATTTATAAAGCATTATTAACTATTGAAATCGATAGTTTTTTACATCGACAGCCAAAAAACTATACTTTAAGTGTTGAACAAGAAAATCAATTAGTTAAAAAACGTTATTTATTAAACCAATATTACAATACTATTCGAACATATAGTCAAATTCCTTATTACCAAGAATTTAATGACTTATTTCAAGGATCAAAATCATTTGTTGATCGAGCTTATAATCACCAATTTAAAGGGACCTTACATATTGTTAGACGCTTATTTGCTATAACATTGGATGATACGAATAATCAAAAAAGCGTCTTAAAATATGATATTCCATTATTTAAACCTGATCAAAAACATGAAAATCAGTTAATACATGAAGAATTAATTCCACAATTAACGAATTCCCCGTTTTTAGAATTTAATGAATCAACTCCGTTTTATGTTGGTTGGGATAATCAAAACCGACAACTAGTTTTAACTCAACGGTTTAGCCATTCATATGATTCTTTATCTGGAATCGGGCCTATAACAAACAAACACGAAGAAGTTTTAAAAACTGAATTTAGAAAAAATTTAATACAAAAACCTCAAGTTTCAGAACAAAGTAAATCAACTGATCAAGTTCTTCATTTTACGACGTGGCCAATTGAAAATAAAAGATTAAAAGAGTTAAAATCAAAACGCTTTAATCGGATAAATACCTTATATGAACCAATGACAAATCCTGATATGTTACACGTGAAAAATGCAATACGTAGTTCAAGAAATACTGAGCCTAGTTTACCAATTAATATGAAATATTTAGGAAAAATTGCCGATAGATTAGCCCCAAATCATGGAGGTATCATTTGGCCAGGTAATCAAAATTCTTAATTATTAATAATTTATTTGTATGGGTTGGTTTTCATAATTTTCTATTTTTTATCTTGAACTAGTAAATGTTTACTAGTTCAAGATAAAAAATAGGAAATTATGAAAACCAACCATAACTATGTAAACCTTTGCCTAATAAATTAACCCCTAAATAACAAATCCATAAAAAAACAAAACCACATGAGGCAATTAAGGCAGGTTTTTCATCACGCCACTTTTTATTTAATCGAAAATGAAAATAAGTGGCAAAAACTAACCACGTAATTAAAGCCCATGTTTCTTTTGGATCCCAACTCCAATAAGACCCCCAAGCTTGATTTGCCCAAACGGCTCCTGATAAAATACCTATCGTTAATAATGGAAAACCAAAACCCAATGTTCGATAACTAAGATTATCTAAAAACCGGATAGTTGGTTTCATATCAGGAATTGGAGAATTCGATACCAAAATTTGATCATTTATGTTAACAAAAGAACTTGTCAAAACTAATAAAGCAATCGAAAATAATGATCCTAAGATTAACATACTATAACTTAAAATCATCAAAGAAACATGCATCATTAGCCAATTTGATTGGAGGGCTGGCACTAACGGAGTTGCTAGCTTTAAACTTTCGGGGAGTGTGAAACTAGCAAAAGCATTAATAAATAACGCGCTAGGGGCTGTAATCGATCCAAGAACAAATTCTGAATCTTTGGTAAAGTTTGGTTGAATTACAAAATGACCCATAGTTAAACTCCAGGATAAAAATAATAAAGATTCATAAAGATTACTTAAAGGAAAATGTTTTGATTCCCACCATCTTACAATTAAAAACAAAAATAAAAAAATATTTGCAACTAGCAATCCATTGGAAATCGGAATTGAAAAAGTCCAATTGATTGACAGTTTTGACCAATAAAGTAATGTTGTTAAAAATAAAAAAAGAAAAGACAGGTTGACTAATAAATTTTGAATGCTAAAAAGTGACATAAGAGAATAAAATATTTTTTCAAAGGATTGGCTTAAAGCACTATGATAAGTTTATCTTGTTTAAATAGTTTCAAGCAATTTTATTCATAGGCACTTGTCATAATTCCTGATTTTCAGTATTCTTAATGATATGGAAAATAAAAAAGGGATTGTAGTTCAATTGGTTAGAGCACCGCCCTGTCACGGCGGAAGTTGCGGGTTCGAGTCCCGTCAATCCCGACGCATTTTCTTACTTGTTCTATTTTTTAATGGGCCTGCTTAGCTCAGTTGGTTAGAGCATCCGTCTCATACGCGGATTGCCACTAGTTCGAATCTAGTAGCAGGCACCAAAAAAAAGTTTTTATAGTACAATACCTTCACTACAAAATTAGCCGTAAGAAGGATGCGGGTATAGCTCAGTGGTAGAGCGCAACCTTGCCAAGGTTGATGTCGCGCGTTCGAATCGCGTTACCCGCTCCAGTTCATTAATAGTCAAAGGAAAGGTGACAGAGTGGTCGATTGTAACGGTTTTGAAAACCGTCGTAGTATAAGCTACCGAGGGTTCGAATCCCTCCCTTTCCGGTTTTAAATTTGCTCTTCTGGTGGAATTGGTAGACACGCTGGTTTTAGGAACCAGTGCTTATAGCGTGAGGGTTCAAGTCCCTCGGAGAGCAGTAAAAAAAGAAATTAAATGGGGCATAAAAAATTATATCCTGAAGGAGTAACATAATAATACGAAAATTTATTAGTTACTTAGAAGTTTATTAAGATTAATTTTGGAAATTCAAATAAATCGTTTCTAAAGTTTTTTACAAGAAATTAGAATCTTAAGTTTAGTTAGATAAATAAATTTCGGAAAGAAGGGGATTTGAACCCCTGGTACAATAATTTGTACGTCGCATTAGCAATGCGATACCATCGGCCACTCGGTCACCTTTCCAATAACTGGGGCAGAAGGATTCGAACCTCCGAATGGCGGGATCAAAACCCACAGCCTTACCACTTGGCGATGCCCCAAATTGAATTGTATAGATCAATCATAAAATAATTATACCTTATTTTATAAGATATACTCAAGCCAACACTATCAAAACAAGTGAATCGTCCTCTGAAAAAGATTTGATGAAATGGGGTTTGTCCTTAAAGGTGAATATGACTCTATTACCCTTAACAGAAACAATGGCAGAATTGGTAGTGCGTTACATTTCAAAAGAATGCACGTGACGAAGACGAAGATGAAAACGAAGGCGATAAATAAAAAAAGATGAAAAGACAAAGAATGGAAGCTTACTCAGCAACAATTATAGGAGATTTCATGACACGAATTACATTGATAAAAATTACCCTGAAGTTTATTAGCTACTTACTGAGATGTGAAGTCAACATATTTAATCAAGAAGTGCTTTTCTAAAGCACTTAACAGTGGTTCTTTTAAGACAAGGAAGAATAGTTAATAGTTGTCGAAAGGACAGATTATTTGATGCCTCATGTTGACATTATTTAGAGCAGTTTAGGTTTCGTACCAAGGATTACTTGTCAGAAATGTAAATCTTAGTGATATGAAACATGTCGCTTTACCTTCTCTGCTTGACTGAATGAGTTGAAAGCCGGTCCAACAAAGCTTCACGGGTCATGATTTCATACGAAGTATTGAAGCTGACACTTCTAGTCAAGTACGCAGTAGAAGAACTCAGTTGGATCCCTGTTTCCATGGCGCATGATGGTGTCACTTTCGCTGTCAATAGAAAAATCACGGAGAAAAAGTTACGTTCTATTGAAGAAGACGTCACAGTTTTTCTTTCGGAATCGTCTAAAAAACTTTATAACAAACCTTCCCCTGTGAAGGGGAAGATTTTAGGCACTGCCCCTTGATATATATGATATGAAAAGGTGTAGGGTCACCCTACACTGGTCCTACACTAGTACTACACTAGTGGTACACCATCCCTACACTGGTCCGACACCAGCATTCCTGCCGTCTTTAAATGATTTAAGAATTCGTCTGTCAAAATTAAGAGATGTTCACATTTTTTAACTGAAATGAATTCGTATGGATTGTCATAGTCGCAATTAAAACATTCCTATAAGAGGAATACGTCTGTGAGGCCTTTGATTACCTTGATCCAAAATTGAACCCTTTTTAATAAGAAGTCGCCTTGTGTCAATTTGGTTATGTATTTTTTTGAGATCAATATGCATTGGCTATTTTTATTCATCCCATATTCTTGTTTTAATTGTTCGATAGTATGAGTGAACAATTATTTGTGTTGGCACTTAAAGTCATCCGGTGATCTATTAAACCACCTTGTGGGTCTAACAGCCACAT